>OHIY01001140.1_pt1 | contig 11044 bp, 6 predicted proteins | sample 1568351 | NCBI WGS metagenome assembly OHIY01 (sample SAMEA3879547, study PRJEB24766) | human gut metagenome | biome: human-associated habitat; feature: feces | place: USA | collected 1985/1987 | reverse complement strand
AGTAATCCTTGTCCAGCAGGCCCTCGTCGATGAGCTGACCAATGGTCTCGTGTGCCAGATAGGGGTTGATGGCGCAGGCACCATAGCCCAGCAGGGTGGCAAAGTGATGCACCTCGCGGGGCTCTGCGCTTTCCAGAATGAGGGCCAGCGCAGTGCTCTTCTTGGTGCGGATCAGGTACTGCGAAACCGCGGAAACTGCCAGCAGGCTGGGAATGGTCACGTGGTATTCATCCACATCGCGGTCAGAAAGGATGATGATGTTTGCACCATCCTTGTAGGCGCGGTCGACCTCCAGAAATACACGGTCGATGGCCTTTTCCAGACTGGTATTCTTATAGTAGTTGATGGACACCGTAGCCACCTTGAAGCCCGGCACGTTCATGTACTTGATCTTCAACAGGTCGGTGTTGGTCAGGATGGGGTTGTGCACCTTGAGCACCTTGCAGTTCTCCGGCTTATCCTCCAGCAGGTTGCCGTGGGCACCGATGTAAACGCTGGTGGAGGTGACCACCTTTTCCCGGATGGCGTCGATAGGCGGGTTCGTCACCTGTGCGAACCGCTGCTTGAAGTAGTTGAACAGCGGGGGGTGCTGGTCACTCAGGACAGCCAGCGGGGTGTCGGTGCCCATGGCTCCGGAAGGCTCGGCACCGGCCCGGGCCATGGGCAGGATCAGCTCCTTGATTTCCTCGTATTTGTAGCCAAAGACCTTCTGCAGGCGGGTCAGCTCCTCGCCGGTGTAGCTGGGGACTTTGATGTTGGGGATCTTCAGGTCCTTCAGCCGGACCAGATTCCGGTCGATCCACTCGCCATAGGGCTCGCGGCTGGCGTAGTATTCCTTCAGCTTCTCGTCATCCACGACCTCGCCCTTGACAGTATCCACCAGCAGCATCTTGCCGGGGCGCAGGCGGTCTTTCATGAGGATGTTGTCGGGTGCGCAGGGCAGCACGCCCACCTCGGAGGACAGGATCATCCGGCCGTCCTTGGTGATATAGTAGCGGCTGGGGCGCAGACCGTTGCGGTCCAGCACCGCGCCCACCACGTCGCCGTCGGAGAAGAGGATGGCGGCGGGGCCGTCCCAGGGCTCCAGCATGGTGGCGTAATACTGGTAGAAATCGCGCTTCTTCTGGCTGATGTTCTTGTTGTTCTCCCAGGGCTCGGGGATGGTGATCATCACCGCCAGAGGCAGGTCCATGCCGTTCATCACCATGAACTCCAGCGCGTTGTCCAGCATGGCGGAGTCCGAGCCGGAGGTGTTGATGATGGGCAGGATCTTGTTCATGTCGTCCTGCAGGATGGGGCTCTCGATGCTCTCCTCACGGGCAAGCATGGCATCGGTGTTGCCCTTGATGGTGTTGATCTCGCCGTTGTGCAGGATGAACCGGTTGGGGTGGGCACGCATCCAGCTGGGGTTGGTGTTGGTAGAAAAGCGGCTGTGCACCATGCCGATGGCGGATTCGTAATCCTCGTCCTGCAGGTCAAGGTAGAACAGGCGCAGATCGTGCACCAGGAACATGCCCTTGTAGACGATGGTGCGGCTGGACAGGCTGGGCACATAGGTGCCGTTGCTGGCCTGCTCGAACACCCGGCGGACGATGTAGAGCCTGCGGTCAAAATCAATGCCCTTGCTCACACGGGCAGGCTTTTTGATGAAGCACTGCCAGATGGAGGGCATGCAGTCCCGGGCCTTCTGGCCCACGGCATCGGGGTCTACCGGCACCCTGCGCCATGCCAGAAACTCAAGCCCCTCCTTGCGGGTGACCAGCTCAAACAGCTTCATGGCCTGTGCCCGCAGGTGCTCGTTCTGGGGGAAGAAGAACATGCCGACACCGTATTCCCGCTCGTTGCCCAGGCTGATGTTCAGCTCATCGGCCACCTTGGAGAAGAACTTGTGGCTGATCTGCAGCATGATGCCCACGCCGTCGCCGGTCTTGCCCTCGGCATCCTTACCGGCGCGGTGCTCTAGACGCTCCACGATGCTCAGGGCATCGCTGACCGTCTGATGGCTCTTGCGGCCTTTGATGTCCACCACAGCGCCGATGCCGCAGGCATCGTGCTCGAACTGAGGGTCATACAGGCCAAGAGGCGTGGCGTTTTCCGTAAATTGATCCATTGCCTTTCCCATCCTTATCTCTCAAAATATCCTCTGGGCCGCGGCACAATCCGCAGCCAATCTTGCACAGAAAACAAAAAGCGCCCCAGAAGGGCAGACTTCACCCTTCTGGAACGCCTTTGTTCCGTTAGCTTTATTATAATGATTCGTGAAGATTGTTCAAGTGGGAGGTGCAACAAACTTTAGTACACCAAAGCCCGCACTTCTTGTGCGGTTTGATGATGAGATGAAACGGATTCATCCTTCGCCCAAAATCGCTTTCAGGTCCTGCTCCGGTGTCGTGACGGCCATCAGATTGTACTTTTCCTGCAAAACGCGCACCACGCCCGGCGAGAGGAAGGCGGGCAGGGTAGGGCCGAGCCGGATGTTCTGGATGCCCAGCGCCAGCAGTGCGATGAGGATGCAGACGGCCTTCTGCTCGAACCAGCAAAGCACCAGCGAGAGCGGCAGGTCGTTGACGCTGCACTGGAACGCATCGGCCAGCGCCAGCGCGATCTGAATGGCGCTGTATGCGTCGTTGCACTGGCCCACATCGAGGATGCGGGGCAGGCCCGCCACGGTGCCGAGATCCAGGTCGTTCAGGCGGAATTTGCCGCAGGCCAGCGTCAGGATCACGGTGTCGGGCGGGGTGAGCTTGGCGAACTCGGTGTAGTAGCGGCGGGAAGGCCGGGTGCCGTCACAGCCGCCCACCAGGAAGAAATGGCGGATCTGCCCGCTTTTCACGGCCGCAACGATCTCATTGGCGTGGGAGAGCACAGCGCTCCGCGCAAAGCCGGTCACGACGCTGCGCCCGCCGTTGATGCCGGGCACGGCGGTGTCTTCCGGGTAGCCCCCTAGTTCCAGTGCTTTGGCAATGACGGGGGAGAAATCCCGCTCTGGCCCGATGTGCGGGATGCCGGGATAGGACACCACCGAGGTGGTGAACACCCGGTCGGCGTAGCTCTCCCGCAGGGGCATGATGCAGTTGGTGGTGAAGAGGATCGGGGCCGGGATGTCCTCAAACTCCCGCTGCTGGTTCTGCCAGGCGGTGCCGAAATTTCCCTTGAGGTGCGAATAGCGCTTTTTCAGCTCCGGATAACCGTGGGCGGGCAGGAGTTCCGAGTGGGTATAAACGTTGATGCCCTTGCCCTCGGTCTGGGCCAAAAGTTGCTGGGTGTCGTAAAGGTCGTGGCCGGAAATGACGATGAAAGGCCCTTTCTCGATGGTCAGAGGGACTTCTGTCGGTTCCGGTTCGCCAAAGGCACCGGTGTTGGCATGATCCAGCAGTTCCATGGTGCGGAAACTGGCTTCTCCGGTCTTTTGCACCAGGAGCCAAAGCTCCTCCATGGATAGCCCCGAGGTGCCCACTGCCTTCAGGGCGGTACAGTAAAATTTGTCCAGCTCCGGGTCGATGCGGCCCAGCACCCGAGCATGATAGTTATAAGCGGCCATTCCCCGCAGGCTGAACAGCACAAAGCATTTCAGGCTTCGCACATCCGGGTCAGGCTCCTGCCAGAGCTGCTGCATATCATAGTCCTCGGCAATGCCCGGACAGGCAGCGTGGATCTTCTCGATCAGCTGCCCGATGGTGTGCTCGTCAAAATTTACATTGGTGATGGTGGTGAACAGCCCCTGCATCAGCAGCAAAGCCTGCTCCGGAGCAGGAGCACGGCCTTCGCCAATGAGCTGCTCCGCATATCGGATCAGGGCACCGGTCAGCCGGTCCTGCGCCGCTGCGGTCGGAGCCGATTTCCCGCACACGCCTGCCCGACCGGTACAGGCAGTCCCGTTGGCCGCCTGCTCACATTGGAAACAAAACATCTGCTCATCCATAAAAATACTCCCTTCGCTTTCTGGCAAAGGAAGTATGGACAACGGACAGAGGAAATATGCAAGAAAAAAGAGCCGCACCCGATTGGATGCGACCCTCAGAAAAGGAATGCTTAGTAGGTGATGCCCTGTGCCATCATGGCGGTGGCCACCTTCAGGAAACCGGCGCAGTTTGCACCGACCATCAGGTTGCCCTCGGAACCAGCGGCAACGGAAGCATCGTAGGAAGCGTGGAAGATGCCCTCCATGATGCCCTTCAGCTTGGCATCCACTTCCTCAAAGCTCCAGCTCAGACGCTCGGAGTTCTGGCTCATCTCCAGGCCGGAGGTGGCCACGCCGCCAGCGTTGGCTGCCTTTGCGGGTCCGTACAGGACACCGTTGGACAGGTAGACCTCGATGGCCTCGGGCGTGCTGGGCATGTTTGCGCCCTCGCAGACAACGGTGCAGCCGTTCTTGACCAGAGCCTCAGCGGACTCCTTGTTGATCTCGTTCTGGGTTGCGCAGGGCAGGGCGATGTCGCAGGGGACAGTCCAGACCTTGGAGCAGTCGGCAACGTAGGTTACACCGGCGTGGGTCTCGGCATACTCCTTGATGCGGCCGCGGCGGACTTCCTTCAGCTCCTTGACGTAAGCCAGATCAATGCCGTTGGGGTCGTAGACGTAGCCGTTGGAATCGGACATGGTAACGACCTTTGCGCCCAGAGCCTGGGCCTTCTGGCAGGCATAGATGGCAACATTGCCGGAGCCGGAGATGACCACGGTCTTGCCCTCAAGGCTGTCGTTGCGCATACACTTCAGAGCCTCGGCGGTGAAGTAGCACAGGCCGTAGCCGGTGGCCTCGGTACGGGCCAGAGAGCCGCCGAAGGTCAGGCCCTTGCCGGTGAGCATACCGCCCTGGAAGCTGTTGGTCAGGCGCTTGTACTGGCCGAACATGTAGCCAACCTCGCGGCCGCCGACACCGATATCGCCGGCGGGGCAGTCCACGAACTGGCCGATGTGGCGGTACAGCTCGGTCATAAAGCTCTGGCAGAAACGCATGACTTCCATGTCGCTCTTGCCATGGGGGTCAAAGTCAGAGCCGCCCTTGCCGCCGCCCATGGGCAGGGTGGTCAGGCTGTTCTTGAAGGTCTGCTCAAAGCCCAGGAACTTCAGGATGCCCTGGTTGACAGAGGGATGGAAGCGCAGACCGCCCTTGTAGGGGCCGATGGCGCTGTTGAACTGGATGCGGTAGCCGCGGTTCACCTGGACCTTGCCCTGATCATCGACCCAGGGCACACGGAAGGTGATGATGCGCTCGGGCTCGACCAGACGCTCGATCAGGCCGGCCTTCTCGTACTCGGGATGCTTCTCCACCACGGGCTGGATGCTCTCCAGCACCTCGCGGACAGCCTGCAGGAACTCAGGCTCATTGGCATTGCGCTGTGCAAGGCCATCGTAAACGCGCTTCAGGTATTCATTCGTCAGCATAATAGAATACTCCTTTTCCCATTATTTACACTCGCTCTGCCCACTATCACAGAGCGCTTTATCATTATAAAGCTTTGTGCAGCGATTTACAATAGAGGAAATCGGAAAATGTTTCAGTGAAGCCAAAATAAAAATGAATCCGCTTCACAGCGTCAGTGCCCGGCGGCGCTGGGGATCTCCTGCAATTCAAAGCGATATTCCTGCGCGGCATCGGGGTATTTTGCCCTGTCCACGGGGCTGAGGAACATGGCAAGGGGCCGCAGCCAGAGCCCGCCGTCCCCGTAGAGCTTACGGTAGACCACAAAAGGCTCCCCCGTTTCGGAATCGTTGGCGACGGCCTCCACCAGATAGAAGTCGCCCTTGAAGTGCCGGTACACCCGGCCGATCTTGAGTTCGTTCGGCATTTGCGTTCTCCTTTCTGCAGGGATATTCAAAAAATCCCCCGCAGGCGGCTGGCGCTGGCGGGGGACAGGCGCATGATTTACTTCTTCAGCAGCTTCTCGCAGGCATCGGCGGCACCCTCAAGGTACTGGCCGGGGTAGGCCTCGATCATGCCGGCATCGGAGCAGGCAGCCAGCTGGGGGTCGATGGGGCACTTGGCCAGCACGGGCAGGCCGTGCTTTGCGGCCACCTCATCCACATGGCTCTCGCCGAACACGCTGATCTTCTTGCCGCAGTCGGGGCAGACGATGTAGCTCATGTTCTCCACGATGCCCAGCATGGGTACCTTCATCATCTCGGCCATGTTCACGGCCTTGGCTACGATCATGCTGACCAGCTCCTGGGGGCTGGCAACGACCACGATGCCGTCCACGGGCAGGCTCTGGAACACAGTCAGGGGCACGTCGCCGGTTCCCGGAGGCATGTCCACAAACAGGAAGTCCACGTCCTTCCAGACCACATCGGTCCAGAACTGCTTGACCGCACCGGCGATCACGGGGCCGCGCCACACAACGGGGTCCTCCTCGTTCTCGACCAGCAGGTTGATGCTCATCACATCAATGCCCATCCGGCTCTGGATGGGCCAGCAGCCCTTTTCATCGGCCATGGCACGGCCATGGATGCCGAACAGCTTGGGGATGGACGGGCCGGTGATGTCGGCATCCAGGATGCCGCAGTGGTAGCCACGGCGGGCCATGGCGCAGGCCAGCAGGGCACTGGTCATGCTCTTGCCGACACCGCCTTTGCCCGAAACAACGCCGATGACCTTTTTCACGCTGCTGTTGGGGTTGGGGGCATCGTGCTCAGGTGCGGCGGTGCGGGAAGAACATGCTGCCCCGCAGGTGGAACAGTCATGGGTACATTCTTCGCTCATACTCTAACCTTTTCTCCTTTATCTTAATTAGACAGATCGTCTTGACCATCCCATATCATACCATAAAACCGGGTGGGAAACAACCCACAGGGGCGCTCATCTTCACAAGAGTGCATATTGCCCGGGAAAGGCCGCATACACTGAACCGAACGCCTGTGCGGGGGAAGGAGGAAGACTATGGGGCAGAGCTACCTGAAAAACGCCGCCCTCCTGACCGGGGCGGATGTCCTGCTGCGGCTGGCCGGGATGGGCCTGCGCATCTATCTGGCCAACGCCCTGGGCGGCGAGGGGATGGGGCTGTACCAGCTGGTGCTGGCGGTCTACGCGCTCTTTGTCACGCTGGCAACGGCGGGGGTCTCGGTGGCGGCCACCCGGCTGATGGCTGAGGAGCTGGCCCGGGGCCGGGCACAGGCGCGGGGGATGCTGGTGCGTCTGGCGGGCACGGGGCTGCTGCTGGGCGCGGCGGCCATGGCGGCGCAGTACGGGCTGGCCGGGGCCGCTGCCCGGTGGTGGCTGGGAGATGTGCGGGCAGCGGGCGCGCTGCGGGTGTCGGCTTTCGGGATGCCCTGGATGGCCCTCTCGGCTGTGCTGCGGGGGTTCTTTATCGCCCGGCGGCGGGTGGAGCCCAACGTGCTGAGCCAGCTGGTGGAGCAGAGCGTGCGCATCGGGATCATCTGGTACGCGCTGGAATGGGGGAACGCGCAGGACGTGAGCGCCCGCTGCACGGCGGTGCTGGCCGCCACGGCGGTGAGCGAAGCGGTGTCGGCCTGTATCCTGCTGCTGTTTTACCGTGGGGAGGCGGTGCGTGCGTTCGGCGCAGAAAAGGCCCGACGGCCTGCCGACCCTGCCCGGCGGCTCTGGGAGATCCTGTGGCCGGTGGAGGGCGGGCGGTGCCTTGCCAGCGCCCTGCACACGGCGGAGAACATGCTGGTGCCCGCCTGCCTGACGGTCTGCCTGCTGGATGCCGGGGGCCGCAGTGCCGCGGTGGCCCAGTACGGCAGCCTGAAGGGGATGGCTCTGCCTCTGCTCACCTTTCCCTTTGGGCTGCTGGGGAGCCTTTCGGTGCTGCTGATGCCTGAGATCACCCAGGCCCACATCCGGGGCGAGCGCGCCCGGCTGGGCTGCCTGCTGGACCGGATGCTCCGGCTGACGGGCTGCTTCTCGGCGCTGGCGGGGGCGCTGTTCTGGGTGTGGGGCGAGCCGCTGGCCCTGCTGCTCTACCACAGCCAGGAGGCCGGGTTCTATCTGCGGGTGCTGGGCCCGGCCATGCCGCTGATGTATCTGGAAAGCATGGTGGACGGTGCCATGAAGGGGATGGGGGAGCAGAAGGCCGTGTTCCGGTACAGCCTGTGGGACGCGGTGCTCCGCATTGCGGGGGTGCTGCTCCTCCTGCCCAGATGGGGGATGAAGGGCTTTTTGTGGGTGATCCTGCTGTCCAGTGCCTATACCTGCCAGATGAATACGGCCCGTCTGCTGCATGTCAGCGGGCTGCAGCCCAGGCTCTGGCGGTGGCTGGGGGCTCCGGCGCTGGCGGCACTGGTCTCAGCGGGGGCGGGCGAGGGCCTGCGCGCCTTGCTGGCGGGGTGGCTGGGCAGCGGGAGCACGCCCACCCGGCTGGCGGCGCTCTGCGCGGGCGGCTTTGGCATGGCGGCAGTCTGCCTTGCCGTGCAGTGGCCGCTGGGGCTGGGCGAAGAGGTGCGGGCCATCCTGCGGACAGAAAAATCCCGCAGAGAGCGGCAGAAAAGCCCGGAGAATCGGAATTGTTCTGGACACAGGGGGGAGAATTGAGTATAATACAATGGATATTATGGCGGGACAGGCGCATGGGGCTTTGGCCCCTGTGGCCGGCAACGCCGGGAAAAACGGGTGCGGACAGATCCCGCCCCGATGTAAAAGAGGATTTTTGTGAAGAAAACAGAGAAGCTTGTGCCGCAGGTGTTGCTGCGCCGGATGATCCTGGTGCTGCTGGACGCGGCCATCGTGATATTCAGCTTTTACTTTGCCCTGCTGCTCCGGGCCGACGGCGCGGTGGAGGCCAGCTGGTGGCCCCACAACCGTGCCCTGCTCTACCAGAACCTGCCCTGGATCGTGGCGCTCTACCTGCTCAGCTTTCTGGCGGGCGGACTGTACCATGTGCTCTGGAAGTATGCCGGGGAGCGTGACCTCATCCGTCTGGGCGGCATGATCGCCGTGCCCACGGGGGTGGTCTATTTCGTGAACCATTTCTGTGTCCACGGCGTGCTGTTCGATTCTGCCAACGCCATGGCCGCTGTCCTCATCTTCCTGCTGGTGGGGGGCAGCCGTCTGGCATGGCGGCTCTTCCTGAACCATCCCATCGGCGAGCGGCTGCGGGGCGTGCCCAACAAGGACCCCAACCGCCCCGTGATGATCGTGGGCGCGGGCGAGGCCGGTGCCTGGGCCATCAATGTCTGCAAATCCAACAGCAGCTACGGCCACCCCGTTGTGGCGGTGGACGATGACCTGGTCAAGCAGGGGCAGACCATCCACGGCGTGCCGGTCAAGGGCACGCTGGAGCAGATCCCCCAGCTCTGCACCCAGTACAACATCCACAACATCATCATTGCCATCCCCACCCTGCGGGGCAGCAGGCTGAACCATGTCATCGACCTCTGCGTTTCCACCCACTGCCCGGTGCAGATCCTGAGCGATCCCCAGCTGGTGGGCAGCAACGGCCCCCAGCAGGGTGCGTTCCGTGAGCTGAACACCGCCGATTTCCTCTCCCGAGATGAGGTCACGCTGGACAACGAGAAAATCTCCGGCTACCTCACCGGCAAGACCGTGCTGGTGACGGGCGGCGGCGGCTCCATTGGCAGCGAGCTCTGCCGCCAGGTGATGCGCTTCCGGCCCGGCAAGCTGCTGATCTTTGATATCTACGAGAACTGCGCCTACGAGCTGCTGATGGAACTGCAGCAGAAGTACGGCCGCGATATTCCCGTGACCGTGCTGATCGGTTCTATCCGGGATAAAAAGCGGCTGGACGAGGTGTTTGAGACCTACCACCCCACCGTGGTGTTCCATGCAGCGGCCCACAAGCATGTGCCGCTGATGGAGATCAGCCCCGCCGAGGCTGTGAAGAACAACGTGCTGGGCACCAAGAACCTGCTCACCAGCGCCAGCGAGCACGACGTGGAGCGGTTCGTCCAGCTTTCCACCGACAAGGCGGTCAATCCCACCAGCGTGATGGGCTGCACCAAGCGGATCTGTGAGATGCTCATCCAGACCTTTGCGGGCAACACCGACATGAAGTGCGTGGCGGTCCGCTTTGGCAACGTGCTGGGCAGCCACGGCAGCGTGATTCCGCTGTTCGAGGCTCAGATCAAGAAGGGCGGCCCCGTCACCCTCACCGACCCCAACATCGAGCGCTACTTTATGACCATTCCCGAGGCGGCCCAGCTGGTGCTGCAGGCGGGCGCGCTGGCCGAGGGCGGCAGCATCTATGTGCTGGATATGGGTGAGCCGGTCAAAATCATGGATCTGGCCACCCGGCTGATCCGGTTCTATGGTTATGAGCCGAACGTAAACATGGAAATCAAGGTAACGGGCCTGCGCCCCGGCGAAAAGCTGTACGAGGAGCTGATGCTGGATTCCGAGCAGGACCGCATGACCAAAACCGCCCACGATAAAATCTTTATTGCTCCGCCCATGCAGATTGACCTGGCGGCATTCTATGAGGAGCTGCAGAACCTGCGTCACGATGCGGAGCATAATGACGAGGGCGTGGTGCTCAGCCTGCAGCGCATGGTGGGCACTTATCACCCCAACCGCGTGGTGAACGAGGACCACACCGTAAGCGCCGCCCATGGCAACACTGAAACCATTGATAAGGAAGAGCTGCAAAAGGCGCTGGACGAACAGCATTCCACCCAGCAGAACGCCCAGTGACGGCGGCCTGGCCGGGGCCTGCGGGCGCAAAACCTTCCCCAAGGAGGCTTGACTTATGTATGAATCCTGCATCAAGCGTTTGCTTGACCTGATTTTGTCGCTGGCAGCCTGTGTGGTGCTGGCAATCCCAATGGGAATTATTGCCCTGTGGATCAAAAAAGATTCGCCGGGACCGGTGTTCTTTAAGCAGCGCCGGGTTGGCCGCGGCAAAAAATGCTTTAATATCTTAAAGTTCCGCACCATGCGTGGGGATACCCCCCACGATGTGCCCACCCACCTGCTGAAAAACGCAGACAGCTATATCACCAAAAGTGGGGCTTTCCTGCGCCGCACCAGCCTGGATGAGCTGCCGCAGATCTATAACATTGTGGCAGGGCAGATGTCCATCATCGGCCCGCGCCCGGCGCTGTGGAACCAGTATGACCTTCTGGCCGAGCGGGA
>OHIY01001139.1_pt1 | contig 11057 bp, 7 predicted proteins | sample 1568351 | NCBI WGS metagenome assembly OHIY01 (sample SAMEA3879547, study PRJEB24766) | human gut metagenome | biome: human-associated habitat; feature: feces | place: USA | collected 1985/1987 | reverse complement strand
ATAACGGCATTATTGCAGGCTGTCGAGAAAAGCCGACGGCTTTTTCGACAGCCTGTAGGAAGCAGCCTCCACTGGAGGCTGCTTCCCGAGAGGGCGCGGCAATAAGGCGTGCCGCATCGCCATATGTGAGGGAGGGAAGAGATTACGTTGTGCCGCAAGGGCTGCGGCTTTTTGTGTCACTGACGGGGCAGGCGGTTGACCGCCTTTTCGATCTGCTCCAACGCCTTCGTCAGCGTGCACCGGGGGCACGCCACGTTCATCCGCAGGAAGGCTTCTCCCTGCTCGCCGAACTCATAGCCGGCGCAGAACGCGACATTTGCCTCGTTGATCATGAAGTGCTCCAACGCCATGCCCCGGTAGGGCAGCTGGGAGCAATCCAGCCAGACCAGATACGTGCCCTCAGAGGGGATCATGCGGATCTGGGGGATGCGCTCCTGCAGGAACTTCTCCAAATACGCCTTGTTGCCGGACACGTAGGCGATGGCTTCGTTGAGCCATTCCTCACCGTCGTTGTAGGCGGCGATAAGGGCGGCCATGCCGAAGATGTTGTCCAGCCGCGTCTGGGCGATGGACATTTCCTCGTTGAACCTGCACCGCAGGTCGTCGTCCGCCAGCACGATGGTGGCCATACCCAGTCCACCCAGGTTGAAGCCCTTGTTGGCGGAGTAGCAGATCATGGAGTGGCGCAGCACCTCCTCGCCCAGCAGACCGAAGGTGGTGTGGGGATGCTCCGGCGGGACGAAGTCACAGTGGATCTCGTCCACCAGCATGAAGATGTTGTGCCGCAGGCAGATCTCGGCGACGCCCTCCAGCTCCTGGCGTGTCCAGACGCGTCCGGTGGGGTTGTGGGGGCTGGAGAGCACCAGCACCTTCACGCCGGAGGCGGCCTTCGCCTCCATGTCCTTGAAGTCGAAGGTGTACCGGCCGTCCCGCCAGACCAGCGGGCTCTCCACCAGCTTCCGCCCGCCCCGGGTGACCATGTCAAACAGCGGGTCGTAGTTGGGCATGGGCACCATGACCTTGTCGCCGGGCTTCGTGAGGATACGCAGCATTACGTTCATGGCGTAGATCACGCCGGGAGGCGCGAAGGCGAGATGCTCGATGCTCACATCGAAGCCGTGGCGTTTCTTCAGCCAGCCCTGCACCGCGTCGAAGTAGGGCTGCTGCCGCACGCCGTAGCCGTAAACGGGGTGCGCCGCCCGCTTCTGCACCGCCTCTACGATGCAGGGGGCGCAGGCAAAGTCCATGTCCGCCACCCACATGGGGATCACGTCGTCCCGGCCGAAATAGTCCATATCGCAGTCCCACTTAAAGGAGAAGGTATTTCTGCGATTGATGGGGGTGTCAAAATCGTATTTCATGCAGCTCCACCAACCAGTGCAACAACGATCCACAGAAGGATGGATATGCCTGCCGCCAGCAGCGCGTAGGGCAGCTGTGTGCGGACATGGTCAATGTGGTCGCAGGCGGCACCCAGGGAGGAGAGCACCGAGGTGTCGGAAACGGGGGAGCAATGGTCGCCGAACAGGCCGCCGCTGACAACCGCGCCCACCGCGGCGTAGACCAGCGTACCCAGCTGGCCGCCGGTGAAGGAGTAGGCCATGGGAACGGCGATGGGGATGCAGATGGCGAAGGTGCCCCAGGAGGAGCCGGTGAAGAAGGAGATCACCGCGCCCGCGATGAAGGTCACAGACAGGAACAGGGCGGGGGTCATCCAGCTCTCGCAGACGCCCAGCAGGAAGTCGGCTGCGCCCATGGACTTGGTGATAGTGTTGATGCAGTACGCCAGAGCCAGAATGAGGGTGGCGGACATGACGCTCTTCATGCCCTGCACGGCAGTGTTCACCAGATCGGTCACGCTCTTGAACACCTTACGGATGCTCAGCTCGATGGACATATAGATCACAGTGATGATGAAGCATTCCAAAATCTTCACGCCGCCCTTGGCAACATACGTCCAGATGGCGGTGGCGACAAGGAGAATGATGGGAACGAGGAAGTCCAGCACGACGTTGGGCTTTACATCGCTGTCGTTGCCCTTCTGCAGCTCCTCCAGCTCGGTGCCCATCATGGGAACGGCACCGTCGCGCAGCAGCTTGCCGGTGGTGCGGGCGCGCTGCTCCGCCTTACGCATGGGTCCGAAGTCGGGGAAGATCTCCAGCGCGGAGAGCAGCGTGATGAGCACCATCAGGATCGCGTAGAAGTTAAAGGGGATGGCACTGATGTAGACGCTCACGCCCTGCTCGTTAGAGGTCACGGGGCCGCCCAGATCCGCCACCAGACCGGCCACATACGCGCCCCACGCCATAAAGGGCATCAGGGTGCACACGGAGGCGCAGGTGGAGTCGAGGATAAAGGCCAGCTTCTCTCTGGGCACGCGCATCTCATCCGTCAGAGGACGCATGACCACGCCGCGCAGCAGGGGGCTCATGTAGTCGTCGATGGTGAACAGACCGATGAACCAGGTGGCGAACTTCACGCTACGGGGGGATTTCACCTTTCCGGCGATCATCTCCGCGAACGCCTTGACCACGCCCGCCTTCATGAAGAACGCGATCATAATGCCGATAAATACCTGGATCAGCAGGATCCAAATGAAGTCCTCGTTGCCCAGAGCCTCCTCCGCCAGCGCGGAGAAGCCGAAGGCGGGGTCATGTCCCAGCAGCAGCACGCCGGAGATGCAGCCCATGAACAGGGCAAAGACGGCGTCCTTCTTCCAGAACGCCAGCAGCAGGGTAAGCGCAAGGGGAATCAATGACAGGATCCCGTAGTTTGCAGCTTCCATTACAAATACCTCCTTAAAAATATGACGCGGGGGAAAAAGAGTGACCTCAAGCCTCCCTTCTGATAATTTAATTACATTTCTGATTATAATTTATCACATCGCCCTTGTCAATCTCGCATAAGTGCCAAGAAGCGCGACAATTTTTTGTTCATACTGCCATCATAAGACAATATTTTGTCACGCCATGCAAAACTTTTTGCGCCTCCCACCCCGATATAGTACATTCGGTGTTGATTTATTCCTTGGGATTCAGTATACTAATCTTTATAAGCACAGCAAAATGTGGTTTTCAAATCATTGTAATCAAGAAAGTTGGGATACCGTGAGTAATTACGCCTGTCTTGAGCGATATATCCCCTTAGTGCAGTTCATGGGCAAGATCTGCGGGAAGAACTATGAGATCATTCTCCACGACGTCTCCACGCCGGAGCGTTCCGTCATCGCCGCCTGCAACGAGCACCTGAGCGGCCGCCGCGTGGGCGACCCCATGACGGAGCTGGCGAAGGAGCTGGTGCGGACGGGGGCATACAAGGAGCACGACTACGTGGCGAACTATGAGGGACGCACCCGCGGCGGAAAGCGGTTCGTCTCCTCCACCTATTTTATTAAGGAGAAGGGACAGCTGGTGGGGCTGATCTGCGTGAACCACGACGTAGAGGACATTCTGGTGCTGTCCGAGCGGCTGACCAACCTTGTCCACGCCTTCTCCCTGCCCATGGAGGACGAGCGGGCGGCGTACACGGAGAATCTGGACGACTCCATCCCGGAGCTGTCCAGCAACCTGATCCACTCCACCATTTTGGGCTACGGCATCCCCTCCGACGCCATGCACGCGTCGGATAAGCTGGACATACTCCGCTCACTGGACGCCCAAGGCGTGTTCCAGACGAAGGGCTCCATCGGCAGAGTGGCGAAGGAACTGCACATCTCCGAGCCGACGGTCTATCGCTATCTGCGGCGTATACGCAACGAAATGGCGTGAGCCTCTGCGGTCACGCCGGGGAAAAGGGGAGGGGAGCACCGCCCCGCCGTTTGCCGTGCGGCGCACCGCAATTTAGCCTTGACAAATCCGCTTTCCCGGTGATACACTTACGGCACAGGTATTTCCATGCCTGTACAACAATTTTATACGGATCGGACGATGGGATCGGGAGAGACCGCGCAAGCGGCGCCGAAGGGGAACGCAGAAGCTCTCAGGCAAAAGGACCGGTTCCGGACGATACTCCGAAAAGGCCGGACGGCGACGCCCGACCACCGAAGGTGCAACCTCCCCGGCGGGGAGGGAATCTCTCAGGTATCTCAACGGGGGCACAAAGCCGTACAGAGCGGTTTTGTGTCCTTTTTTTGCTGCCAAAAAGAAACGAACTTTAAGGAGGAAAAATCGTATGAGCGAACTGAAGCGTACCCAACTGTATGATGTCCACGTGGCTGCCGGCGCAGAGATGGTGGACTTCGGCGGGTGGGAAATGCCCATCCAGTACCCCAGCGGCATTATTGCCGAGCATCTGTACACACGGCAGGTGTGCAGCCTGTTCGACGTGTCCCACATGGGGCGGCTGCTGATCGAGGGGCCCCAGCGCAAGGCGTTCCTGCAGCACGTGCTGACCAGCAACGTGGCGGCGCTGGACGTGAATCTGGCGCAGTACTGCATCATTCCCGATGAGAACGGCGGTGCCGTGGACGACGCGTACCTCTATATGTTCGAGGAGGACAACTACCTGCTGGTGGTGAACGCCGCCAACACGGAGAAGGATCTGGCGCACCTGCGCGCCGCGCTGACCGGCTTTGACTGCACCATCACCGATATTACAAAGGACTGGGCGGCGGTTGCCGTGCAGGGTCCCAAGAGCAAGGAAATGCTGACGGAGCTCAACGGCGGCAAGCAGATGACCGAGCCTATGAAGAACGCGCTGGGCACCGTCTCTCTGGAGGGACACTACGCCCGTGTCGCCAAGACCGGCTATACCGGCGAGCCTTTGGGCTACGAGGTCTATGTCCGCAGCGCGGACGCCGCGTGGCTGTGGAACCGTCTGGTGGAGATGGGTGCCCGTCCCGCCGGTCTCGGTGCCCGCGACACCCTGCGTATGGAGGCGTCCATGCCCCTGTACGGTCACGAGATGGGCACCGCCCCCGACGGCAGCGAGATCCCCATTTTCGCCGTGCCTCTGGCGAAGTTCGCCGTCAGCTTCTCCGAGCAGAAGGGCGACTATATCGGCCGCGCCGCGCTGGAAAAGCAGCACAAGTGCTTCGTGAAGTACATGGAGCGTGACTTCTCCGATATGTCCGCCCTGCCCCGGAAGATCGCACCCATCGCGCTGGTGGATCGCGGCGTTATGCGCGCCGGCATGGAGATCTATCAGGGCGACAAGCTGGTGGGCTGGGTCACCAGCGGCACCATGGTGCCCTACTTCAAGACCCAGGGCGAGGGTTTGTCCACCGTCATTCTGGAGGCCAGCGGCAAGCGCGCCATCGGTCTTTGCTATATCGACAGCGACATTCTGGAGGACGCCACCGTGGAGGTGGATGTCCGCGGCAAGCGTCTCAAGGCCGTGATCCCCGCCCGCCACATGAGCGTGGGCGCGCCCCCCTTCGCCCGTCCCCTGCTGTACGGCGCGGAGGAGGAAGTCCGCGGCGTGGGCAGCGGCGACCGCACCCCCAAGGCGTTGGAGCTGCTGAAAAAGGCGTTGGAGAACCACCAGTGGCGTCAGGAGCAGTGCATCAACCTGATCCCCTCCGAGAATACCCCCAGCCGCGCCGTGCGGCTCCTCAGCGGCAGCGACCCCGCCTGCCGGTACGCCGAGCATAAGAAGGTGCTGGCGTTCTACGACAGGGAGGTGTTCTACTATCAGGGCACCAAGTTCATCGACGAGGTGGAGCGTCTGCTGGTGGAGGAAATGCGCGCCTACTTCGGCTGCACCGAGGTGGAGAGCCGCACCCTCAGCGGACAGATGTCCAACATGGCGGTGTTCTCCGCGCTGATGGATTGGAAAAACCGCGTGGATCGCAAGCACGACGCGAAGCGTCTGGGCTACGTGATGAACAACCATATCATCAAGGGCGGCCACCTGTCCGCCCAGCCCATGGGTGCCCTCCACGACTATATCGCCATCGACCCCGTGACGGAGAAGCCCGCCGTGGTGAACTTCCCCGTCTGCGCCGACAACCCCTACAAGATGGACGTGGAGGAGACGAAGAAGCTCCTTGACCGCTACCGCCCGGAGCTGATCGTGTTTGGCAAGAGCATGGTGCTCCATAAGGAGCCTGTGGCGGAGATCCGGAGGTTCGTGGACGAGCAGAAGATCCCCACCACCATCATGTACGACATGGCGCACGTGCTGGGTCTGATCGGCGACCACTTCCAGAATCCCTTTGCCGAGGGCGCGGAGATCGTCACCGGCTCCACCCACAAGACGTTCTTCGGACCCCAGCGCGGCATCATCGGCGTCAACTACAAGGAGGACGACCTGAAATACGGCCTGTGGAAGACCATCGAGAGCCGCACCTTCCCCGGCAGCGTGTCCAACCACCATCTGGGCACCCAGCTGGGTATGCTGATGGCGGCGTATGAGATGAACCAGTTCCGCGACGTGTACCAGAAGGAGGTCATCGACAACGCCAAGTCCTTCGCCCGCAGTCTGAAGGCGCATGGTCTGGACGTGGCAGGCGACCCCGCCATCGACTACACCGAGACCCATCAGGTCATCGTGTCCGTGGGCTACGGCGAGGGTCCGGACATCGCCGACCGTCTGGAGCGCAACAACATCGTGGTCAACTATCAGGCGACCCCCGACGAGGAGGGCTTCACCGCCTCCGGCGCGCTGCGTATGGGCGTCAGCGAGATGACCCGCTTCGGCTTCGAGTCCAAGGACTTTGACCGTCTGGCAGGTCTGATGGCGGACTGCATCCTCCGCGGCACGGAGATCAGGGACGAGGTGCGTAAGCTCCGCGGCGAGCATCTGGAGATGCGCTACTGCTTCAACGACGCCGAGATCGACGAGGCTCTGGAAGCGTTGAGTGCCAAGCTGGTGTAAGGCGCAGACCTGCCCGCAACTGAAAACAGAAGCTGCCCCGCCCCTGCGGGGGCGGGGATAAAACAAAAAACCAACACATTGATTTAATGGAGGTAAAGTATCATGTTGTATCCTGTTGAGCTGCAATATTCCAAGTCCCACGAGTGGGTCAAGACCGAGGATGGCGTCACCGTGGTGGGCATCTCCGATTTCGCGCAGGACGCGCTGGGCGACGTGGTGTTCGTGAACCTGCCCGCTGAGGGCGACACCGTCACCGCCGGCGAGGCGTTCGGCGACGTGGAGTCCGTCAAGGCGGTGTCCGATCTGGTGTCCCCCGTCACCGGCACCGTCTGCGCCGTCAACGAGGAGCTGCTGGACGCGCCGGAGAAGCTGAACAGTGACCCCTACGGTGCATGGCTCATCAAGGTGGAGAACGTGGAGGACAGCGAGGAGCTGCTGGACGCCGCCGCCTACGAGACATTCTGCACCGAGGAGGGCTAAGAGATGGGCAGCTACGTTCCCTCCACCGGGGCGCAGCGTGAGGCGATGCTTCGTGCCGTGGGTGTGAGCAGCACCCGCGAGCTGTTCCGGGACGTGCCGGAGCAGATGCTCCTCACCGAGCCGCTGCACATCCCCGCCGGGATGAGTGAGCTGGAGGTCAGCCGCGCCATGACCGCCATGGCATCGGAGAACCGTGTGTACGGCACGGTGCTTCGCGGCGCAGGTGCCTACGACCACTATATCCCCTCTATCGTCAAGTATATCCCCGCCAAGGAGGAGTTCCTGACCGCCTACACGCCCTATCAGGCGGAGATGAGCCAGGGTCTGCTCCAGTCCATCTTTGAATACCAGACCATGATCTGCGAGCTGACGGGCATGGACGTGTCCAACGCCTCCGTGTACGACGGTGCCACCGCCGCCGCCGAGGCCGCCGCCATGTGCCGCGACCGCAAACGCCGTGTGACGCTGATCTCCGGCGCGGCGCACCCCGACACCATCAACACCGTCAGCACCTATTGCTACGGCACCGGTGACGAGCTGCGGGTGGTGCCCGTGAAGGACGGCAAGACAGACATGGCCGCCCTCCGGGAGCTGCTGACGCCGGATGTTGCTTCCTTCTACGTCCAGCAGCCCAACTTCTTCGGGCAGCTGGAGGACGCGGAGGCGTTGGGGCAGCTGGTACATGAGGCAGGTGCCCTGTACGTGATGGGCTGCAACCCCATCGCCCTTGCCATTATGAAAACGCCCCGTGACTGCGGCGCGGACATCGCCGTGGGCGAGGGGCAGCCTCTGGGTCTGCCCATGGGCTGCGGCGGCCCGTATCTGGGCTATATGGCGGCCACGGATAAGCATATGCGTAAGCTGCCCGGACGCATCGTGGGCGAGACCACGGACGCGGAGGGTCGCCGCGCCTACGTCCTGAGCCTACAGGCGCGTGAGCAGCACATCCGCCGCGAGAAGGCCAGCAGCAACATCTGCTCCAACGAGGCGCTGTGCGCCCTGACCGCCGGGCTGTACATGGCGACCATGGGTTCCGATGGCATGGCGCAGGCGGCGGAGCAGTCCATGGCGAAGGCGCACTATCTTGCCAAGGAGCTGTGCGCCATCGACGGCGTGGAGCTGGTCTACCCCGGCGAATACTTCCATGAGTTCGTCACCCGCACGCCCCACCGCGAGGCGATCCTCACCGCGCTGGCGGAGAGCGACATTCTGGGCGGTCTGCCTGTGGGCGAGGACGGCGTGCTGTGGTGCGCCACGGAGAAGGTCTCCAAGGAGCAGCTGGACAAGGCGGTTTCCATCGTGAAGGAGGTGCTGGCAAAATGAAGCTGATTTTCGAAAAGAGCGTCCCCGGACGCCGCTGCACCATTCTGCCCGCCTGCGATGTGGAGAGCGTCTCCCTGCCCGCCTCCCTGCGGCGGGAGACGAAGCCCGTGCTGCCGGAGATGAGCGAGACGGACATCTCCCGCCACTACACGGAGCTTTGCAAGCAGGTGCATGGCGTGAACTGCGGCTTCTATCCCCTCGGCTCCTGCACCATGAAGTATAACCCCCGCATCGACGAGGAGATGGCGTCCCTGCCCGGCTTTGCCAATGTGCACCCCCTGTCCCCGGCGGAGGATCGCAAGGGTATGCAGCAGGTGCTGGACACGGCGGCGCAGTATCTCTGCGAGATCACCGGCATGGACGGCATGACGTTCCAGCCCGCCGCCGGTGCCCACGGCGAGTTCACCGGCGTGCTGCTCATCAAGCAGTACCACGATGCCCGGGGCGACAGGAAGCGCACCAAGATCATCGTCCCCGACAGTGCCCACGGCACCAACCCCGCCACCGCCGCCATGTGCGGCTACGACGTGGTGAACATCGCCTCCGGCGAGGACGGCTGCGTGGATCTGGACGCCCTCCGCGCCGCGCTGGGCGAGGATACCGCCGGATTGATGCTCACCAACCCCAACACCGTGGGAATCTTCGATAAGAACATTCTGGAGATCACCCGCCTCGTTCACGAGGCAGGCGGCCTGTGCTACTACGACGGAGCCAACCTCAACGCCGTCATGGGCGTGGTGCGCCCCGGCGACATGGGCTTCGACTGCATCCACATGAACCTGCACAAGACCTTCGCCACGCCCCACGGCGGCGGCGGCCCCGGCGCAGGCGCGGTGGGCTGCAAGGAGTTCCTGAAGGAGTACCTGCCCCACAGCGCGCTGGCGGAGGAGCCGGGTCACATTCAGGTGCGCGGCTTCCAGGGCAACTTCCTGGTGGTCGTCCGCGCACTGGCGTACCTGCTGGTGCTGGGCAGAGAGGGTATCCCCGAGGCGGCGGAGAACGCCGTGCTCAACGCCAACTATCTGATGGCGAAGCTGAAGGGCACCTTCACCCCCGCCTACGACCGCCTGTGTATGCACGAGTTCGTGCTGGATCTCAGCGGCTTGAAGAAGGAGACGGGCGTCTCCGCGCTGGACGTGGCGAAGTCCCTCATCGACGAGGGCATCCACCCGCCCACCATGTATTTCCCCCTCATCGTCCACGAGGCACTGATGCTGGAGCCTACGGAGACGGAGGGTATCGAGACGCTGGATCACGCGGCGGAGGTGCTCCGTATGCTGTACCGCAAGGCGTTTGAGGACGCGGAGTCCATGCACACCGCCCCCCACAATATGCCCATCGGACGGCCTGACGAGGTGCAGGCGGCGCGCAAGCCCGTCCTGCGCTGGAGAAGCGCGTGAGCGCGAGGCTCTGTGCGTGCGATGCACCGCGGAAAAACATTTGAAAACACAGGAGGAACTCCTATGTCTGCGTATCAGCTGATCGTTATCGGCGCGGGTCCCGGCGGGTACACCGCCGCCCTCCGCGCCGCCAAGCTGGGGCTGCACACCGCCATCGTGGAGCGGCGGGAGGTGGGCGGCACCTGCCTGAACCGGGGCTGCATCCCCACCAAGACGCTGCTCCACGCCTCACAGGTCTACTACGACGCCGTCAACGGCGGCGGCGTAGGCGTCCACGGCTCCCTGTCCTACGATATAGGTGAGATGTTCGCCTTCAAGCGCAGCGTCAGCGAGAAGCTGCGCGGCGGCATCCACGCGCTGCTGAAGGGCGCGAAGGTGGACGTGCTCACCGGCACGGCGCAGATCACCGCCCCCGGACAGGTCGCCGTCACCGGCGAGGAGGGCACCGTCACCTACACCGCCGAGCGTATTCTGGCGGCGACCGGCTCCGTGAACGTCCGCCCGCCCATTCCCGGCCTGGAGCTGTCCGGCGTGATGACCTCCGACGAGCTGCTGGAGGGCACGGACACGCCGTACCGCTCCATCGTCATCATCGGCGGCGGCGTGATCGGCGTGGAATTTGCCACGTTTTACAGCCATCTGGGCTGCCCCGTGACGCTGGTGGAGGGCATGGCGAACCTGCTGCCCCAGATGGATCGCGAGCTGGGACAGAATCTGGCGCAGATCCTGAAAAAGCAGGGGGTGGAGGTGCTGACCTCCGCCATGGTGCAGTCAGTGGAGCAGACGGCGGACGGTATGTGCGTCCACCTGACCCAGAAGGGCAAGGAGCTGACCGTCACCGGCGAGAAGGTGCTCTGCGCCATTGGCCGCCGCGCCTACTTCGACGGGCTGTTTGCCGCTGACCTGACCCCGGAGCTGAACGGCAGGCGGCTGCTGGTGGACGAGAACTACCGGACCAGCATCCCCACCGTGTACGCCATCGGCGACGCGTCCTCTGCCGTGCAGCTGGCGCACGTGGCGGCGGCACAGGGCACAGAC
>OHIY01001133.1_pt1 | contig 11115 bp, 9 predicted proteins | sample 1568351 | NCBI WGS metagenome assembly OHIY01 (sample SAMEA3879547, study PRJEB24766) | human gut metagenome | biome: human-associated habitat; feature: feces | place: USA | collected 1985/1987 | reverse complement strand
TGCTGTCAAGGCATCCAAGACCGTGGTGTGGAACGGCCCCATGGGCGTGTTCGAGTTTGAGAACTTCGCCGCGGGCACCCGCGCCATGGCGCAGGCACTTGCCGACAGCGGCGCGGTGACCATCGTGGGCGGCGGCGACAGTGCCGCGGCGGTGGAGCAGCTGGGCTTCGCCGATAAGATCACCCACATCAGCACCGGCGGCGGCGCGTCTCTGGAATTTCTGGAGGGCAGGGAGCTGCCCGGCGTTGCCTGCCTGCTGGATAAATAAATCCCCTATTCCGCGCATATTTTCATTTATATATAAAGACGAGGAGCTAATTTGTTATGAATCGCAGATACCGTAAGACCATTATCGCCGGCAACTGGAAGATGAACAAGACCGCCAGCGAGACGAAAAAGTTCGCCGAGGAGCTGAAAGCTCTGCTGCCCAAGGCCAAGTGGTGCGACATCGTGGTGTGCGTGCCCTCCGTGAATATCGCCGCCGCCCTGAAGGGCTTTAAGGACGCCCGCGTGTCCGTGGGCGCGCAGAACGTGTTCTATGAGAAGGACGGCGCGTACACCGGCGAGGTGTCCGCCGATATGCTGAAGGATCTGGGCGTGAAGTACGTCATCATCGGGCACTCCGAGCGGCGGCAGTACTTCGGCGAGACGGATCTCGTCGTCAACAAGAAGGTGCTTGCCGCGCTGGACGCCGGTCTGCACCCCATTATCTGCGTGGGCGAGACGCTGGAGCAGCGGGAGCTGGGCATTACCATGGAGCTGATCGCGCTGCAGGTCAAGTCCGCCCTGGCCGGCGTGCCCGCGGAGAAGCTGCGGAAGTGCGTCATCGCCTATGAGCCTGTGTGGGCCATCGGCACCGGCAAGACCGCCACCGCCGAGCAGGCCGCCGAGGTCTGCACCTTCATCCGCACCACCGTGCGCCATCTGTACGGCGCGCGCATCGCACGGAGCATCACCATCCAGTACGGCGGCTCCATGAAGCCCGGAAACGCCGCCGAGCTGCTGGGGCAGCCGGACATCGACGGCGGGCTTATCGGCGGCGCGTCCCTGAACGCCGCGGACTTTATCGCCATCATCAATGCGGCCAATCAGGGCTGATGCCCAAGGAGGAACGGCATGAACAAGTCCCCTACCACCCTCATTATTATGGACGGCTTCGGCATCGCGCCGCCGGCGGGCGACAACGCCGTGACGCTTGCCAAGACTCCGGTGCTGGATAAGCTGCTGGAGGAATACGCCCACACCACCCTGTCCGCCAGCGGGCTGGACGTGGGTCTGCCCGCCGGGCAGATGGGCAACAGCGAGGTGGGTCACACCAACATCGGCGGAGGCCGGGTGGTGTTCCAGGATCTGCCCCGCATCAGCCGCGCCATTGAGGACGGCAGCTTCTTCAAAAACGACGCTTACAACGCAGCCATGGACAGCTGCCTGAAAAACGGCTCCAGCCTGCACCTGTACGGGCTGCTGTCCGACGGCGGCGTTCACTCCCATATCGAGCACCTGTTCGCCCTGCTGCAAATGGCAAAGGACAAGGGGCTGGAGCGCGTCTATATCCACTGCTTCCTGGACGGGCGGGACGTGTCCCCCACCAGCGGCAAGGGCTTCGTGCAGGAGTTACAGGACAAGTGCGCGGCACTGGGCGTGGGCAAAATCGCCACGGTCATGGGCCGCTACTACGCCATGGACCGCGACAAGCGTTGGGAGCGGGTGCAGATGGCCTACGACGCCATGGTGTACGGCGAGGGACACCACAACAGCGACCCCGTTGCCGCCGTGGCGGAGAGCTACGCCAACAACATCACCGACGAGTTTGTGGAGCCGGTGGTGGTGGACGGCGACGGCACCATCAACGACAACGACAGCATTATTTTCTTCAACTTCCGCCCCGACCGGGCCCGGGAGATCACCCGCGCCATCGTGGATCCGGATTTTGACGGCTTCCAGCGGGAGTTCTTCCCCACCACCTATGTGTGCAACACGGAGTACGACGCCTCCATGCCCAACGTGCTGGTGGCGTGGCCCCGGATCGCCGTGAAGAACGGTCTGGGCGAGTATCTCAGCAGCATGGGCATGACCCAGCTGCGGATCGCCGAGACGGAGAAGTACGCCCATGTGACGTTCTTCTTCAACGGCGGCGTGGAGACGCAGTACCCCGGCGAGGATCGGGTGCTGGTGGCGTCCCCCAAGGTGGCGACCTACGATCTCCAGCCGGAGATGAGTGCCTTCGAGGTGTGCGACAAGTGCGTGGAGCGCATTGAATCCGGCGCGTATGACGTGATCATTTTGAACTTCGCCAACTGCGACATGGTGGGGCACACCGGCGTGCTGGAGGCCGCCGTCAAGGCGGTGGAGACGGTGGACACCTGCGTGGGCCGGGTAGTGGACGCCACGCTGAAAATGGGCGGCATCGCCATGGTCACCGCCGACCACGGCAACGCCGAGGATATGAAGCAGCCCGACGGCAGCCCCATGACCGCCCACACCACCAATCTGGTGCCCTTTATCCTCTGCGGTGCGGGCACGGAGCTGCGTACCGGACGGCTGGCGGACATCGCGCCCACCATTCTGGACGTGATGGGGCTTGCCTGCCCGGAGGAGATGGACGGCAAGACGCTGATCGTCAAGTGATCCGAACTATTTGAACGCGAAGTCCCGAAGCGCGGCTTCGGGACTTCCCTGTAAGGAGACGTTTCCATGAACATATTCGTTATCGGCTGCGGGCGGTGGGGCTCCCTCATCACCTGGTATCTGGATCACATCGGGCACCGGGTCACGCTGTACGGGCGGCAGAGTTCGCCGCGTATGCAGTCCTTTCTCGCCACGCGGCAGAACGATCTGCTGACGCTGCCGGAGTCCGTGGGGCTGACCACGGAGCTGCGGGAGGCGGAGAAGGCGGAGGTGGTCATTATCTCCATCGGCTCGCAGAGCCTGCGCGCACTGCTGCGGGAGGAGCCGATGCAGTCCCTGCGGGGCAAGACCGTGGTGCTGTGCATGAAGGGGCTGGAGATGGGCACCGGAGAAAGGCTCAGCGTGATCGCGGGGTCGCTGCTCCACGAGAGCAACACCGTCGCCGTATGGCTGGGGCCGGGACACGTGCAGGAGTTTTACCGGGGCATCCCCAACTGCATGGTCATCGACAGTGAGAATGACCGGGTGAAGCGGGAGCTGGTGCAGTCGTTTTCCAGCGATCTGATACGCTTCTACTACGGCAGCGACATGATCGGCAACGAGGTGGGTGCCGCTGCCAAGAACGTGGTGGGCATCGCCGCCGGGCTGCTGGACGGCGTGGAGATGTCCAGCCTGAAGGGGGCGTTGATGAGCCGGGGCACACGGGAGGTAGCGCGGCTCATACGCGCCATGGGCGGCAACGAACTGTCCGCCTACGGGCTGTGCCATCTGGGGGACTATGAGGCCACGGTGTTCTCGCCGTACAGCCACAACCGGCAATTCGGCGAGTCGTTCATCCGCCATCAGGACTATCACCGGCTGGCGGAGGGGTACTACACCGTGGAGGCTCTTATGGTGCTCAGTGAGAAGTACGGCGTGGAGCTGCCCATTTGCAGGGCGGTGCACAATATCCTCTACGAAAACGCCGAGCCGAGGGAGCAGCTGACGCTGCTGCTGCGGCGGGGTCTGCGGTCTGAGTTCGACGACTGACGGGCACAAGTGAATAAAAAAGTCTCTGTCCGGCGACAATACGGGCAGAGACTTTTTTATTACGGCGCACCGCCCGCCGAAAAGGGCGGCGGCGGGGTACAGCCCCGCCGGGAAAGGGACACAGTATGAAGGATTCCCGAAGCGAGCGTTGGAAAGCCATGTTCGCGGGGCGGGGCTATTACATAGCCATCGCCCTGTGCCTTGTGGCCGCAGGAACGATCGGCTATTTTGCCCTGAGAGAGCGTCCGGTGACGGTGCAGCAGGCGGAGACGCCGCCTGTGGTGGAGAACGTGCAGCCCGCGCCCGTCCAACCGGTGGTGAAGCCCGCGCCGGTAGTGGTGCCGGAGCCGAAGGAGGTGGAGATCAGCGAGCCGGCGGAGCTGCTGCCGCAAGTGGTGTCGCCTCTGGACGGCAACACGGTGACGGTGTTCAGCATGACGGAACTGCTGTATGACCCCACCATGGCGGACTGGCGCACCCACGACGGCATTGACGTACAGGCGGACGAGGGGGCGGCGGTAAAGACAGCCGCCGGCGGAACGGTGCAGTCCGTCAACGACGATGAGCTGATGGGCACCACGGTGGTCATACAGCACGACGGCGGCTACACCACCCGGTACAGCAGCTTGCAGAAGGACGTGCCGGTGCAGCAGGGACAGCAGGTCGCCGCCGGGGAGGTCATCGGCTATGTGGGCAGCACCTCCGCCGCCGAGAGCCGCATGGGCTCCCATCTCCACTTCTCCGTCAGCCGGGACGGCGCGGTGATCGACCCCCACGACTACGTGAGCGGAAACGAATAAGCAGAAAAAAGAACGCCCTGCGGGCGTTCTTTTTTCTGCTTATTCCGCTTATTCCATAGAGGTGACGGTGCCCATGAACAGGGGCACGCAGGCGTGGGTGTCCACGACCATGTAGAGGAAGGGTCGATCCAGCGTGACGGTCTTGACGTCCTCCGAGGGCGGGGCGGCACCGGCGGTCACGTCCAGAGAGGTGGCGGCAGCCGCCTTGGTGCCGTTTTCGTCCAGCTCCAGATACGTCTTGTGGAGCACGGAGTTGACGTAGAGGGTGTTGCCGTTGGGCGCGCTGCCCAGCCCGCGCAGATCGGCGGCGGAGACATCGAACAGGTCGCTGATGCCGGCGGCGCGCAGGGGCTCCTCCAGCTCCAGCTCGGAGCGGGCGGTGAACTTGGGGATGGACGCCTGCACGTCGGCGTAGTGATGGTCGGTGATCATCTGGTAGAGGTGCTCGCCGGTGAGGTTCCGCAGGTAGTCCGCCAGCGTAACGCCCTCGTCGGGCACGAGTGCCACAAAGGCGTATTTCCCGCCGTCGTAGGGCTTCAAAAACCCGGAGACGTTGTTGCCGGAGAGGTAGATAGTCTCGTGGCTGTCCAGATAGTCCGCCGTCTGACGCTTGCCGCTGGCGGCGGTGAATATGCCGTCGGTGCGGACGTTTTCCTTGGTATAGGGCGTCTCCCACTTGGCGTCAAAGCAGGCGGCGTTGACCAGATACAGCATGGTCTGCGCTCCCGGCTCCTTCTCCAGCAGGTCGCCGATCATGCCGTCAGTCTTTTTGCTGACCCAGCGGTTCAGGTCGGTGACAAGTCCGCCGTCAAAGGCGGAGCGGTAGACCTCCGCGCTGTAATAGTTGACGCAGCTGCGGAGGAAGGCGTCCTCCACCCGGAACGTATCCCGCAGCCACGCGGAGTTCGCCAGCGCGGCCTTACAGGTCTTACTGTCGGCGGGCAGGCTCATGCGGTAGGTGTACAGGAAGTCGTTGAGCTGGTGGAGGCTCATGCCGGTTGCCGTCTCGATCTGCTTGAGCGTGGTGCCGGAGGCTCCGTTTGCCACCATGCCCAGCGCGTTGAGGATGGACACGGGGGAGAGCAGCACGCTCACGCTGCCGGAGCGTTCCTCCCGCAAGAGGGACAGGGCGAAATCTGTCACCGCCTCGCCGCCGGCGGTCAGGTCGGTGGTGGTGTCCATCACCTGCGGCTCGAAGTCCGCCGTCAGCTCCTGTGCGCGGACGCCGCAGCCCGGCAGGGACAACAGCAGCACCAGCGCAAGCACCAGTGTGGTAATGCGTTTTGTCATAGGGTCCGTCTCCTTTCAAAAGGCTCTCGTCTGTTTAGACGGAAGCCGCCGGGAAAAGGTTTCCCCCGCCCGCGGCGGGGGATGGCGGGTCACTGGGGTAGCTCGCCCGGTGCCACAAGAATGATCTTGTCGGCGCGGTCGTAGTCGCTGTACGCCTCCTCCGTGCTGCGGAGGAGCGTGCCGTCACCGGAGTAGACGTTGCGGTACGTGCGGACGGCGTAGCCGTTATGGCCGTACTGCTCCACCTGCGTGGTGCCGGGGGCGACGCTCTCGGACTCCTGATAGACGACCTGGCTCTCGGAATAGGAGAGGAACCGGTTGGACATGGTCACGTAGGTGTCGTCGGTCTTGGTGCCCCAGAGGGTGACGGTCAGCTGGTTGTTGTCGTTATTATAGGCGGTGGTGATCTTGATGGGGTAGGGGGTGCTGTTGCGGAAGGCGAAGTCGGGGCCGCCCCAGCTGACGGTGGCGTCACAGCCGGTGACGGGCATATAGCCCGGATCGAACATGTGGGCGTACCGCAGGACGATCTTCAGATCCGCCATCAACGCGGCGTAGTACAGGGTGGAGGACACCTGGCAGATACCGCCGCCGATGGAGGTAACGGTCTTGCCGCCGGAGTAGGCGGCGGCGGGCTGGAAGCCCCGCGCCTCGGTGCGCTGCCCCACGGTGGCGTTGTACCAGAACTCCTCGCCGGGGTTGTAGATGCGGCCATCAATGGCGGCGGACGCCAGCTTGATGTTCTGCCGCCGTCCCCAAGGGCCGGCGCAGGTGGTAGTGCAGGTACCCAGCACGTCGCGGAACATGGCGGTCTCCATCTCCTCGGTGGAGGCGGGCGGGAACTGCACCTCCGCCTCCGCTAAGAACTCCTCGCCGGGAGCGGCGGCGTCCATCTGGTGCTGCACCGTCTCCACATCGAACTGCACGCCGACGCGGGACTGGGTGGGCTTGCCGGTGGCGCGGTCATAGGTGGCGGCTGCCATGGCACCGGAGATCTCGTCGTGGAGCTGCTGAATGTCCAGCGTCCGGGCGGTCTGGGGCGCAAAGACGCACTCCACCCGCCGCGCCGCAGCGGACAGATCGCGGTTTTCGATGCGCTCGCGGAGAGCCTCCTCCAGCGCGGCGGCGGACAGCTTTTCGCCGTCGCGGGGCTTGGTGATGTAGAGCCCCTCGCCTTCGACGAGGCGGTAGGAGCCGTCCACCACGGTACACGCCACGGTGTCGGACAGCTCCTCGCAGGCGGCGGTGAGCTTCGCCTCGTCCACGTCCAGCTGGGGCGTGACGTCCACGGTCTTATACCAGCTCTCGATGTAACGCCAGCCGCCGCGGAGGAATGCCTCCACACTGCTGCCCCAGTTCCGCGTATGCACATCGCAGCCGGCGGCGTTGGAGATGTATATTGGCTGGGCGGTCACGCCAAAGTCGGACAGGGGGCTGCTGTGCAGCTCCTCCCCGCCGCGTGTCAGCGATATGGCGGTGTTATCCAGCAGGGCACCTCCCTGCTCTGCCCACAGCTTCTCCACCTGCTGGGTGGACATACGGGAGACGTCCATACCCAGAACGGAGGTGCCGGGGAAGGCGGCGTGGGAATACAGGGCGTTTGCCAACACGCAGATCCCTGCGTAGGTCAGCACCAGCACCGCCAGAATGATCCCCACGATCAAGCCGGTCTTTTTGCCGGGAGACATGGGGGGCTTCGCCTTTGTGTCGGACGCTGCCACCCGCTTGCCGGACGCTGCCGGAGGGGTGGGGGTCTCCGACGGGGCAGAGGACACGATCGTTTCTTCTCTCATAGTGTGTCCCTCCTTTTTTTCGTCGATGGTTGTATTGTAGCACGGTTTTCGGAGAAAAGGGTTACAAAACCGTTACGGAGAATTTTATTTCCCGGCAAATTGCGGCAGTTTCTGACAGGCAGGGCGTCGTACAATGGGGGAAAGGAGGGGGAAATACCATGAGAAAAGAGCAGAAAACGGAGTTTTTGTCCAGCCGCGTGCGGTACATACCCATCAACGACATCCGTCCGAACCCGCAGCAGCCCCGGCGGAGGTTCGACCAGGACGGTCTGCGGGAGCTGTCGGAGAGCATCGCCGCCTACGGCATTTTGCAGCCCCTCACCGTCCGGGCGCAGAACGGAGGATATGAGCTGGTCGCCGGGGAGCGGCGGTGGCGGGCGGCGCGGATGGCGGGGCTGCGGCAGGTGCCGTGCCTGCTGGCGCGGGTGGATGAGGAGGACGCAGCACTGCTGGCACTCATCGAAAACCTACAGCGGCGTGATCTGGACTACATGGAGGAGGCGTCGGCGATCGCGCGGCTGCTGCGGCGGTACGGGCTGAGCCAGCAGCAGGCGGCGGAAAAGCTGGGGCGCAGCCAGTCCGCCGTTGCCAACAAGCTGCGGCTCCTGCGGCTGGAGGAGCCGGTGGTGGACGCGCTGCGCCGGTACGGTCTGACGGAGCGGCACGCCCGCGCGCTGCTGCGGCTGGAGGACGGGGAGCAGCGGCTCGCCGCCGCGGAGCACATGGGGAAGCGGGGCATGAACGTGGCGGCGGCGGAGGCGTACATAGAGCAGCTCATCGCCCGGAGCCAGACCACGCCGCCCAAGCGCAGGAGCACGTATGTCATCAAGGATGTGCGGCTGTTTCTCAACAGCGTGGAGCGGGGCATACGGCTCATGCGGGGCGCGGGCGTGGGGGCGAAGGTGGCGCGGCAGGACACAGAGGAGGAGATCTGTCTGACGGTGCGGATACCGAAGGGCGTCCGCGCCGGGGCAAGGGAGGGCGAGGGCGCGTAAGCGTACAAATAATCCGATTCGAGGCGGGTTTCGCCCCCTCGAGCTCCTCCTGTGAAGAGGAAAGACTGCACACACGGCAGGGGTTGATCCACACGCAGAAACGGGCACCCGGCGGGTGTCCGTTTGTTGTTGGGGCGATAATTCACGGAATGTACTTTTCTTTTAGGGGAAAAGTTGCTATACTGACAGAGACTACACGAAAAGGAGACTTTCCCATGAGACGACTGGTACGCCTGACGGCGTGGGTGCTGGGGCTGACGCTGCTGCTGTCCGCCTGCGGCGAACATAAAACGGTGGAGACGGCGGATGTAGGCGTGCAGACCGCGCCGCCGGCGGAGGGCGTGACCGCGCTGACGCTGTGCGACGGCGATGTGACGCTGCGGTTCGAAAAGGTCGAGAACGCCGCGTGGGTATGGCAGGACGACCCCCAATTCCCGCTGGAGCAGACGGCGTTGGAGGAGCTTCTGTCGCTGCCCACCGCGCTGGAGGGCGGCGAGGTGGTGCCCAACGCGGAGGATCTGTCCATCTACGGGCTGGCAAGCCCCACGAAGTACATCACCGTTACCTCCGACGGCGCGGACGTGACGTACTACATCGGGGAGCAGGCCACGGACGGACGCTGGTACGTGCTGACCCCCGCCGGGACGGTGCGGTTTACCTCCGACGAGAACAAGCAGCTCCTAAGCCGCAGCATTTACAGCATGGCGGTGCTGCCGGGACTGCCTGCGCTGTCCGAGGAACGGGTCCGCAAGGTGACGCTGACCAATGACGAGGGCGGCACGGTGTCCTTCCGCACCGGGGAGGACGGCACACGGCGCAGCGGCAGCCGGGACGTGACGGCGAAAACCGACGCCTTGATAAAGGAATTGTGCGGGCTGACGCTGAGTTCCTGCGTGGACTATGACCCGGCGGAGGGCGCGGCGGAGGTTTGCGGGCTGACGGCACCGGAGGTGACGCTGGAGGTGGAGTACACCGCCGACAACGGCAGCGAGCGGGTGCTGACGGTTTATGTGGGGCTGCCCACCGGCGACGGCGGGCGGTACGTGAGCATAGACGACGACAGCACCATCTACCGCATGGAGGAATCGTCTCTGGCGCAGGTGCTGACGCTGGCGGAGACAGGGCTGTAAGGCGAAACGAGAGGAGGCGCGGCGGATGCGTATACTCATTGTGGAGGACGAGAAGCGGCTGGCGGGAACGCTGCAGGAGCTGCTGCGGCGGCACGGCTACACCGCCGACGTGTGCTATGACGGGATCTCCGGGCTGGACAACGCCCGCAGCGACATCTACGACCTGCTGGTGCTGGACGGTATGCTGCCGGGTCTGGACGGCTTTACGCTGCTGCGGGAGCTGCGGCAGGGCGGGAGCCGCCTGCCGGTGCTGATGCTCACCGCCCGCAGTGAGCTGACCGACCGGGTGCGGGGTCTGGACGCCGGGGCGGACTACTATCTGACGAAGCCCTTCGAGCCGGAGGAGCTTCTCGCCTGTATCCGTTCCCTGCTGCGGCGGGGCGGCGAGGACGCTGCCGCCGACCCGGAGGTGACATCCTTCGGCGATCTGACGCTGCACATGGGGACGTTCCTGCTGGTGTGCGGAAGCCACAGCGTGCGCCTGAGCCGCCGGGAGTACGACCTGATGGAGCTGCTGATGAAAAACGGCAGCCAGATCGTCTCCAAGGAGCAGCTGATATTGAAGGTGTGGGGCTATGACTCCGCTGCCGAGGACAACAACGTGGAGGTGTATATCTCCTTCCTGCGGCGGAAGCTGACGCACCTGCAATCCAAGGTGAAGATCAAGACGCTGCGGATGGTGGGCTACTGTCTGGAGGTGGAGGCATGATCCGGCATCTCCGCTGGAAGGTGGTCGCCACCAATATGCTGCTGCTCTCGCTGGTGCTGCTTATCATGTTCGCCGCCGTGTTTTTTATCTCCCGGGGGAACTATCGCAAAAACGTGCAGCAGCAGCTGAACCAGGCGTTGGAGCAGGGGGACTACGGCATCAACCAGCCCGGCATGGACAGCATACCCTGCTTTGTGGCGGAGGTCTACGGCAGCGGCACCGTCCGGGTGGCGGGCAACAGCTACTACGATCTCAGCGACGAGACGAAGATGACGGAGATCGTCACCGCCGCCCTGCGGCAAGACAGCGACTCCGGGACGCTGGATGAGTTCCACCTGCGCTATCTGCGCCGGGCGGGGTACACCACCACGGCTATCGCCTTTACGGATACCTATTTGGAGTATACGTCCCTGCGGACGCTGCTGGCCGCCTGCTCCATGGTGGGCTGCGGCGCGCTGGTGGTGCTGTTCGTGTGCAGCTACCTCCTCTCCGGCGTGGTGGCGAAGCCGATCGGGGCGGCGTGGACGCAGCAGGAGCAGTTTCTCTCCGACGCCAGCCACGAGCTGAAAACGCCGCTGACGGTGATACTGTCCTCGGCGGAGCTGCTGGAGCGCAGCGCGACGCAGGAGCAGTCCGTCTACGTGGACAACATACAGGCGGAGGGTCGCCGCATGAAGTCACTGGTGGAGGATATGCTGACGCTGTTCCGTGCGCAGAAAAACGCCGGGAAGCTGCCCGACA
>OHIY01001125.1_pt1 | contig 11175 bp, 9 predicted proteins | sample 1568351 | NCBI WGS metagenome assembly OHIY01 (sample SAMEA3879547, study PRJEB24766) | human gut metagenome | biome: human-associated habitat; feature: feces | place: USA | collected 1985/1987 | reverse complement strand
CCATGTTTTTTGTACTTCATAATGTGCCCCCCAATTTTTTGTCCAACTTTTGGGGGGCACTTCAAAGCCGGCGTAAATTGATGAAAATACGCCGGCTTTTCTTTACCTTATTTTATTTAATATAACACGATACTAACTGATTGCCTATTCTTTCTGACTTACCCCAGAAAGAACAAAGAAAAGAACAAAGAAGAAAACAAACAATAACAAATTAACAATCAAACAAAAAGAAAAAAATATGGCAAGACCAGTAAAATTGGGATTAGATTATTTCCCAACAGACACCGATATTCTGAAAAACATAAAAATCAGAAAATTAATACGTAAATACAGAGAATTGGGATTTGTTTTATATCTGCAACTCCTGACGGACATTTATCGTAATTCCTACTTCATCGAGTTGAGCGATGAATACATCTTTGACTTGGCGGATCAGTTTCACAAACGAGACAAAACCATCCTGGAAATGATAGACTTTATGGTGGAAGTTGATCTCTTTAACAAAAATTTGCAAAACTCACTAATTTTGACATCGCCTTCTATCCAAAAGCGATATTTTGCGGTTAAAGGCAATAGCTACAAGGGATTAGAAAAAGACTTATTGTATATTTTAATCCCGTTTTCTCCCGAAAAACCTCCAGTTATTTCGGGAGAAACTCCACAAAGAAAAGGAAAGAAAAGTAAAGTAGAGGAAAGTAGAGAAAATCTGATTAGTAGTGATAGTTGTCTTACGCGCGCGAGAGAAAATTTTGAAACCATCGAAATGAAGTCTCCTTTTATACAAGAGTGCGAGCAGAAACGAAGAGAACTGTTCGCTGATGAAGAATGGCTTTATTCGATTTCAATGATGAGCGGAAAAGGACATAAAATACTCGATTTGTTACCACCAGTCATGCATATTTTTGAAATGCACCTGATTAGCATTGGTGATACCGGGACCATTCTAAACATCAATGATTACAAACGAAGATTTCAAAATTGGTGGCGATGTTTAAATTTCGCTTCCGCGAAAGAAATCATGGAACAAAATCAGAAAAACAAATGTTCCGCGCCGCGAACGACACAAAAAACATCCAAAGTAGAAGAAGCGATGGCTGTTGCCGAACGTGCTTCTGAAATGGCTTATCAATTAATGCAACAAAACCCATTATGAATCTAGATATATTTACCAACAAGATGCGGATGGCGTTTCAAACGCCCCGCATCATTGACATGACACCGCGTGATTTATCCGCATTCATAACCAGTCAGATCGTACAAAGCTACATCATGGTTGGTTATCAGACCTATAACGAAAAAGACATCTGCGTGCTGACAGCCAAGTTAAGTTCCGATTTGCAAGAATCATATCCTTATTTGCATCGTGGTGAAGTCGTGATCTGTTTCGAACTGGGCGCCAAAGGCGAGTATGGCGATTACTCGGGAGTCAACTTACGCACATTTTGTAAATGGCTGAAAGCCTACAAAACCAGCGACTTGCGCTATCGGGTGATCAAGCAGATAGAACAGGAAAAGGAAGTCAAAGCCTTGCCGGCGGTGAGCCGCGAATACAATGAGGAAAAGATGAACCTACTGATCATCCGGCGGTTTCACGAATACAAGAATTGCCCGGACTTGGAAATTCCGTTGGCAAGTATTCTGTATCAAGACTTGCAAAGCCGCGGTTTTATCCGTAACAGCCTGGAAGAAAAACTCAACGCGATGGCGCAGTTTTCCCGCTGGCGACCACAAAACACGCTGCACATCAGCGAAGATGATCGTCAGGCGATGATCAAGCTCAAAGCCCAGGAATGGTTATTGAAACAATATTTCAATTCATTGGTGCGCTTGCCGTTTGAAAGTTGACAAATACCTACCATTTTGCTAACGTTAGCAAAATGATAGAATTGGCAAAAGGTGCTCAGCATGAGATGAATGACTATAAATAGCGATAATGGGAAATGACTGTAGAGGCGCGATGCAATTGAAAATGGAAAATTGAGAATTGAAAATGGATAATGAAAAATGACTGTAGAGGCGCAGCGCTGCTGCGCCTCTTGCGGACGGTTTTGGGAGAAATGGCGGATTAAAGGAAAACACCAATCTATTTTATGGTTGGTGCGATATGAGATAATGAAATACTTAGCCTCACAGTCAAATTTAAAATTCAGTTTTTACGAATGGCTTCGTTTGGTTTTATGGGGAATTTGTATATTTGTGAAAGAAAATAAAATGACACAAAGCAATGACAAATTTCACCCAAATTCTAAATAAGTTCCGCAAAGAATCTTTTTCAGAAAGAGAGAAAGGCTACAAATTTGAGAAATTGATTAAAGCGTGGTTCAAGACGGATTCACGTTATAGCAATAAATTATCTGAAGTTTGGCTTTGGGAAGAATTTCCGGCTAAAAAAGATTTTGGCGGAAAAGATTTGGGTATTGATTTGGTTGCAAAAACTGATATAGGCGATTATTGGGCTATTCAGTGCAAATGCTATGATGAGAAGGCTGTTATCAATAAAGAAGATGTAGATTCTTTTTTGGCAACATCGAGCCGTACTTTTGTAGATCCATATACTTTCCAGACAACGGTCTTTAGAGAAAGAATCTGGGTTTCAACTACCAATCATTGGGGTGCAAATGCAGAAGAATCTATTCAGAATCAGAATCCGAAGGTAACACGTATTGGCTTGGTTGAACTGGAAACATCACCCGTCGATTGGGATAAGTTGCTGGAAGGTAAAAAAGGGAATGAAGCAAAATTGGCGGGTAAACAACTGATGGAACACCAGCTAACTGCCATTTCGAAGGCTTCGGAATATTATAAAAGCCATGATCGTGGTAAGCTGATTATGGCTTGTGGCACGGGAAAGACTTATACTTCCCTCAAAATGATGGAAACATTGTTGCATGGGAAAGGTTTAGTCTTGTTTATGGTTCCGTCGATTGCACTGTTAGGGCAAACCCTGAATGCGTGGACTTTTGATGCTGCCAAACCCATTAAAGCGATTTGTATCTGTTCTGACGCGAAGGCTTCGAGAAAAGCCAGTAAAGATTTTGATGATAATTTTGAATCAATTGTCGATTTGGCTCTACCAGCAAGTACAGATGCCAAATCGGTTATGAAACAACTTCTGGCTTATCAAGATTATAACGGCTTGGTGGTTGTTTTTTCTACTTATCAGTCTGTTGATGCGGTTTCGGCGGCTCAACAGGAAGTACTGAAAGCAACAAACAACACTTATGGTAAATTTGATTTCATTGTTTGCGACGAAGCACACCGAACCACTGGAGTGAAAATTTCGGACGCGAACGAGAGTAGTTTTACCAAGATCCATTCCAACGAAAATGTTCAGGGAGAAAAACGCTTGTATATGACAGCCACACCACGTTTGTATGGTGAGTCGGCAAAAGTAAAAGCGTCAGAAAAAGATTTGATTCTTTGTTCGATGGACGATGAATCACTGTATGGCAAAGAAATTCATCGGGTGAACTTTAGTTATGCCGTGCAAAATGGCTTGCTGACAGACTATAAAGTGCTAGTGCTGACAGTTAGTGAGAACGATTTACCGGATAATCTGGTTGAAGATATCAAGAACGGAGAAAAGAAAGAATTAAACTATAACGATACTACCAAATTGATTGGTGTGATCAATGGTTTATCAAAGGCTATTCGCGGTGACGAAGGTGCGACCTGGAATGCTGATCCGAGAATGATGCGACGTGCAGTGGCTTTCTGTTCTTCGATAGGAAACGTTGAAAATCCGGGAACAAGTAAAAATATAGCCCATGTTTTGCCTTTGGTCTCTCAAAAATATAATGATTCTTTGGAAGAGGCACAGCGTGAACATGTGGTTCATATACAAACAAAGCACGTCGACGGCTCGATGAACTCGCAAGCGAGAAATGAGATTTTGGCTTGGCTGAAAGATGAAGCCGAAGATCCGCAAGAATGTCGTGTCGTTACAAATGTGCGTTGTTTGTCGGAAGGTGTGGATGTTCCGGCTTTGGATGCAGTCTTGTTTTTGGCCGCCCGTAATTCGCAGGTGGATGTAGTGTAATCTGTTGGTCGCGTGATACGCAATTTCCGTAAAGGACAAGCCGATGAAAAGAAATATGGTTATATCATTATTCCGATTGTCGTGCCGATGGGTGTTTCTCCGGAAGAAGCCTTGAATGATAATGCACGTTTTAAAGTGGTTTGGGATATTCTGAATGCCTTACGCTCACACGACGACCGGTTCAACGCGGAGATTAATCAGATAGCACTAAATAAGAAAAAGGACGGTCGAGTTATTGCCGGTGGTGCAGGTTTAAGTAATGTTTCTGTTATTCCAGGACATGACGAAGTCGATACGGTGCATTTATCAGACCAGGAAGTTGCCCAGCAGTTGAACCTGCGCTTCGGCGATGAATTGCGCGAAGGCATTTACGCCAAATTGGTAGAAAAATGCGGAGATCGTTTGTATTGGGAGAATTGGGCCAAAGAAGTGGGAATGATTGCCCGCACTTTTATTGAGCGTATTTCGACTTTGATTCTGAAAGAAGGCAGATTGAAAGACGAATTTGAGGACTTCGTAAAAGGTTTGCAGAAAAATCTGAATCCGTCGGTAACAAATGGACAAGCCATTGAAATGTTGGCCCAACACATGATCACCCGACCGGTGTTTGACGCTTTGTTTGAAGAATATCATTTTGTGAAGAACAATGCCGTCAGCCGCTCTATGCAAATGATGATTGAACTTTTGGAATATGAAGGCTTCGATAAAGATACCGAAGTATTGAAAAAGTTCTACGAATCTGTGCGTACCAATGTCGGAAGGATTGATAATCTGGAAGGAAAACAGACCATTATCAAGAATCTGTATGAAAAATTCTTCAAAGGTGCTTTCCCGCTGACTGTCGATCAGTTAGGCATTGTCTATACACCAGTGGAATGTGTGGACTTCATTATTCATTCGGTCAATGATATTCTGAAAAAAGAATTTGATACTTCGCTGACAGAAGAGAATGTGCATATACTTGACCCATTTACTGGAACAGGCACATTCATCACCCGTTTGCTGCAATCCGGATTAATCCGTCCGGAAGATATGGAGCGTAAATATCTGAATGAAATTCATTGCAATGAATTGGTCCTTTTGGCTTATTATATAGCCGATGTCAATATCGAAAGTGTTTTCCATAGTCTTTCTCAGCGGAAAGATTATTTGCCGTATGAGGGAATTTGCCTGACGGATACATTCCAACTAAACGAATGCGGTGATAATGATATTTTCAGTATCTTGTTCAAGGAAAATTCAGAACGCGTCTTAAAGCAAAAGAAAGCTCCGGTGCGTGTGATTATCGGTAATCCGCCTTATTCCGTTGGGCAGAAATCGGCTAATGATAATGCGCAAAATTTGAAGTATGCAAAGCTGGAGGAGAGAATTGCAAAAACTTATGCAGCAAAAACAGATGCAACAAATAAAAATTCGCTCTATGATAGTTATATCAAAGCTTTTCGTTGGGCAAGCGATCGCTTAACATCTAGTAAAGAGGGCGGTATCATTGCTTTTATCAGTAATGGGGCCTGGCTGGATGGCAATGCGCAAGAAGGTATGCGCAAATCATTGGAAAAGGAGTTTTCCGATATTTATGTTTTAAATCTTCGTGGGAATCAAAGAACCAGTGGCGAATTATCCAGAAAAGAAGGTGGAAAGATTTTTGGTTCAGGTTCTCGTACTCCAATTGCCATTACATTCCTGGTTAAGAATACACAAAAAGAAGGACAAGCAACCATTCATTACTATGATATTGGTGATTATTTGAGCCGGGAAGATAAATTAGGGAAATTGAAGAAATTCCAATCAATATCTTCTAAGAAAATAGATTGGCAAGCCATTGAACCGAATGATAAAGCTGATTGGATTAATCAGCGAGATGGGGCATTTGATGACTTAATTATTTTAGGAGATAAAGCAAATAAGGATAATAAAAATACCGTATTTTTCCCTTATTATAGTAGAGGACTTGCAACAGCAAGAGATGCTTGGTGTTATAATTTCAGTGAGCATTCATTGATTGAAAATATAACTTTATCTATTAACTTCTATAATGAAAATAGAAGCAAATATCATGAAGCAAAGAAATCCAATCCTAAATTAGATTTAGATGCTTTTTTGGAATATGATTCTATGAAAGGAAGTTGGAACAGAAGCTTGAAAAACTTCTGTAAGAACAATACGATAATAGAATTTGAACCTACTTGTGTTTATGATTCTTTATATCGGCCTTTCATGAAAATAAAGGGGTACTTTAATAAATACATGAATGATATGATTTATCAATTACCTCAGCTTTTCCCAACTCCATCACACAAAAACTTAGTGATATGTGTACCAAGTATTGGTGATAAAAAGGATTTTAGTTGTATTATAACCAACTGCATCCCTGATTTGCATTTAAATGAAACAACTCAGTGTTTCCCTTTATATTGGTATGAAGAAGCGAAAAACACTTTTCATAAAGGCGGAATGGACGATTTATTTGCATCAGCAAATGATGAACCACAATATATACAACGAGATGGCATAACTGATTGGATTTTGCAGGAAGTACGCAACCGATATGGAAGAAGCAAGGAGATTACAAAAGAACATATCTTCTATTATGTGTATGGATTGTTGCATTCTCCGCAGTATCGCGAACGCTTCGCTGCCGATTTGAAAAAGTCGTTGCCCAGAATTCCGATTGTCGATAAGCTGGAAGATTTCTTGTCATTCTATAAAGCAGGAAAGAAACTGGCCGATTTACATCTGAATTATGAAACGGTTCCGGCTTATGAAGATGTGCATGTGGTGATGGAAGGAAAGGAAGAAGAGTTCAGAGGCAATTTAGCCGCAGATTATAAACCGATCTACCACATAAAAACCGATTTTGACTATTATGCAGTAGATAAAATGAAGTTCCCCAAGAAAGGACAAAAGGATACAATTATTTATAATCAAAATATTCGAATCGAAAATATTCCGGCTGAAGCTTATGAATATGTGGTTAATGGCAAGTCTGCAATCGAGTGGATCATGGAACGTTACCAGCAAACACAAGATAAGAAAAGTTTGATTAAGAATAATCCAAATGACTGGTCGATTGAACATAATCAGCCACGCTATATTTTGGATCTCTTGCTGTCTGTAATTAATGTGAGTGTGCAGACGGTAGAGATTGTGAAAGGGTTGCCAGTGATTCCTGGAATTTGATTCTGATTAATGATCGAAAAAATTCTAAACATAGAATGGTAGAGTTATATGGTAAAAATAAAAAAGCCACGGCGTTATATCTGTTGTGACGGTATATAATAAACAATAATAACATTTTGCAATATGATAACAATGAAAGATTCAGAGTCCGAACGGTTGAATAAAAAACTGTGTAGTATAGGCAAGGCCACATTTGTGAAATATTTATATCCTGAATTGAAAAAGAATATAGATGTATCTGAAGTAGAAATATCTGAAAAATATCCATTTTATGCAGGCTATTCAGATAATACGAGAAAGACAAGACTGTCGAGTTCTCGTTCTATTCTCAAAAATGGCTTAGAAAAGGAAGCATTAATGAATATTGTTTCTAGCCAAAATATTCCTGATGAAATTAGGGATATTGCGAGGAAATATTTAGATAAAGCAAAACTTTTTTAACTACTGAGAAAAGAGCAGCTTATTAACGCCTAAAACCTATTAGGCCGCGCAAACCGTACGGCTTTACGTAAACTCTTATGAGATTGTCTTTGAGATGATTTTGATGAGGGTGGAAATTAGATCCACCCTTTGTTCTTGAATTTCTCGATCAAAGCCAATTCTTCCTGAGAAGGAATATTGGTGTTGCTTTCGCTATTCTGATAATCAGTTTCCCACGTTTGCAAGAGTCGCATGATTTCAGAGGAAACCATCTCGTCCCTATGTTTGATGTTACCTAATGTCCAATCGTTATCTATACTTGTAACAAGTATTTTAGTCACTTCTATCTCGGATTTTTGGTATTCTTGCTGTTTCTTCTTGAAATACCCATTGCTGGCGACGATATTCAGTTTTCGCTCAAAAGGTGTTTTATTTCCGATGTGTTCAATCATCTCATTTACATTTTTGGGATCGTTATCCGGGAAGAAAGAGGTTTGCCATTTTTGAGGGAGTATGTGTTCGATTTGCCAGTTTTCTGGCAGAAGCTGTTCTTGGTGGTTGTACGCGTAAGATTTAAGGAGCATTCGTACAATGTTCCTATGAGGTACACGTATCTTGCTTTCCAACAGAGATTTGTCTATTTCACGGAAATCAAACTCCGGACATGGATCGTTGATGATTTTCGCATCCAACTTCATGATATCTCCTTTTACTGCATTGATTGTGGGGAACAAAAGGAAACGCGTCATTAATTCCTCTATGAGCTTATTCAGAAACAAGAGGAACTGCTCGTCAAAATTGTCCTTATTTCGATGCGACAGATAATAGATAATAACAGGATATTTCCAAAACTCGTTAGGATAAGAAGTTAGCGTGTCTAATGCTTTCCTAATCTTCATATTATTATCCCAATCTTCGCCGGGAATATCTTGGTTTGTATTGATGACTTTCCAAAGGTTCAGCACGGTTTTCAATTCTTCCATCAAATTAGGATCGAACAATCTTACGAATTTGTTGGCAGAATAATATTTCCTTACGCCAGGAGTTGTTGAACTTACGTCATTTTCTTTGGCTCTCAGGTAAAACATGTAATAGTAGAATAATTGTTGTATGCTCTCATGCGCTTCCGCAGCTTCCCTTTCCAAACTTTTCCATTGGGCGATGAATGTTTCTTTTTCATCATCCTTTAGATTATTGTATATTTTCGCCTTAAAAATATCAGCATCCGAAAGAGGAAGGCCACGATTATTGAGGGTTGAGAATATGGTCAACGCTGTATCTTGACTATCTGCGCTTATAGGCAATAAGATAGCTTGATTAAGAAGGGCATATATAAAGTCATAGATCTTTAGTGGCGACTTCTCGCAATGGTTATTGTACAATTTTTGGAAATGTATGTAGTTTTTTGAGTAGTTGTCGTTTGAGTCCGGATTTGCCACGCCTTCTTTGAGGATGTTTCTCAGAACTTCATTTCCTTCGTTATCAACGACCTTTGATGTCAATAAGATATTGTTGTAGTCTACTTTACCTGTACGATTATCCGTACGCCAGATAGCAGGCTCAATTTGCCGTATGAAGTTTTGTGCGGCATCCGTGTTGGCATCATCACCTTGTGTCAGTTTTGTATAGATTGCTCTCAGAAGCAAGAAAAGTGAGGTGATACGTTGTTGGCCATCGATGATTTCTTGTTCGCCGTCTTCATTTTCGAAAGAAACTATACTTCCTAAAAAGTAGGAGCCATTTTGGTCCAAACCTCCAATGGTTGTCGCGAACTCCCATATATCCTCAAAAAGAGTCTCGGCCTCGTCTGTCGTCCATGCGTATGGTCTTTGATATTCAGGGATAATAAAGGGCTTGGTTCTTCCCGTTTTTAATAGCTCAGAAACACTTTGTTTATTGACACTTATTGTTGTTGCCATAGTATGATTATGATATCTGTTTTTTAATAGGACAAAATTAGCTATATTTTATGATAGTCCGAAAATTGGATCGTTATAAATCCAATAGGTCGGTTGTATATTATTAGTTGATGTGCTCTTGTTTGAATTTTCAATTTTCAGAGATAGCATTTGGACACAACACAAAATAAATGATATCGATTTAGACTTTATGAAAAGTTCTGATCCCTTTCCGCCTACATTGAGATTCCATCTTAAATGGATAGCATCGCTGCGCTTCTACTAGCAAAGCAGCGCCCCAAAAACGTGCGAAAACTTACCGAAAAATGCAGAAATTTACCGAAATATACCAAAATATACCGAAACTGACGCGAAAATACACATAAGTCAACAGTGCCGAAATCCGGCATTCTACCTTTGCATCAAACAACAATTCATAATTAATAGCATGATGAAAACGAATATGATTTCCATTTGGGTGTGCGCATTTACGCTGATGGCGTGTGGCGCTAGTAAAGAAACCGTAGTAGACCAAGAAAAAGCGGATTGGGGGCAGTTGTCTTTTCGGGAAACCTTGCAGACGCAAGTTGTTCCGATGAGCGAAGCGAATTTGGCAATCCCGATAACGGCTTTGCACGATTTGCCGCCGGCAGCCGTTTTTCACCAAAGTAGCGGACAGGCCAATGTTTCTGTCCGGTTGGTACACGACACTCTGTTTGTCGAATCCCGTTGCGATAGTCTGATGCAATTGGTGTATCAGTATGAGAACCAGATCAACCAATGGCAGCAGGAACGGCAAAACCAAGTGGTGCACCAGGAGCGTGATGTGGGTTGGAAAGGGCCAATAATCGGGACCGTTTTTGGGGTGGGTCTTCTCTTATTTTTCGGCTGGATCTGGGTAAAAAACAAATCGCCAGGCAGATAAAAAACGCTGGATAATTTTGTTTAATTTATTGATAATGATTATATTTGTGTATATGAAAGCACAAGCATTATACACAAAAGAATTAGCAGCCATGTACTTTGCGAATAGCACGCCGAAGGCTGCTACTACGCATTTAAAGCGTTGGATTGACCGGAACGAATCCTTGAAAAACGAATTGACTGAAACCGGATACATGGAAGGGCAGCGAGTGTTTACGCCACGCCAGGTAGAGTTAGTTTTTCGTTATTTAGGAGAACCGTAAGTCAATTGAAAATTGACAATGGACAATTGACAATTAATTTGGCACAGACTTCATCAATTGACAATTGAAAATTGAGAATTTAGAATTGAAAATTGGACATGAATGTAGAGGCGCAGCGTGCTGCGCCTCCGGGTAACGCGACAGGATAGAACAACAAATAACATAATGAATTCATTCGTTATTTTGTTGATTGCCATTTGGTTGTGAAATGAAGTTGTGAGGCGCAGCAGCGCTGCGCCTCTACCGTCGCAAGTTCTGTTTTCCGGATGAAATTATCCATATCTTATAATTTCCAATGATTAATCACTCAATTTCAACCGAAGTGGTAATAGGAAATGAATGTAGAGGCGCAGCGTGCTGCGCCTCTAGCCCAGGCGACAGGATAAAACAACAAATAACATAATAAATTTATTCATTATTTTGTTGATTGCCATTTGGTTGTGAAATGGAG
>OHIY01001123.1_pt1 | contig 11180 bp, 12 predicted proteins | sample 1568351 | NCBI WGS metagenome assembly OHIY01 (sample SAMEA3879547, study PRJEB24766) | human gut metagenome | biome: human-associated habitat; feature: feces | place: USA | collected 1985/1987 | reverse complement strand
TAATAATGTGTAGCAATATGAAGCAACGTGATTACGGTTGATTGACAACCCAAGAACCGACAAGCGGCATCCGTGCCGCAACCGCTAAAATTCCAATTTCAATTATTCACCAGCCGGGAGTGGCGGACTATCCACCTGCCGCCCGGCATAAAAACAAATCGCAATGAGAAAGAAAATCTTCTTGTCGGCGGCTATACTTGCCGCCGTGGTAAGTGCCTACGCACAAGGCAACGGGCAGGCGGGCATCACCGAAGCCACGAACCTAATCACCGGGTATTTCGACCCCGGAACAAAATTAGTGTACGCAATCGGGGCGGTCTGCGGCTTGATTGGCGGGGTAAAAGTATATAACAAGTTTTCAAGCGGCGACCCGGACACCAGCAAGACCGCCGCGAGCTGGTTCGGCGCGTGTATTTTCCTGATTGTCGCCGCGACGATCCTACGCTCTTTCTTCTTGTAGTCCAACCTGTCATGCAAATAATTATGGAATATGGAATCAACAAGGGAATCGGCAAGAGCGTGGAGTTCCGGGGCCTGAAGGCGCAGTACCTCTTCATCTTCGCGGGCGGCCTGCTGGCCGTCTTCGTGGTGTTCGTCATCCTCTACATGGCAGGGGTCGATCAGTGGGTATGTATCGCTTTCGGCGTTGCGGCGGCTTCGGTGCTGGTCTGGCTTACCTTCCGCCTGAACGCCCGTTACGGGGAACACGGGCTGATGAAGCTGTTCGCCGCGCGCCGGCATCCCCGCTACCTGCTCAACCGCAAGTCCCTGCGCCGGTTGCTGAAAAGAAAGGGGGGCCGCGTATGAGAAACATCTTGAAAGCTACCACGCTGGAAAGCAAGTTCCCGCTCCTGGCCGTGGAAGGCGGTTGTATCATCAGCAAGGACGCGGACATAACGGTCGTCTATCGGGTCGAACTCCCGGAGCTGTTCACCGTCACGTCCGCCGAGTACGAGGCGATCCACGCCGCCTGGTGCAAGGCCCTGAAGGTCTTGCCCGAATACAGCGTGGTACACAAGCAGGACTGGTTCATCCGCGAGCGTTACCGCCCGGCCACGGGCGAGGGGGACATGAGTTTCCTCTCCCGCAGTTACGAGCGGCATTTCAACGAGCGTCCGTTCCTGACCCACGCCTGCTTCCTCTACCTGACGAAAACGACGAGGGAGCGTATGCACATGCGTTCAGACTTCTCGACCCTCTGCCGGGGCAACATCATTCCCAAAGAGGTAAACCGGGAGGCGGCGACAAAATTCCTGGAGGCGGCGGAACAGTTCGAGCGTATTCTGAACGATTCGGGTTTCCTGACCCTTGTCCGCCTCACGGGGGACGAGATCACGGGTACGGCGGATTGTCCGGGCCTGCTGGAACGGTACTTTTCCCTCTCGCTCTCGGAGACGACTTCTCTTCAGGACATCGAGCTGGGGGCCGAGGTTCTGCGCGTGGGTAACAAACGGGTGTGCCTGCACACGCTCTCGGACACGGAAGACCTGCCGGGGCGCGTGGGTACGGACACCCGTTACGAGCGTCTTTCCACCGACCGTTCGGACTGCCTGCTCTCGTTCGCGGCCCCCGTGGGGCTTCTGCTTTCCTGCGACCACCTTTACAACCAGTACGTGTTCCTGGAAGACAGCGACGAAAACCTGCGTATGTTCGAGAAACGTGCGCGTAACATGCAGTCCCTTTCCCGCTACTCCCGCGGGAACCAGATAAACAAGGAGTGGGTGCGATACGTCGCTGTGTAAGTAATTGTTAAACTTAGATTTAACCCGTTGTTTCGTCAACGGTAGCCTATGGACAGATGCACCAATAGTAATATACTGTATCAAAGCTGTCCAGACAAGGTAGCCCTTCCGAAAGGAGCAGTCAGAACCGTGAGGGAAAGACAATGGCTGTTAGTATCATACAGTCAGGGAGCTTGGCTTGGGTGGTATGGTTAGCGTAAGCGAACTGTCGTCTAAACGTCGTAAGGTTGAAGAAGCCAAAGATACTGATAGGCTTCAGCCCAAAAGGGAAGCAGTCGGTTATTCCTCTCCATTCTGGGAATACACGAACAGAGTACTGCCGGTGTAATAGACAGAACCTAACCCACTTATAAGTTACTTGCACGGAACGTAGTAAGCCCGTATTTCTCCTGCCAATGACAGGTAAGCAGACCGTAAGGAATGCCGAATGGAGTGCGGGTATAGGATTGCAGAAAAAGCGAATGCCACCCTGTAATGGGGTGAATAGGGATTGAAACATCATCCCGCTGCGAAAGCAGGCTGACTTCTGCGGTAGGTGATTCTTTACAAGAAACTTTTAGAACTTTTAAAAGGAGAAAAGCAAATGAACGAAATTAAAAAATCGTGTGCATCGACTGACCAAACGCAGAGCAAATGGGACAGTATAAATTGGCTCAAATGCGAAGCTGCGGTTCAAAAGCTACAAGCGCGTATTGTAAAGGCTCAAAAAGAGGGTCGCCACAACAAGGTCAAAGCCTTGCAGTGGACACTGACCCACTCGTTTTACGCTAAAGCATTAGCGGTAAGACGTGTAACTTCCAATAATGGGAGTAAAACGGCTGGCGTCGATATGGTAACATGGAAAACGCCAGATGCTAAAGTGTGTGCAATAACCGAACTGAAAAGGAGAGGTTATACACCCCAACCTCTGAGACGAGTACATATCAGAAAGAGTAACGGGAAATTAAGACCATTGGGTATACCAACTATGAAAGACCGGGCTATGCAGGCATTGTATCTGATGGCACTGGCTCCCGTAGCTGAAACAACGGCTGATGCCAATTCTTATGGTTTCAGAAAAGAAAGGAGCACGGCAGATGCCGTTCAACAATGCTTCAATGACCTGGCAAGGACGACATCCCCACAATGGATCTTAGAAGGTGATATCAAAGGTTGTTTCGACCATATCAGTCATGAATGGTTGCTTGACAATATCCCTATGGATAAAGTTTTGCTCCGTAAATGGTTGAAAAGTGGATTTATTTTCAACAAGCAACTTTTTCCGACAGAGGAGGGAACTCCTCAAGGCGGCATCATCTCCCCAACTCTTGCAAATATGACTTTGGACGGACTGGAAAAACTGCTTGCCGATAGCTTTCCGATAAACCGCTCGAAGAAAAATTACTATACTCCTATGATAAATCTTGTTCGCTACGCGGATGATTTTATTATCACAGGAGAGAGTAAGGAGTTGTTGGAGAACCATGTTAAACCATTAGTCATTGAGTTTCTTCAAGCAAGAGGGCTTACCTTATCAGAAGAAAAGACTAAGATAACTCATATAGAAGAAGGGTTTGATTTTCTTGGGTTCAATATCAGAAAATATAAAGGCAAGTTTATCACAAAACCATCCAAGAAGAGTCGAAAGAGATTTTTAGATAAGGTTCGTGAAATAGTGGACAAGAACAAGTCTTCTAAGCAACAATCTTTGATACGATTGCTAAACCCAGTCATTAGAGGATGGGCGAACTACTACAAGGGGTGTTCTGCATCGGAAACTTTCCGTAAAACAGATGCACAAATTTTCAACAAACTATGGCGATGGTCTCGCAGAAGACATCCCAAAAAAGGTAAACGATGGATTGCCAACAAGTATTATCACACTGTAAGAGGTAGAAGCTGGACTTTTGCCGTACCGCTTGAAAACAGGAAAGTGGATAAATACCACACTCTTGTGAGATTGTCGGATACGAAAATAAAGCGACATATCAAAATCCGCAGTGAGGCCAACCCATATGATGCCGATTGGAAAGATTTCTTCGATCAATACAAGACCCGAAGAATGCTTGCACACTTAGACGGCAAGCAATATATCTATCGCCTGTGGAATCAGCAAATGCAATGTTGCCCTGTGTGTGGCAAGCACATCACACGGGAAACTCCCTGGAAAATTACTGAAATGACAGGGAGCAGTAGAAAGGCGAAAGTCCTAATACATGATCATTGCAGCCGAATTACTAACAGAAATAAATGGAAGTTACTATGAGCCGGCTTTTAGTTACAAATAAAAGTTTTGAATTGCTTGAGCCGTATGAGGGGAAACTCTCACGTACGGTTCTTAGAGGGGAAAGCTCCCGTAAGGGGGCTGACCTACTCGACATCGACCAGTATCTCAACGAGGCGCACTCGTTCGGTCTTCAATCCGTCCGGGCCCATTTCAACGTGCTGGCCTGGTCGGACGACGTGCAGGAGCTCCGGCATATCCGCAATGATGTGGGCAGCCAGCTCGCTCTGATGGAGTGCCGCCCGCGCCACAACACCGTGGACGCCGCCACGCTCTACTGGGCGGGTATGCCGGGCAACGCGGGGGATTTCCCCGCCGAGGAATCGTTCTACACGTTCATCGAGCCCGCAGTCTGTTTCTTCACGGAGGAAACCAACTATAAATCCTCGTCCAGCCCTTTCGGCATCAAGCTGTGCGACCGCGTAAGCGGCAGGCCCCTGCACCTGGACATCTCGGACGAACCGATGAAAAAAGGGATCATTACAAACAGGAATAAATTCGTGTTAGGCGGCTCGGGGTCAGGCAAGTCATTCTTTATGAATCATTTAGTCCGCCAATACTGGGAGCAGGGCACGCATGTCGTGCTGGTGGATACCGGTAACAGCTACCAGGGTCTTTGCGAGCTGATCCGGCGTAAGACCAAAGGTGAGGACGGCGTGTATTTTACCTATACCGAGGAACATCCCATCAGTTTCAACCCGTTCTACACCGACGACTACTATTTCGACGTGGAGAAGAAGGACAGCATCAAGACGCTGCTGCTGACGCTCTGGAAGTCGGAGGACGACAAGGTGACAAAGACGGAGAGCGGCGAGCTGGGCAGTGCCGTGAGTGCCTATATTGAGCGCATCCAATCCGACCGTAGCATCGTGCCGTCGTTCAACACCTTCTACGAGTATATGCGTGACGACTACCGCAAGGAACTGGCACAGCGTGACATCAAGGTGGAGAAGTCCGACTTCAACATCGACAACATGCTCACCACCATGCGGCAGTATTACCGGGGCGGACGCTACGACTTCCTGCTCAACTCCACGGAGAACATCGACCTGCTCGGCAAGCGGTTCATTGTCTTCGAGATAGATTCGATTAAGGAAAACCGCGAACTGTTCCCCGTCGTGACCATCATCATCATGGAAGCCTTCATCAACAAGATGCGGCGACTAAAAGGGGTACGGAAACAGCTTATTGTGGAAGAGGCTTGGAAGGCTCTCTCTTCAGCGAACATGGCTGAATATCTGCGCTATATGTACAAGACGGTCAGAAAATATTACGGCGAGGCAATCGTGGTGACGCAGGAGGTGGACGACATTATCAGTTCTCCGGTGGTCAAAGAGAGCATTATCAACAACTCGGATTGTAAAATCCTGCTTGACCAAAGGAAATATATGAACAAGTTCGACCAGATACAGGCGTTGCTCGGACTGACGGAAAAGGAGAAGTCGCAGATACTCTCCATCAACATGGCGAACAACCCTTCACGGCTCTACAAGGAGGTGTGGATAGGCTTGGGCGGCACGCAGTCGGCGGTCTATGCCACGGAGGTCAGCGCGGAAGAGTATCTGGCGTACACCACCGAGGAAACGGAAAAAGTGGAGGTTTACCGTCTGGCGGAGAAGCTGGGCGACGACATCGAAGCCGCCATCCGGCAGCTTGCCGAAAGGCGGAGAAACAAGGAATAACTAAAAAACAGAATGTATCAACCAAAAAAGAAAAACGCGTATGAATTTACCAAAAGTGAAAATGCTGCAAGTCAGCAAGTGCCTTATCGGATTGGCGGTCATGATGCTGCAATCCTGCGACGTGGCCGACAACCGCCGCGACATGCTGTGCGGGAACTGGGAGAGCGTGGAGGGAAAACCTGACGTGCTTATCTACAAGGAGGGCGAAGCCTACAAAGTGACGGTGTTCCGTCGTAGCGGTCTGCGCCGCAAGCTCAAGCCGGAAACCTATCTCTTGCAGGAGGAGAACGGCAACCTGTTCATGAACACCGGCTTCCGCATCGACGTGTCCTACAACGAGGCAACGGACGTGCTGACCTTCTCGCCGGGCGGCGACTATGTGCGGGTGAAACCGCAGCCGGGACACCCGACAGAAGAATAACAACCACTAAAATCCAAAGTAACATGAGAACAAGAATAACAATGATTATCTGCCTGTGCCTGCTTTTCGCGGGCAGGGCAAGCGCACAGTGGGTCGTAAGCGATCCGGGCAATCTAGCGCAGGGCATCATCAATGCCTCCAAAAACATCATCCATACCTCCAAGACCGCCACGAACATGGTGAGCAACTTTCAGGAGACGGTGAAAATCTATCAGCAGGGCAAGAAGTATTACGATGCCCTCAAATCGGTGAACAATCTGGTCAAGGACGCCCGCAAGGTGCAGCAGACCATCCTGATGGTGGGCGACATCACAGACATCTATGTGAACAGTTTCCAACGGATGCTCCGTGACGGGAATTTCAGACCCGAAGAGCTTTCCGCAATCGCTTTCGGCTACACGAAACTGCTGGAGGAAAGCAACGAAGTGTTGACGGAACTCAGGAACGTGGTGAACATCACCACGCTCTCCATGACCGACAAGGAGCGCATGGACGTGGTGGAACGCTGCCACTCGAAGATGAAGCGTTACCGCAACCTCGTGAGCTACTACACGAACAAGAACATCTCCGTGAGTTACCTGCGTGCGAAAAAGAAGAACGACCTCGACCGCATCATGGGGCTGTACGGGAACATGAACGAAAGATACTGGTAGCCTATGAAGTTCGACAACCTTCATCAGATTTTACGTTCACTTTATGAGCAGATGATGCCGCTGTGTGGGGACATGGCTGGTGTGGCGAAAGGCATCGCCGGGCTGGGTGCGCTGTTCTACGTCGCCTACCGGGTATGGCAGTCGCTGGCGAGAGCTGAACCGATAGACGTATTCCCGATGCTCCGTCCTTTTGCCATCGGTCTGTGCATCATGTTCTTCCCGACTGTGGTGCTGGGCACGATAAACAGCATCCTCTCACCCGTCGTACAGGGCACGGCAAAGATGCTGGAGGCGGAAACGCTGGACATGAACCGATACCGGGAGCAGAAGGACAAGCTGGAGTACGAGGCGATGAAGCGCAATCCCGAAACGGCCTACCTTGTGAGCAACGAGGAGTTCGACAAGCAGCTGGAGGAACTGGGTTGGTCGCCCGACGACCTTGTCACCATGACGGGGATGTACATCGAGCGGAGCATGTACCAGATGAAGAAGGGCGTGCGCGACTTCTTCCGCGAGTTGCTGGAACTGCTGTTTCAGGCCGCTGCCCTCGTGATAGACACGCTGAGGACGTTCTTCCTCGTGGTGCTGTCAATACTGGGGCCTATAGCCTTCGCCATCTCGGTGTGGGACGGTTTCCAGAGCACGCTGACGCAGTGGATATGCCGCTATGTGCAGGTGTATCTGTGGCTGCCCGCGTCGGACATGTTCAGCACCATACTGGCCAAGATACAGGTACTGATGCTGCAGAGCGACATCGAGCGGATGCAGGCCGACCCCAACTTCTCGCTGGATTCGAGCGACGGGGTGTATATCGTGTTCATGATCATCGGCATCATCGGCTACTTCACTATCCCCACCGTGTCGGGCTGGATTATCCAGGCCGGAGGCATGGGCAACTATGGGCGCAACGTGAACCAGACGGCTGGCAAGGCTGGCGGCTTCGCCGGCAGTGTGGCGGGTGCAACCGCTGGCAATGTGGCCGGACGTGTCGGGAAACTGCTGAGATAAAGAAAAGTATGTGTAACATCAAAACAAGGAGAAAACAAGAAAATGGAATTCAAGTCATTAAAGAACATTGAGACATCGTTCAGGCAGATTCGCCTGTTCAGCATGGTGTTCCTCGCCTTGTGTGCCGTGGTGACGGTGTGGAGCGTGTGGAGTTCCTACCGTTTTGCGGAGAAGCAGCGGGAGAAAATCTATGTGCTGGACAACGGAAAGTCGCTGATGCTGGCACTCTCGCAGGACCTGTCGCAGAACCGTCCGGCGGAGGCGAGGGAACATGTGCGCCGCTTCCACGAATTATTCTTCACGCTCTCGCCAGAAAAGAGTGCGATTGAGCACAACGTGAAGCGGGCACTACTGCTGGCCGACCGTAGTGTGTACAACTACTACTCAGACTTTGCGGAGAAGGGTTACTACAACCGCATCATCGCAGGCAACATCAACCAGGTGCTGAAGGTGGACAGCGTGGTATGCGACTTCAACGGCTATCCCTACCGTGCCACCACCTACGCACGGCAGCAGATTATCCGTCAGAGTAACATTACGGAGCGCAGCCTCGTGACGACGTGCCGCCTGCTGAACGCCTCGCGCTCGGACGACAATCCCAACGGCTTCACCATCGAAGGGTTCACCATCATTGAGAATAAGGATTTACAAACGATTAAAAGATAAAAACAATGACAAGGTATCGTATCAGAAAAACGGCGTGGAGGCTCTTCTGGGGTCTCCGCGACAAAAGAAAGCAGATGACAAAGTCGGCGAAAGACCGGCTGGAGAGTCTGCCACATCGGACGAAGAGACGCATCGTATTGGGAATGCTCGCCGTCTTTGCGGTGCTTACCCTCTACACTTTCGGCAAAGCCGTCTATGACATCGGAAGGGACGAAAGCCGGAAGATGGAGATAGACCATGCTGGGCAGGTGGATCTGTCCATCAAGCCCACAGTTAGTAATCACACAACACCTTATTGTTTATATGGAACAGACGAAGATTGAAGTACAGGACAAGACTCCCGACAAGGAGAAAGGCAAGGAAAAGCCCAAGCAGGAGCGCACACCACTCACGGAGGCGGAACGGCTGAGACGGCAGAAGATGATTGTGCTGCCTGCCATGGTGCTGGTGTTCCTCGGTGCGATGTGGCTGATTTTAGCCCCATCGTCTGACGGAACGAAAGAGCCGGGCATGGACGGCTACAACATGGAGATGCCGGATGCCGACAAGGCGGACAGGCAGATTATCGGTGACAAGGCGAAAGCCTATGAGCAGGGAGCGATGGAGGAACGCAAGGAGAACCGCAACCGCTCGATGATGGAGCTGGGCGATATGTTCGACCGTGAAGTGGCTGGAAACGAATCATCAGCAGATTTCAGCTTGACAGCCAATGACAGTGTGGAAAAGAGCAAGCCCGTAACGCCGCAAAGCATCCGTTCGTCTGCCACCGCCTACCGTGACTTGAACACCACACTTGGCAGTTTTTATGAGCAGCCAAAGGAGGAAAATGCGGACATGGAGGAACTGCTGGAGCGCATTGCCTCGCTGGAATCAGAACTTGAAAGCGAGAAAGGCAAGGCTTCCAATATGGACGACCAAGTGGCACTCATGGAGAAATCATACGAACTGGCGGCAAAGTATATGGGCGGTCAGAATGGAGGACAGCCAAAACAGGAGGCAATGCATGCCACTGTGAGCAAGACCGGGAAGAACACCGTCACTCCTGTGAAACAGGTGACGAAGCAGGTGGTGACCGCTCTCGGACAGCCGATGAGCAACGAGGATTTCATCACCGCCCATACGCAGGAGCGAAACTATGGTTTCAACACCGCTGTGGGCAAGGTCGGGGTATCGGACAAGAACACCATATCGGCGTGTGTCTATGGGGCGCAGAGCGTGACGGACGGGCAGGCGGTGAAGCTGCGCCTGTTGGAGCCGATGGCCGTGGCCGAACGGATTATCCCCCGAAATTCCGTGGTGGTAGGTGCGGCACGTGTGCAGGGCGAACGCCTTGGCATCGAAATCACCTCGATAGAGCATGAGGGGACTATCTTGCCTGTGGAGCTTTCGGTCTATGACACGGACGGGCAGCAGGGTATCTTCATCCCCGGCTCGATGGAGATGGATGCGGTGCGGGAGGTTGCCGCCAACATGGGCGGCTCGCTCGGCAGCAGCATCAACATCTCCACCAATGCGGGGGCACAGTTGGCCTCCGACCTCGGCAAGGAGCTGATACAGGGCACAAGTCAGTATATCGCCAAGAAGATGCGTACCGTGAAGGTGCATCTGAAGGCGGGCTACAAGGTGATGCTGTATCAAGATAGATATTGAAAACAGAATAAATAACAACAATCCATTTTTTATTCACCACTAAAATCCAAAGTAAAATGAGAAAAGCAATCATGATTTTTGCCCTCCTGGTGGGCATCGTAACTGCCAATGCGCAGGAGAACAAGACCGTGAAGGAAAGTAACGGGAGTGACGGACAACCGACCCTGACCAAGGAGGTTTATCCGCAGAAGGAGACGGAGGGCGACCTGTATCACGGGCTGACGAAGAAGCTGACCTTCGACCGCATGATTCCGCCCCACGGGCTGGAGGTGACGTACGACAAGACCGTCCACATCATCTTCCCGGCAGAGGTGCGCTATGTGGATTTGGGTTCGCCCAACCTGATAGCGGGCAAGGCGGACGGTGCGGAGAACGTGATCCGTGTGAAGGCGACCGTGAAGAACTTCAAGAACGAGACGAACATGAGCGTCATCACGGAGGACGGCAGTTTCTATACTTTTAATGTGAAGTATGCCAAGGAGCCGCTGCTGCTCAACGTGGAGATGTGCGACTTCATCCACGACGGCGAGGCGGTGAACCGTCCGAACAATGCGCAGGAGATTTACCTGAAGGAACTGGGCAGCGAGAGTCCGATGCTGGTGCGACTTATCATGAAGTCCATCCACAAGCAGAACAAGCGTGAGGTGAAGCACATCGGCTGCAAGCGTTTCGGCATACAGTACCTACTGAAAGGAATCTATACGCACAACGGACTGCTGTATTTCCACACGGAAATCAAGAACCAGAGCAACGTGCCGTTTGATGTGGACTACGTGACATGGAAGATTGTGGACAAGAAGGTAGCGAAGCGCACCGCCGTGCAGGAGCAGGTTATCCTGCCGCTCCGTGCGCAGAACTACACCACTTGCGTGCCGGGCAAGAAGAGCGAGCGCACCGTGTTCACAATGGCGAAGTTCACCATACCTGATGACAAGTACCTCGTGGTGGAACTGAACGAGAAGAACGGTGGCCGTCACCAATCCTTCGTGATTGAGAACGAGGATTTGGTGCGTGCCAATACCATCAACGAACTTCAAGTGCGCTGACCATGAGAAAGTACATCGCAATAATCATCGCGTCGCTTGCCCTTTTCAC
>OHIY01001121.1_pt1 | contig 11188 bp, 9 predicted proteins | sample 1568351 | NCBI WGS metagenome assembly OHIY01 (sample SAMEA3879547, study PRJEB24766) | human gut metagenome | biome: human-associated habitat; feature: feces | place: USA | collected 1985/1987 | reverse complement strand
GTAATTGTACAAAAAAATTTTCCACTTTTTGTACAAAAGTATGTTGACATTTACACCTAAATGACGTAAATCCGTCGAAAAGGGTAGAGATTCCAAGAGTCGCTGGTCACATTTCTCTACCCAAATAATTTACAGTAAAACCGTCGAAAAGGGTAGAGATTCCAAGTTCCTCCGGTCACATTTCTCTACCCAAATAATGTAAAACCGTCGAAAAGGGTGAGATTCCAAGTTCCTCCGGTCACAAATCTCTACCCAAACAGCAAAAAAACGGCGGAAAAGGTATAGAATCCCAGAGCCGACGTCCGGAAATCTCTACCCAAACAGCAAAAAAACGGCCGAAAAGGTAGAGAATCCCAGACCTGCCGTCCGAAAATCTCTACCCAAACAGCGGAAATCGACCGAAAAGGTAGAGAATCCCAGACCTGCCGTCCGAAAATCTCTACCCGAACAGCGAAAATCAGTCGAAAAGGTAGAGAATCCTATGATATATCATTTACAATTCACTAATAGTAATACCATTTATGCACGAAATCGTACCGTTTATGCAAAGGGGGTTTTTGCGCATTAATGATTATGTTAGAATACAAGCAACCGGTCAAATAAAAAAAATAAATTTAAAATGGAGGTAATTTTTTATGAAAAAAAGAACATTGGCAGCATTGGCTGCTGTAGGGTTATTGCTATGTGGATGTAGTGGGAAAAACAACAATGACAATAATACGAAGAATGATATAGATAATAATGTTGACAATAATGTAAATTATGTTGTGGGAGACTATGACTTTAGCTATAACGAAAAGACTGATTCACCGGTTGGATATGAATGGGGAGATATGAGTGAATCACATGACGGTTACTATGTTCCGATACTAGGTAACATTAAATTTTTTGATAGTAAGCTTGAAAATTGTGTACCGCTTTGCAGTAATCCCGATTGTACACACAATACTGAGGAATGTGTATCGTATTTTTATAGGAATGATATATCATTAGTTTCACAAGTTTATTATTACGATGGATATATATATGAGGTAGGAAAGGAAACAGTTGAAAATAAAGGATGTGACACTAATTTATACAGATTGAAAGATGACGGAACATCATTTGAAAAGTATATGACATTGTACAGACTGGAGGCAGGCGACGGTGAAGTTACACCATATCCGGAAGTGTGCATACACAGAGGATATGTGTATTATGTGATTCCATTCCAAAGTACAATGAAACTTCAGAGAATGAAACTGGGAAGTAAAGAAGCAGAGACTGTGTATGAGATGACAGGAGACAGACAGAATCTGTACAGAATAAAAGCCTATGGAAATCATATTTTCTTTCAGGCAGGTAATTTCTCGGCAGATAATATTGATATAAATGCCAGCATTTTTTCGTATGACATTGATACCGGTAAGGTTGAAAAAGTAGTGGAAAATGCGGTTTCCTACTATGGGATAGGCATTAACAGGCTATATTACAGTCTGGATGGCGGTGTACAGGTGTATGATTTTGAGAAGAAAACATCTGAAGAATTTATTGGTAAGATTTACGAAGAACAGAGTATGCTTGTATCCGATAAATATGTAACGGTATATGATAAAAGTAATATGCAGGTATATGATTTTACGGGCAAAAAGGTGTATGAAAGAAATCTGGATAAAGATGATATCAGTGCGATATATGGAATAGACGGAGATACGGTCTTTGTATATATTAACAGAAAGGGAAAACCTGAAATCAAAGGAATACAGGGATTGGGATATTTTAAGATATCTTCTGATGATGCACTTGTACAGGTAGATGTTTACGAGATAGAGAATTGATATGGAATTTAAGAAGGCAATTAGTTATAAAAAAATATTTGCAGGAATTGCCATTGTTGCCGTCCGTAAATCTCTACCAAAATAGCGGAAATCAGTCGAAAAGGTAGAGAATTCTATGATATATCATTTACAATGCATTAATAGTAATACCGTTTATGCACGAAATCGCACCGTTTATGCAAAGAGGGTTTTCTAGCATTAATAATTATGTTAGAATACAAGCGACCGGTCAAGTATAAAATTAAATTTAAATGGAGGTAATTTATATGAAAAAAAGAACATTGGCAGTATTTATTGCTGCAGGGTTATTATTATGTGGATGTAGTGGGAAAAACAACAATGACAATAATACAAACAAAGATATAGATAATAATGTTGACAATAATATAAATTATATTGTGGGAGACTATGACTTTAGCTATAACGAAAAGACTGATTCACCCATTGGATATGAATGGGGATATATGAGTGAATCACATGACGGTTACTATGTTTCGCTACAAAATAACCTTAAATTTTTAGATAGTAAGCTTGAAAATTGTGTTCCGCTTTGCAGTAATCCTGATTGTACCCATAATACTGAAGAATGTGTATCATATTTTTATAGGAATGATATATCATTAGTTTCACAAGTTTATTATTACGATGGATATATATATGAGGTAGGAAAGGAAACAGTTGAAAATAAAGGATGTGACACTAATTTATACAGATTGAAAGATGACGGAACATCATTTGAAAAGTATATGACATTGTACAGACTGGAGGCAGGCGACGGTGAAGTTACACCATATCCGGAAGTGTGCATACACAGAGGATATGTGTATTATGTGATTCCATTCCAAAGTACAATGAAACTTCAGAGAATGAAACTGGGAAGTAAAGAAGCAGAGACTGTGTATGAGATGACAGGAGACAGACAGAATCTGTACAGAATAAAAGCCTATGGAAATCATATTTTCTTTCAGGCAGGTAATTTCTCGGCAGATAATATTGATATAAATGCCAGCATTTTTTCGTATGACATTGATACCGGTAAGGTTGAAAAAGTAGTGGAAAATGCGGTTTCCTACTATGGGATAGGCATTAACAGGCTATATTACAGTCTGGATGGCGGTGTACAGGTGTATGATTTTGAGAAGAAAACATCTGAAGAATTTATTGGTAAGATTTACGAAGAACAGAGTATGCTTGTATCCGATAAATATGTAACGGTATATGATAAAAGTAATATGCAGGTATATGATTTTACGGGCAAAAAGGTGTATGAAAGAAATCTGGATAAAGATGATATCAGTGCGATATATGGAATAGACGGAGATACGGTCTTTGTATATATTAACAGAAAGGGAAAACCTGAAATCAAAGGAATACAGGGATTGGGATATTTTAAGATATCTTCTGATGATGCACTTGTACAGGTAGATGTTTACGAGATAGAGAATTGATATGGAATTTAAGAAGGCAATTAGTTATAAAAAAATATTTGCAGGAATAGCCTTTTTATGTATTTTACAGTTGCTGTTTTTTGCATATATCAATAGGAATTACGTCAAAACTGTACATGATGAAAATTATGCCCTGAATTATTCGGATTATGTTGGAGAAGTGGTAAAAAAAGCAGAAAGTATGTCCAAAGTAAGCATATTTTATAAAGCGGATTCGTTTTCAAAGGCGAATATTGAAAAGACTTTGAAAGACTATAAGAAACTGCAGGATGTAAAGATTGCTTCCTTTGATGACAATTTTATGACTGCTCATTTCCAATATAAGGAACTTTTTGGATTTGTACTTATTGCAGGAATTTTGGTGGTATTTGTATACAAACCCGAAAAGGAAAAGGGCATAAAAGGACTTTTATATGCGACAAAAAATGGGCGGGGCGTGATGGCAGCCAGACGCCTGACAGCTATTCTCTTATGGGATGCTTTAATTGTCATGGCATTTTATGGGGCTAATCTTATATGCAGCGGAATAATATTAAAAGGTAATGTGTTTACAAGTTTTACATATCCTATACAATCAATAGAAATATTTAAAAACTGGACGGCAACAGATACGATAGGAATCTTTTTGCTGAAATATTATGTATATAGAGTATTTATTCTATTTGCAATATCTGCAATATTGTATATGTTGTTTACTATTTTTAATAATGAAATTATTCCTCTGGGGATTGCTGCCATTATAGGTGGAATCCAGTATGGAATGACGAGACTCACTAATGATAATACGGCATGTAATATTTTGAAATATTGTAATTTGTACTGTCTCGCATCGAGCAATACATTTTTTACCAGGTACAAAAATATTAATGTGTTTAATAAGGCTGTCGGTAAAAATGTAATGATGGCAGGATTTGTGGGCATTAACATTGCTATAGCCTCATTAACGGGCATACTGGTAAGCCATTGCAAAAGAACTTACGTTAAAGGTTTAAAAATAAATATCCTTGGTAAGACAATAGGTAATATAAGAAATTCGGTCCAGTTAAAAATTCCTGAAACATATAAAATAATGTGGATAGAAAAAGGATTAATCATACTGGCTGTGCTTGCTTTTGTTGTTATAAGAAGCACATATTTTGGAGTCAATGAAAAAAACAGGGCAAAGGATATGTATTTTGCATTTATGGACAAGTATGAAGGTGTTCCGGGATATGATTCGGCAAAAGAAATCGATGATTTAAGGAATACACTTGACGAAGTGGATGCACAGTATCAAAGAGTTGAAGAAGCCCATAGTAAAGGCCTTGTCAGTGATTCGGAATATATAAATATGCAGCTTGTTATGCAGACATATATGGAAGATAAAATGTTTTTGCAGGAAATAGAAAGCCAGACAGATTATCTTAAAGAAAATACAAAAAATGGATGGTATGTCAATAAATACAAATATGGCAGACTGTTTAAAAATGATAATACCATGGTAAACCTTGTGACGTTTGTGGCTGTTGTATTGTTGTGCAGCGGTATCTTTTACTATGAACGAAAAAAAGGCATGAATGGACTCCTGAGGCAGTGCATTAACGGTAGAGAGAAGCTTTTTAACAAAAAGATGAGATATGCCGTTCTGACGGCGTCAGCCGTAGGAATTTTTGAAATAATACTTGAAGTAAGTTCTGCTATACACGGATATGGAGCGATTGTTATGAAAGCCCCTGTACAGAGCCTTGAGACGTTCTGGTTTGTAAAATGGAATTGCAGTATTGGTATGTTTTACATATTCGTGTGCCTTATGAGAATAGCAATAACTGTGATGATTGCAATGGTAGCTGCTTCGCTGTCAGTTATTACAAGCCAGACAATTTCGTTTATGTTTGCCTTTATTCTTTGTATACCATCATTATTGTACCTTATCGGGATTAATTTTATGGAAAAATTATCAATAATTGATGTAATGTCGGTCTCTCCGTATATTGTCAGACATGGCAGTGTAAATGCAATAATATATGCTATGGTATTTTTAGCAGCTGCAACAGCTTCGGTGTATCATATTGCTTATAGAAAATGGTGTAAATGATGAAAAATGAATTAGAAATTATCAACTTAAATAAACAGTTCAAGGACGTTAAGGCGTTAAACAATATAAATTATACTTTTCATAATGGAATATATGGTTTGTTAGGACCTAATGGTGCCGGTAAAAGCACGTTAATTAATGCAATTACAGATAACATAAAGAGAGATTCCGGAAGTATTCTCTGGAATGGAAATGAAATTCTCAGACTGGGAAAAAAATACAGAAATGAACTGGGGTATATGCCACAGCAGCAGGGTTATTATGGTGAATTTACGGCCTATGCTTTTATGATGTATCTTGCCGGATTAAAAGGGCTTGATAAAAAAGAGGCAAAAGCCAGGACGGAAGAACTTCTTAATGAAGTAAATATGTATGAATTCCGCAATAAAACATTGGAAAAGATGTCAGGAGGAATGAAACAGAGAGTTTTACTGGCACAATCACTTCTTAACAATCCAAGCCTGTTAGTTCTTGATGAACCGACAGCAGGGGTTGATCCGCAGGAAAGAGTTAATATAAGAAATTATATCCATAGTATTGCAAAAGACAGAATTGTCCTAATATCCACACATATTATTTCAGATATAGAAATGATAGCCAATGAAATTATTATTATGAACCACGGAAAGTTCCTTTGTACCCTTGATGATGAAGAAAATGTTGAAGATGCATATCTTAAATGGATTGGAGACAAAAAGATATAATCCACAAAAATACAATTTTTGCACAATCCATAGCGAATTTTTCCTTTTCATTAGAAGAAAAATAAATTACAATGGTATTACAAAAGTTAGAAAGGGTGGTAGTTTATATGAAAACTAAAACAGCAAATGTAGTTAAGAAGTTTCTTGACGTTATCCTCAAGAACGAGGTGGTGACCGTTTCATCTCCTATTTTATATCAGGAAAAGACACCCGATAATCTGTACGAAAGAGTTGTAGAACGTGAAAAAAGGGAAAATCACTGATTGGCTTATAAGAAGTAATGTGATACAGGCAGAAGACAGAGATTTGTACGATTATGCCTGTAGCAGCCTTGTCTTTCTGCTTGCACCGTTTGTAATCGCACTCGTTGTGGGAATGGTGTTCAGGATGGTGGCAGAGGCTTTACTTATGGCAGTTCCCTATGTAGTCCTCCGCAGTTTCTGCGGAGGATTTCACTTGAAAAGTATTAAATTGTGTCTTGTAGTTTCTACATTGTCATATCTTGCAATATTCTCAATCGGCGTTTTTGTATCATGCGATATATTTTATTATGTTACAGCAGTTATAAGCGCTGTATCCATTGATGTGTTGAGTCCAATTGTATCCCCTGATAAGAAGATAGACTCCGGCAGAATTATACATTTTAAATTAACAGCAATTATTTTGTCCACGATTATTTTAATTGTGGTATTTGTACTTTTTATCATGCATATAGGGTATTTTTCAAGGTTTCTTACGTTGGGAATGTTACTTACTGCATCGTTACAATGGCCGTGTATAGGAGGCTCACATATTATTGACTGATTTACTAAAAAAATGTATAATTATTTAGTAATTTTTGGGATAATTAACGATTAAGGACAAAGTAATGATGGACGTAATTATAATGTCATATTTCCTGGAGGCTTTGGTAACGGTTATATTTGCAAGGTGTATGTATATACCAAGGTTTAAGCTTCCGATTCGTATATTGATATATATTATTTTATATGGGTGTGCCACGCTTACCCATTCGGATAATTCCATGCTTAACGCATTTGCGGATGTTATGGCAGGGGTACTGGTATTCGGGTTTGCATATTCCGGGGATCCGGCAGACTCTTTTTTTAACGCTACAGTACTTGTTGCCGTTAATTTTTTATGTGAACTGGAAATTGCTAATATAGCTAATCACTTTCATATAGGCTTTTTGAATGAAGTGTATAGCAGTAATCTGAGATTTTTATTGCTTCTGGCAAGAGCTGTTCTCTTTTTGGTTGCAATGGTAATTGTATATTTCCAGAAAAAGAGGAAACAGTCTGAAAAAGTCGAAATAGAAGGATTTCTTGCGACCGGAATTGTGTTATGTATATTGGTATTATATGCGGTTCTTACCAAGGTTTTGATGATAATTCCTGATATTGATAATGGAGGCTTGCTGGTATTTATTGCACTGTTGATTTCTTCAATAGTGTTGATTCTTACTATGTCATTGCTCTCATTGGCAAATAAGAGGAATGAAGAGCTCAGAATGGCACAGCTTGCAATTCAGAAACGTGAAGGCGATGAAGTGCTTTTAAAAACTGCTTCGGAAAAGGACGAGAAGATGAGAATTCTCATCCATGATATGAAAAAGCATTTTCAGACGCTTAAGCTTATGAATGAATACGGTGAAGTGGACAAGGTTAATAAATATCTGGATAACCTGTTGGAAGATTCGGATGTGAAGTCCGTAGAGGATATTTCCAACAATACTTTTCTGGGTGCGATTCTTTACAGATATACATTAAAGGCCAAAGAAAAGAATATAAGAATGAACTGCGATATAAGGGATAAGTGTATTGAAGGCATTGATGAAATGACCATTACTACGATACTATATAACCTGCTTGATAACGCAATAGAGAATTGTGGAGGCGAGTCTCCTTTTATAAATATATCTATTCAGAAAAAAAATGACAGTTATGTTAATATAAATATATTGAACAGAAGCATAAAGAAACCTGTCCAGAATAAATATGGGGACTTTATTTCAGACAAACCGGATAAAACAATGCATGGTCTGGGGCTTAAGAGTATTAAGAGTACGATTAAGAAAAACGGCGGAGAATTTTCTGCTTATTATAGTCCTGAAGATAAGGTCTTTCATGCAGTTGCAATATTGTATGTGGAGAAATAATATGAGAGTAATAATATGTGATGATGACGAATACATAAGACAGAGATTACATGATAATATCAGACTGGCTTTCAAAAGTATGAGAAAAAGCGGTTATCAGGGATTGCTGGAATGTGACGAATATGACAACGGAAAAGATTTGTTAGAAGATGAAGGCGAAAAGGATCTTGTTTTTCTGGATATAGAGATGCCGGGGGCTGATGGGATTAGTGTCGGCAGAGCATTAAAGCAGGATGATTCCGATGTGCTTATAGCATATGTAACGTCACATACTGAATTTCTGGATGATGCGATGAGCTTTTGTGTATTCAGATATATATCTAAACCATTGAATCAGGAACGTATTGTAAAATGTATATGTGATGCATTTAATATTCTGTGTAAGAGAAGAATTAATGTTGTGATTGATGAGGGGAATTGTGTGTACCGCAAAGTTAATACATATAATATCGTTATGGTTGAGAAAGATTCAAGAAGACTGAAACTATATATGAAGAATGGCGAAGTAATAAGGGTTATGGGAACAATTAATGATTTTCTGATAGGACTGAATCCGCTTATGTTTGTAATGTGCCATCGGAGTTTCATAATCAATCTTAAGTATGTATCAAGGATTGACAAAAACACAGTGTATCTTTGCGGCGATAAATACGTAGCATATTTATCAAGAAACAGATATACAAGTATTAAAGAGGCATTTATAAATTATGTGGAAAAATCCATATGATGTTACTATAGTAAAATATTTTTAGAAACGAGGTAGATAAAATGATAGTTTCGGATAGTGTTAAATATATAGGCGTTGATGATACTGACATAGATTTGTTTGAGAGCCAGTATCCGGTACCTGATGGTGTTTCATATAATTCCTACGTAATTTTAGATGATAAAATTGCAGTTATGGATACTGTTGATGAAAGAAAGACAGATGAGTGGTTTAGTAATCTTACAGAAGTTCTTGAAGACAGACATCCGGACTATCTTGTGATATCCCATCTGGAACCTGATCATTCGTCCAATATTGAAAGACTTGCAGTCAGATATCCTGATATGAAGCTTGTAGGCAATGCCAAGACATTTCAGATGCTTCCCCAGTTTTTTGACATGGATTTTTCAGAAAGAAGCATTGTCGTAAAAGAAGGAGAAGAACTTTCACTGGGAACACATAAATTAGTCTTTTACATGGCACCGATGGTTCACTGGCCTGAGGTAATGGTCACATACGAAGCAACCGAGAAAATTCTATTTTCGGCTGATGGTTTCGGCAAATTCGGAGCGATAGAACTTACCAAGGATAAAGACTGGGCTTGTGAAGCAAGAAGGTATTATTTTAACATAGTAGGCAAATACGGCGGACCTGTACAGCAGCTCTTAAAAAAAGCAGCAGGACTTGATATAAATATGATATGCCCGCTTCACGGACCTGTACTTAAAGATAATCTTGGATATTACATAGGACTTTATGATACATGGAGTAAATATGAACCTGAAAATAAAGGCGTATTGATAGCTTATGCGTCCATTCATGGTAATACGGCTAAGGCTGCATATGAACTTGCCGATATGCTTAAAAAAGCAGGTGAAGATAAGGTTGTAGTAAGTGATTTATCAAGAGAAGATATGGCAGAAGTAATTGAAGATGCTTTCAGATATGACAGAATGATTCTTTGTGCCGCAAGTTATGACGGAGGGGTGTTCCCTTGCATGCAGGATTTCCTTTTACACCTGCAGTCAAGGGCTTATCAGAACAGAACTGTGGGAATGGTTGAGAACGGTTCCTGGGCACCATGCGCGGCAAGAGTGATGAGAAACATTGTTGATACCTTCAAAAATATTACAGTGGTTGAACCTGTTGTAACGATTAAGTCCACAGTTAAGGAAAGCGATAAAGCGGCACTTTCAAGTCTTGCGCAGGCAATATATGAAGCTGCTGATAAAACAGTTGAATAAAATAATAAAAAAGGATATAATCATAGGAGCAGTCAATAAATGCTGCGGGCGGATATGGCGGAATTGGCAGACGCGCTAGATTCAGGTTCTAGTGAAAGCAATTTCATGCAGGTTCAAGTCCTGTTTCCCGCACCAAACCAGTATAATCCGAACCAGATTTTCCAAATCGGAAATGGGTTCGGATTTTTTCTTACCTTCCACTACGATTATTTTGAAAACGGCAGACGGAGAAGGGCTTCTTCCAAGCGCCGAACGAGATAATCCGCCATAACGAAAAAATTCCGCCAGAGTCTTATCACTGTCTCTGACGGAATTTTTCTTATGCGGCCTTTAACTGATTTTCCTGTTCCACGCGCTCCCTGTCCTCAACCGTTCAAAGCGCGCAGTTTTCTTTTTATCCATTCAGACGGCCGCATGCCAATCTCAATTCGTCGGCAATTTTCACGCCGCTCGGCGTTCCGGCGATGCCGCCCAAGCCCGTTTCGCGCAGAGAAACATCCATCTTGTCCCCGATGTCCTTCTCGATACGTGCTCACGCTCACGCGGAGAAAATATCCGAGAAGATCAAGCGGTAAAAGAAGCTCTAGACACACCATTTAACAAAATTCAAAAATCCGCCATTTTAACCGAGATGGGGTAAAAAAATACAGGCGCGGAAAGCGATTTCGCCTTCCACGCCTGTTTGCATGATCGGAATGATGATGGTCTCGGGATATCTTTTCAAGAAAATACCTACAAAACCCGTTTCCATAAGGGCTTTTGAGCCACCATGGGGTAAAAGAAAAGTACCAGCCTTTGTATCAAAAGCTGGTGCTTACTATGGCGCAGAAGGAGGGATTTGGTTCTCCTCGCTCGCCGCTCGTCGGTCCGACCGGCTCTAAGGCCGCACTGCGGCCTTATTCACCCCCGGTCGGTTCAAATCCCTTCTCGTCCTATTTTCCTTGCATAACAAAAGAGACTCTGATTTCTCAAAGTCTCTTTCTTGGCGCAGAAGGAGGGATTTGGTTCTCCTCGCTCGCCGCTCGTCGGTCCGACCG
>OHIY01001114.1_pt1 | contig 11235 bp, 8 predicted proteins | sample 1568351 | NCBI WGS metagenome assembly OHIY01 (sample SAMEA3879547, study PRJEB24766) | human gut metagenome | biome: human-associated habitat; feature: feces | place: USA | collected 1985/1987 | reverse complement strand
AAATCGGGGATATTTTTTAAATTTGGTGGGTACTATAGGGATCGAACCTATGACCTTCTGTACGTCAAACAGATGCTCTCCCAGCTGAGCTAAATACCCAACGCTTGATTAGTATATCATAGGCTGCCGATTTGCTGCAAGCATTTTTTTTAAAAAAATTTCTTCTAAATTTTTGAAGTAGTTGTTCGCGTTTTTAAGATTATGTAATGTTTGACACAGTTAATTTTAGATTTAAATCCAACTTTTTACCTACTTTTTTTAATAAATTATGATTTCATCGACAAATTCTAAAAAAACCATTGATTGTGTGCAAAAAAGTTTTAAAAATCTAATGTTTTACCTTTATTTTTTTATTTTATCAACCTAAAATATAAGTAATATGATCAACGCAGATCTAATTTTAATAATATGCCTTGCACTTGGACTTATTGGGGGCTTAATTCGTGGTTGGTGGAGATGCTTAGTAGGCATGCTCGTCTTGTTTGGCGCCTGCTTAATTCTTTATTTTGGTGTATTTGATTATGCTGCAAAGTGGGTTGAATACGACAGTTTGGAATTTTTATCTCAGCAATTCGGCTTTGATTTAACTTATGATATTCAAGAACTTGGCGTAACTGTAAGATTAACAAATATAAAAGATACATTCTTATTACTTCAAAATACTGGTCTTGATCCTGTTTTATTAAATGCAACAAGTGAAGGCTTTGCCAAATCTAGTGTAGCCTTAGTTGGTTTTTTAGTTTTACTTGTTGCTGGATTTGTTCTATCAACAATTCTTTATTGGATTATTCTTAAATGGATTATGCCAAAACGTCTTAGAAAAGGATTTGTGGCACGTCTATTTGGTGGAATATTCGGAATGATAGAAATGGGCACGATTTGCGTGATTTTTTTCCAATTCAGTGGAAACTTAGCTATTCCTTTAGATTCAGTTATTTTACCTCAACTTCAAGATAGCAATAGTGATTTATATAAATTAATTATTGATTCTGGCGTAGTTACTTCTAGTGATCTTAATACTTATGTTGGCTATGCCCAAACTGTACTAGGAGTTTTAAATCCTTTAAGTGAAAATTGTCATTTTATTAATACATTATTTAATTATTTAGGCAATATAGGTTTAAGTCCTTTCAATATTATTTCAGTTGACGTTATTGACGAGACCGGTGCAAAAGTCCCTATCGCATTCAAGGATGCCTTCACCGATATGCTTGATAACTTTATTGATGTAAGCGTTGGAAAGCTAAATACCTTATTGGGAGCTTAATTTACGGGGGAGGGTAGTTTATGAAGAAAAACCGTGTTTTAAGAAACTGGGTAATTACCGGCCTTGTAGGTATGGTCGTTACTCTCGTCGTTCTTGGACTAGGCGTTTGGTTCAGAGACACTGCTGGTATCATTGGTGACCAATTCATTAATGGAACCAATCTCAGTGCTATCGCTTGGTTACCTGTTGTTAGTTCAGATTACTGGACCGGATTTTTAGGAGAAGCTTTCTTAGCTCTCTTTGGAAAAGGCGGGCAAGGTCTTGCTGATTGGTCCGATTATCGCTTAATTGTCGATAATCTTATCTGGCTTGTTATAGCAGTATTATTTATCGTTTTCTTTGTAGTCATTTTTGTAAAGGCTATAAAAAGAAGAAGTGGAAAACATGTCGCTTTTGCATTCTTTTTCTTAATTTTTGCTGGAATTTCAGTTCTTTGCACAACCGCTTATTATTTTGCAAGACACTTAGAATGGTCATATGAAAGCGGCAAATTAGTTTTTGATGGACTTGTTGCAACAGTTGCACATAATGGTGATTTAACCGTCTTCCACTCCATGGTTAATGCCTTATCATTTGGTACAGTAAATCCAAGTCATTTTAATGGCGGATGGCAAGCTTATATTGTTTCCATTTTAGCTTATGTTTTATGTCTTGCTGCTTTACTTTACATTATTTCTTATCTTGGTATGGCAATTACCGCTCTTGTTCAACTTAGAGAAAAGAAAGAAGTTGTTGAAGAAACAGTACCTGTTATCGAAACTGCTCCACAACCAGAACCAGCACCAGTTGTTGAGAAGAAAAAAGGTATTCTCGTTGTTAAAAGATTTGACAAATATGGAAATTATGGACCACTTGTTGAAGCAGGTGAAGCTGATTATCCACGTCAAAGTATTAAAGCTAAACCTTTAACTGTTGAAGAAGTTAGAAAAGTTATTCAAGAGGAAGTTGAAAGAGCTGAAACAAGAAGAATCGTTGAAGAATATAAAAACGAAAAACAAGCTGAAGCTATTGCTCAAGCTATTGTTAAAGCTTCTAATAAAGAAGGAAAAGTTTCAACTCCTACAGTAACTCAAGCTGTTGAAGGTAGAAAAGAAGAAACAAAAATTTATCCATCACCAGTTATCTTTGCAATGCCAACTAGCGTTAAAGAAGAAGGTGAAAAATTACAAGAAGTTAAAGAAAAACCTGTAGCTCCTAAAAAAGAGAAAAAAGGCTTAACTGAAGATCAAGTTAAAGAAATTATTGCTAGCGAAATTAGAGAAGCTTTAAAAGATCTTGTTATTAAGCATGAAAGAGTTGTTGAAAAACAAGTCGAAGTCAAAGTTCCAGCTAAGGAAGAAACTATAGTTGAAGAAAAACCTGTAGTCGAAGAAACTAAACCAGTTGAAGAAACTAAAGCTCCAGAAACTCCAGTTGAAACTGAAACAGTAGTTGAAACAAATCCACTTGTTGAAACAACTCCTATTGAAGAGGAAAAACCTGTTGAAACCGCTGAAGTTAAAGAAACAACTGAAACTGTTAGCGAACCAGTCGTTGAAGAACCAGTTGTTGAAGAAACTCCAGTAGAAGCAGTTGTTGAAGAAACTAAAGAAGAAACTCTAACCACTGAAGAAGTTAAAGAAGAAGAAAAAGCTGAAGAAACTGCTCCAGTTACAGAAGAAGCAGCTCCTGCTAGTGAAGAACCAGTAGTTGAAGAAACTCCAACTCCAGAAACTCCAGTAGTTGAAACTCCAATCGTTACTCCAACTGAACAAACTGAAAAACCAAAAATTATTAGAATTCCATTTACAACAAGAATGTTAGAAGCTGATGATGAACTTAAGGCTGCATATAATCATATTAAATCCTTATTAAAATCATATGGCTTAAATAACAGAGTTGCTAATGGTGGTGATTCATTCAGATTACATAGAGTCACCTATTGTAAGATTACTGTCGCTGGTAAATCGTTAAAATTATACCTTGCTCTAAATCCTCAAGATTATGTTGATACAACTTATCCAATTAAAGATGCAAGCAGCAAAAATATGTATAAGGAAACTCCTCTTGTTTTCAAAGTAAGAAGTGGACTTAGCTTAAGAAGAGCTGATGAATTAATTAGAGATTGTATGGACAAACATGGTCTTGAACAAATTGATCAAGTTCAAGATCACGATTGGGCAAGTGAACTTGCTAACGTCACTGTCGAAGATGATGGTGATGATGGCGATGAAGAATAATAGGAGGGAGTTATACTATGAAAAAAGGTAAATTAGTAAAAACTGTATTCTTCAGCATTATCTTTACTGCCGTATTATTTGCACTTGCTGTTCTTACCTTTGGAACTTGGCTTAATGATGCAACAAATGGAGTTTTAACTTCAGTTGGTGCAACTCCACTTTTCACTAATGCCGGACGTTCCTTTGGCTTATGGCCAGCATTTGATGAATTAACCATGGTTACTTTCGGATTTAGTGTCCGTAATATTGGTTTAACCATGACTGAAGCTGGTGTTAAATCATTCTTACTATCCTGTGTTGAAGGTTGGCAAGCTGTCTTCACCAATTTCAGAATTGAACTTATTCCATTTATTGTTTATTGGGTAGTTTTAGTAGTTGCTGTTCTTGCAGTTATCATTGTCATTATTCAATGCTTCACACATCGTAATGGAAATTTAATTTGGATCGCAATTTTTGGAATCATTGTTGCTATCTTTACACTTTATACCGTTGCTGGATTAAATATTTGTATCTTTGGTCCAAGCGCTCTAAAAACATATGCCGTTGATGCAAGTGTTTCTCCAAGTGATGGCTATATCTATTTATTAGTTGTTGATCTTGGTAGATCCTTAAATATGGATGATGTACAAAGCTTAATTTGGAAAATCTGTGTTTTAGTTCTTGCTGTTTTAGTTGCATTCTTCGTAATTGCTAACTTAATTACATCTCTTGTTTATCTCATTCAAGCCTTTGTCTATACTCATTCACATAAGTATGACTATCTCACAAGAAGAGAAAGAAAAGAGAAAATTAAATATTATAAAGAACACGGCTTTAAAAATATCAACGAAAAGAATAAGGGACAAGCTCCTGGTCAAGAAGCTCCAAACCCAGCATATGCTAATGCCGCTCAAATCCCACCTTATGGTTATGCTCCATATGGTTATCCAGTAAATGGTGCAGTTGTTCCACCTCAAGCTGGTGGAAACGTTGTTCATACTGGTAATAATGCTCCACTTATCGTTCAATACATTACTACAAGTGGTGATGAAAAATTAAAGAGCTCAAAACCAGATGCTGAATCAGCTGGTTTATATGGCACAAGAGTTACTCATGTTGAAAGTGCTCCAAGCTTAACTCGTGATGATATTAAGAGTGCAGTTATTGATGTTTTAAGAGAAAATGATCTCTTAAAATCTGGTGTAGTTGTTGCTCCTGTAACTCATGTCGAAGAAGAAAGAAAAGAAGAAACAATTGAAGATAAATACGATTTATTAACAATTGATGATTTAAGAAATTTAATTAAAGAAACAGTTGGCGCTAAAGAAGAAACTAAAGAAGAAAAAGTCGCTACCGAAGAAGATGTTAGAAGAATCGTTAGTGAAGCTTTAGTTAAAGAAACTGCTCCAGTTGTTGCAACTGAAGTCCCAGTTGCTCATGAACCAGTTAGAGAAGTTCATAAAGAAGAAGAAAAAGCTGTTGCTCCAATTGTTGTAGCAATGCCTGCAAAGATTGAAGAAACTGAAGAAGTCGTCACTGAAGAAGCTCCAGAAGAAGAGGAAGAAAGAATCAGTGAAGAAGATTTAAGAGCTCTTGTTAAAGCTGAACTTGCTGAAGCTTTAAAAGATATTAAAGTCGAAGAAACTGAAACTGTTAAAGAAGTACCAGTTTATGTCGAAGAAAAAGCTCCTGAAGTTAAAGAAGTCGTTAAGGAAGTTGTAAAAGAAGTTCCTGTTGTTAAAGAAGTTGTCAAGGAAGTTCCTGTTGTAAAAGAAGTTCCTGTCATCAAAGAAGTCGTCAAAGAAGTTGAAGTTCCAGTTGTTAAGGAAGTCATTAAAGAAGTTCCACAACCAGAACCTGAACCACAACCAGAACCAGCTCCTGTTGTTGAAAAACGTCCTTTAATTAAACAACCTGAAGTTAGAGGAAAAGAAGCAGTTCTTGAAAAAGGCGATGCTGTTAAACTTAACTTTGCTGAAAGAATTTTAACTGGCGGAAGTGAAATCGTTCTTGCTTATAACAACTTAAAGAATTTACTTCTCTCTTATGGCTTAAAAGATCGTGTCTCATCAAGTGGAGATACCTTCAGAGCTCATAAAGTTACCTATTGTAAGATTACAATGGGCGGACATCACTTAAAACTTTATATCGCTTTAGATCCAAAAGATTACAAGAATTCTGCAATTCCTGTCGGCGATGCAAGCTTTAAGGCAATTTATAAAGACATCCCATTAGTCTTTAGAGTTAAATCCGACTTATCATTAAGAAGAGCTAGAGATTTAATCATTGACTGTATGAGACAAAAAGGTGTCGAACAAGTTGGACCAGAAGAAAATATCGACTGGGCTAGCCAACTTAAGAACAACTAGTCTTTAAAAAGTTAAATTTGTTATTAAAAAGGTCTCAAATTTGAGGCCTTTTTTCACATATTCGAAGTAAATCAAGCGTTTATTTTTGCACTTAATCGAAGAGAACAATTAATAGTGCTTTCAGTTTTGACTACGAAAAGAACTTATTGATAGAGGCTAATGGTAGTTATGAACTCGCCAAATAGCCAAATGAAAAGCCGCCAAAAAGCAAAACGAAAATACGCCAATAAGCCAAACGAAAAACCGCCAAAAAGCAAAACCAAAATACGCCAAAAAGCAAAACGTTGTTTTAAATCTATCTTATTTGATATAAAATTAAGTTATGAAACAATATTATCCTCGAATTATAGATGAACTCTTGAAGAAGAAGTTAAGAACTTCAGGAGCAGTTTTGCTAAAAGGTCCAAAATGGTGCGGAAAATCAACTTCAGCAAGTCGAATAGCTAAATCGGTAATTTTTATGCAGGATCCTTCAACAAGAGAACAAAATATAGCACTTGCTAAGGCTTCTCCAAAAATATTTTTAGATAAGGAGACGCCGTTATTAATTGATGAGTGGCAAACTATTCCTTTTATTTGGGATGCGATTAGATTTGAAATCGATCAAAGAAATGCTTTTAATCAATTTATTCTTACTGGTAGTTCATCTCCTATAGAAACAAGTAAAATAAATCATAGTGGTTTAGGTCGAATAACTACATTAGTGATGAGACCAATGAGTTTATACGAATCTAGAGATAGTAGCGGAGAATACTCAATTAAGGATTTATTTAATGGTGTTTATCCAAGTGGAGCAATTTCTAAGCACGATATTTTAGATTATGCTTACCTAGCTTGTCGTGGTGGTTTTCCAAATGTCTTAGAGTTAGAAAAGGAAGATAGTTTAGAAATTAGTAAAAACTATTTTGATTCTTTAGTTAATCAAGATTTTATTTTAAACATAAAACAAGACCGAGATATTCAAAAATTTAAGTTAACGCTAAGGTCTTATGCTAGAAATATTGGAACATCTTGTCCTTTAACTACAATTTTAAAAGATGTAAATAGCAATAATAATCTTTCAATTTCAGATTCAACAATTTATTCGTATTTAAAATATTTAAATGATATTTATATTCTCGATGAATTGAATGCATGGTCTCCTTTATTAAGAAGCAAGGTCGCAATAAGGACATCTCCAACACATTATTTTGTTGATCCATCAATTGCTACAGCCGCTTTAGATATCACGCCATTTGATTTGATTAACGATTTAAAAACTTTTGGCTTTATCTTTGAATCAATGGTAATTAGAGATTTAAAAATTTATGCAGAAAATAATGATGCTAGTTTATATCATTATCGAGATAAAAATGATTTTGAAGTTGATGCGATAATTCACTTTAATAATGGCAAATGGGCGGCAATAGAAATAAAACTTTTTGATGATGAAGCAATCGAAAAAGCCTGCAAAAATTTAATTAAATTTAAAAATAACATTATTAGTCAAAAGATGAAAGAACCATCATTTTTAATGGTTATTACTGGAACTAAAAATGCTTATAGAAGAGAAGATGGTGTATTTATAGTACCAATTGATTGCTTAAAAAATTAACAGCGAAAAGTTTAAAAGCGTAATTAAAAATGATGGTTTATGGCATCCTTATTGGTTTATCTTTTTGTTTATTCCTCTTTTTTATATTATTGCTGAAGCTTTTGATCGTGCCTTTATTGCAAAAAGAAATAGATAAAATCCTTAAAGAAGTTATCATTTTTTCTTATTTAAGCATCTTGGTCTAAGCCAAGATGTGGTATTAAAACTATTGTTTTTAATGTGTTTTGTTCTTATAATCATTCCTAGTGAAAGGGCACGATATTATGGGGCATGATGATTTAGAAATAGGTTCAATCGAGATGATTACCGGTCCAATGTTTGCTGGTAAAAGTGAAGAATTATTAAGAAGAATTAATCGTTTAAAATATGCTAAAAAGAATTTTTTAGTTTTTAAACCTCAAATTGATAATAGATATAGTGAAACCGAGGTTGTTTCACATAGTAAAAGAAGTTCAAAAGCGATTGCTATTTCTAAAGGTGAAGAAATTTATAACTATTATAAAGATGGAATAGATGCTGTTTGTATTGATGAAGTTCAATTTTTTGACGAAGGCATTATTAAAGTAATTGATGATTTAGCTAACCGTGGAGTTCGTGTTATTTGCGCAGGTCTAGATTGTGATTTTAAAGGTGACCCATTTAAAATTAGTGCCATTATCCTTGCAAAAGCTGAATATGTTACTAAATTAACAGCTATTTGTTGTGTTTGTGGAAGAGAAGCTACTATGACTCAACGTTTAGTAAATGGAGTCCCAGTTTCAAGAAAAGATCCAGTAGTTTTAGTTGGGGCAAGTGAATCTTATGAAGCACGTTGCCGCCATTGCCATGTTGTCAAAGATTAACTCTTATATTATAATATTTGCATATGTCGCCGAGTGATATAGATATATTTTTATTAACTAGTACAAATCAATCTCTAAATACAATCTGGGGAATGCCGGATTATGTATGTTGGATTATAATTGGAATTTGCTTATTAATTAGTGGAGTCTTCAGTGCTTCTGAAAACTCTTTTTCTAATTGTAATAAATATCATTTTAAAGTTTTAGCTGATGAAGGTAAGTTAACAGCTAAAATTATTGTTCGCTTAGTTGAAAAATTTGATAATACTTTAGTTACCGTTTTAGTTGGCAATAATATTGTCCAAACTTTTATGACTTATTTAAGCGCCATGCTTTTTTATAATCTTTGTGTTACTTATGGTCTAGGAAGTGGTGTTGAAGCTGTTTTATCAACAGTTGTTATGGCTTTATTAATTTATATTGTTAGCGACACTGTTCCAAAGATTATTTCTAAACAAATTCCAAATAAATTAGTTTATGTTTTAGCTTATCCTATTTTTATAATTGGAATTATTTTAACTCCGATTTCTTTAATTTTTAGGCTTATTTTAAAAGCTGTTCATAAGATATTTAAAATTAAAGAAGATAATATTTTAACTAAAGACGATTTTATTCTTCAAGCCGATGAAGCGGTTAGTGAAGATGAAAACTTTGAGGAAGATGAAAATAAAGAGGATGAATTTTTTGAACCTAATGAGCTCCAACTTTTAAATAGAGCGTTTTATTTTGATTCAATATATGTAAAAGAAGTTTTAACTCCACGCGAAAAGATATTTGGTGTTGATATTAATGGGTTAACTTGTGATAAACTTAACGCTATTATTCTTGATACAACATTTTCTCGTATCCCAGTTTACGATGGAGATATAGATAATATTATTGGTATTTTAACAGTTAAAAATTACTTTAAAGAATATACTCAAGATCCACATCTTGATATAAGAAGTGTATTATCAAGACCACTTTTTGTCGATTATAGTGCAAAAGTTGATGATATTTTCCGTTCTTTTAATCGTGAAAAGAAACATATAGCCATTGTTAAAGATAACGATAAAGTTGTTGGAATGATTACGATGGAAGATGTTTTAGAAGAGTTAGTTGGTGAAATTAACGAAAAGAAAACCAACATTTTGAAAGAGGCCACTAGAAAATGAACGAGTTAACTTTGATTTTAATATATAGTGGTGTTTTAATTGTTTTGCTTTTCTTAAGCTTTATCTTTTCTAGTGCTGATATGACTTATGGTAGTGCTAGTTTAACTAAACTTGAAGCCATTTATCGTAATGATGAAAGTAAAAAAGCTAATAAATACGCTTATAAACTTTCTAAAGATTATGACAAAACTATTTCAACCATTCTTCTTTTAAATGATACAGTTAACGCTGGATTAGATTCTGTTTCGACTTTAGTTGGTGTTAATTTATGTTTCTTAGTTTTAGGTCAAACTGAATTTACTCAGCTTAGTAGTGAAACTTGGGGCTTTATTGCTTCAATGATCTGTTTAATTGTTAAAATTACTTTTGGTGAAATTATTGCTAAGTCAATCGGTAAAATTTATAACTATAAATTAGCTGCTTTATATTCTCGAGTATTAAATGCTCTTCAATATGTTTTCTATCCAATAACTTTCTTTGTTAGTGGATTTGGGGCAATCATTTCTTATCCAATTAGAAAGAATGTAGAAGATATTAAAATATCTGAAGAAGAACTTCATGAAATGGTTGATGAAATTGAAGATAGTGGTTTAGTTAATGAAGAAAAAGCTGATATTTTACATGGCACAATTGATTATGCTGAAACTGAAGCTTATGAAATTATGACTCCTCGAGTTGATGTTTACGCAGTCGAAGTAAATGAAGACATTGATGAAATTTTAAAAGATGAAGAAACTTATGTTTATTCTCGAATTCCTGTTTATGAAGACAGTGTAGATAACATTTTAGGTTATGTTTTAACTAAATCTTTAGTAAGGGCTAAACTTGAAAATAATCACGCTAACTTAAAAGATTTAATAATTCCTGCTTTAACTTTCCCTCGCTCTACTGAAATCAACGACATCTTAATCGAATTTAAAAAGACTCATCAACACTTTGCTGTAATTTTAGATGAATATGGTGGAGTGGAAGGCGTCTTAACCATGGAAGATATTTTAGAAGAAATTGTTGGAGAAATATGGGATGAAAGTGATGATATTTCTTCTCCTTATTCTAAGAAAAATGATGGTAGTTATATTGTTGATGGAAAAATGAATTTAGAGGACTTCTGCGAGCTTTTTGATTTAAATTACGATGATATTGAAACAGATTATGTTACAATTGGTGGCTTCTGTGTTGAGTTATTGGATGATAAATTTGCTTCAATAAATACAATAATTAATTATAAAAATTTAACAATGAAAGTCATTGCAATTGATGATAAACATACAATTGAAAAATTACTTGTTAAAGTAAAACATGAAGAAGATTAAGTTATAAAGACTTAATCTTTTTTAAATATAAATTATTTATATCAATACTTAATTCTTCTAAAGATTTATTTTTGTTAATTATTCTAAAATCAGTTTTGATATTTTCATAAAATAGTTTGCGATCATTATGTAAGCGACGTTTGATATCGTTTATTTCATCACCTCTTTTTAGCATTCTCTCATAGCGATCATCTTCGCTAGAATCGATGAAAAAAGAAATAATATGTGGATCATTTAAAGATTGAAAAGCTTTTAAACCATTAGGTTCGACAATTAATACTTTATTATCGGCCATTTCACTTTTAAAGGAACCATAATAATTATTATTATAAATTGTTGTTTCAATAAATTTATTATTAGTTAGATTTTCTTTAAATTCATCAACGCTAATAAAGTAATAATCAACGCCATCTATTTCACCAACTCTTTTATTTCGAGTAGTAGTTGTAACAAATTTTTTATAGCCGAAAGTAGAGATTAATTTTTTAGCAATCTCTG
>OHIY01001104.1_pt1 | contig 11296 bp, 8 predicted proteins | sample 1568351 | NCBI WGS metagenome assembly OHIY01 (sample SAMEA3879547, study PRJEB24766) | human gut metagenome | biome: human-associated habitat; feature: feces | place: USA | collected 1985/1987 | reverse complement strand
GTGACACCTATAGGAAACAGTGTAGAAGAATTCTGGGATAATATAAAGAAGAATACAGTTGGTATCGGAGAGATCACAAAGTTTGATGTCAGTGATTACAAGTGCAAGCTTGCTGCTGAGGTGAAGAACTTTGATCCAAAGCAGTATATGGATCCAAAGGCGGCAAGACGTATGGAGCCATTTTGTCAGTATGCCATAGCAGCTACAGGCGAGGCGATCAAGGATGCAGGTCTTGACCTTGAGAAGGAAGACAGAACAAGGATCGGAACATGTATAGGAAACGGACTTGGCGGTGTGGCAACCATAGAGAAGGAGCACAAGAAGGTTGTAGAGGGCAAAGCGAACAGAGTCAGTGTAATGATGGTTCCTATGATGATATCCAACATGGCTGCGGGCAATGTTGCAATACAGTTTGGCCTTGAGGGCAAATGTACTGACATAGTTACAGCCTGTGCCACAGGAACAAACTCTATAGGAGAGGCTTACAGATATATACAGGCAGGAGAGGCCGATGTCATGGTTGCAGGTGGTGCAGAGTCACCTATCTGTGAGACAAATGTATCAGGATTTATTTCAATGACAGCGCTTTCAAGTGCAGAGGATCCTATGAGAGCGTCCATACCATTTGACAAGGACAGATGTGGATTTGTAATAGCAGAGGGCGCAGGAGTTGTTGTACTTGAGTCACTTGAGCATGCTCAGGCGAGAGGAGCCCAGATCCTGGCTGAGGTAGTCGGATATGGTTCAACCTGTGATGCATATCACATCACATCCCCTAAGGAGGATGGAAGTGGTGCAGGACGTGCCATGAAGCTTGCCATGGAGGAGGCCGGAATCACACCTGCTGATGTTGACTACATCAACGCACATGGAACAAGTACCCATCACAATGACCTCTTTGAGACAAGAGCCATCAAGTATGCTATGGGCGATGACGCATACAACGTGAACATCAATTCCACAAAGTCCATGATAGGACATCTGTTTGGAGCTGCCGGAGCAGTTGAGTTCATAACATGTGTGAAGTCCATAGAGGATTCATACATCCATCCAACAGTTGGTCTCCGCGAGACAGAGGGTGAGATGGATCTCAACTACACCATGGGCGAGGGTGTACATAAGGATATTACATATGCGCTCAGCAACTCACTGGGATTTGGCGGACACAACGCAAGTATACTTGTGAAGAAGTTCGAGGCATAATACAGGCAGGATTACTGATAATTACATATAACAGGAAAACATCACTTCAGACACAGGGGTGATGTTTTTTTGTGCGCTGTCCCAGGTTAATAAAATAAATATTTGGGGGACATAAACTAATAAAACCACAAAACAACACAAAAAAACATGAAAAACAAATGAAAACCAGAAAAACCCACAAAATGTGTTGACAATCCCACATGGCGTGGCTATGATACAAAGCAAAACAGAAGCGCGTATCTGATTTTAGAGTGCAAAGGGGCACGGAGATAGAACTGTAAAGTTTCATCTCTGTGCCCCTTTTGTTTTAACAGGGAAATCTTTTGGAGGTGGAATATGGCTACTAAATCAAGCATTATGGACACTAACAGCTACAGTGATGACTACAGTTCACTGCTCAGTAACACGACAAGGGATATGATAAACCGCCGTGAGAAATGGATGGGTGGCGCATACAGACTTTTCTATAGAAAGCCGGTCAACCTTGTGAGAGGACAGGGACAGTACCTCTGGGATGCAGAGGGGAATAAATATCTGGACATGTACAACAATGTGGCAGGAATCGGTCATTGCCATCCTGCTGTGGTCGAGGCAGTTACAGAGCAGATGAAGCTTTTAAATACCCACACACGTTATCTGCATGAGAGGATCATTGATTACAGTGAGGATCTGCTGAAGATGATGCCGGACGAGATAGACAAGATAATGTTCATGTGTACCGGTTCTGAGGCAAATGACCTGGCACTCCGAGTGGCACAGGAATACACGGGCGGCACCGGAATCATAGTTTCAAGGGAGGCGTACCACGGAACAAGTGCTCTGACATCTGGATGTTCACCAGCCCTTGGAAGTGAGCAGCCACTGCTTCCGAATGTAAGACTCATTGAGACACCTGACTATTACAGACATGGCGGTACACCTGAGGAGTTCACCGCATGGTACTTAGGAGAGATGCAGAAGAAGATCGATGAGCTTGCGGCTACAGGATATAAGTTCTCATGCTTCCTTGCAGATTCTATATTCTCATCAGATGGAGTACATCCGAATCCGGTCGGTTTCCTGAAGGCGGCCATCGATGTGGTACATAAGAATGGCGGTGTATTCATAGCTGATGAGGTGCAGCCGGGATTTGCAAGAACGGGAGATGCGTTCTGGGGATTCGCCAGACATGGGATCATACCTGACATGGTGACAACAGGAAAGCCTATGGGTAACGGAATCCCGATATCAGGACTTGCCGCCAAGCATGAGGTACTCGCCGCATTCAGCGACAAACTTCCATATTTCAATACATTTGGAGGAAATCCAGTGGCTATCGCAGCCGCACAGGCTGTGCTTAATGTCATAAAAGAAGAAAAGCTGCAGGATCATTGCAAGGTGGTCGGTGCAAAGCTTCTGAAAGCATTGCAGGAGGTAAAGGACAGACATCCTGATTCTGTGGGAGACGTCAGAGGCGCAGGCCTGTTCATTGGATTTGAGCTTGCGAAGAATGACGGCAAGAAGACTCCGGATCAGCAGAAGGCACTGGATGCCATCGAACTTCTGCGAGACAACAATGTACTGACTTCTGTTGCAGGCCCTTATGGAAATGTCTTAAAGCTTCGTCCGCCTATGGCATTCCAGGAGTGCGATATCGACTGGATAGCATCAACCCTCGATAAATGTCTGCATCAGCTTGAGTCATAGATAACACACGAAAAGGAGGAAGAATTATGAAAAAGAAGATTTGCTCAATACTTTTGGCAGCCGCACTGGCACTTACGGTGACTGCATGTGGAAGCTCTGGAGGAAGTACAGATGGGAGCACACAGGCAGTGACAACAAGCTCTGAGTCCAAGACGGACAAGGACACACTGGTGATCCTGGGAGCAGAGAACTGGCAGGCATCACTCAGCCCTCTGAAGCACACTTCCACGATGATGCTTCACGCAGAGGCCATAGCTCTGGAACATCTACTGGTCATGGATGAGAAGACACAGGAGCCACAGCCTAATCTTGCTACTGAGTGGTCATATGACGACAGTCAGACAGTCTTGACGGTCAAGCTCCGTGAGGGCGTAAAGTTCCACGACGGTTCAGACTTTACCGCAGAGGATGCCGCAGCATCATGTGAGGCATATTCAAGTTCACAGAACGTATCCGGTTCATGGTGGGCAGATGAGTTAAAGTGTAAGGTCATAGACGATTATACATTTACCATAACTCCGGCATCGGGAAAGCCTCTTGGCTCTCTGGTCAACATGCTTTGTTCAACTCCGATAATGTCCGCTGACGATCTTGCAGATCCTGAGAACACTCTGGATAAGAGATACAACGGAACCGGCCCATACAAGATGGTAAGCTTTGAGAACGATACAGCGACATATGAGCTGTTCGACGATTACTGGGGAACTCTTCCTAAGATAAAGAAGATCGAGTACAAGTACGTTGCGGATGCCACAACACGTCTGTCAGCATTGCAGTCAGGTGAGGCCGATGTCATCGAGCGTGTTGATTCCGATGCGGTGTCTGTGCTTGAGTCAGACAGCAATATCGTGGTTGACAAGTTCCTCACCACAGAGTGTAAGCACCTTATTCCAAAGTTCAAGATGCCGCCTATGAATGAGAAGCTCGTCAGAAAGGCGATAGCCTACGCGATCGATTATGACGGAATCGTAAATGATATATTTGGCGGATATGCAGAGAAGGCAGACAGCTTTATCTCCTCAACTATATGGGGCTACAAGGCTGTGGGTGGTGTCGGCGAGTACGATCCTGAGAAGGCTGCAGAGTGCCTGAAGGAAGCCGGCTATGAGAATGGCGAGGGCCTTCCAGAGCTCAACATTTACACATCCGTTGGTTTTTACCCTAAGACAAAGGAATATTACGAGTACATTGCAGCTTGTTTACAGGCTGTCGGTATCAACTGTAAGGTCGTTCCACTTGATACTTCATCATGGGGCGATGTGTTATATGAAGAAACTCCTTGCTACATGATCGACTGTGGATGGCAGCCATCAGGTATCGAGCCTGAGCTGAAGCTGAATTCATGGTATGCAGCAGGTCGAATCAGCCACTATGAGCCTACGGCAGAGCTTCAGGACATCATGGACAGATTCGCAACTGAGACAGACCCAGATAAGAGAAAGCAGATCCTTCAGGACGAGTACCTTCCGGCCCTGGCAGAGGAGATGCCTGATATCCCTATCATCAAGTCCATGACTATCTTCGGAGTGAGATCAAATGTCAAGGGCCTTGAGTACACAAGTGGTGCAGATTATATCTTCACAAATGTCACAAAAGAGTAAGAGTATAGCAATACATTAGATTCACAAAAAGGGGCTGCATGTGTAAGGATACAGCATGTGGCCCTTTTTAAGAAAGGAGGAAATCAAAGTGCTGGGAACCGTTTTAAAAAGACTTGCACAGGGCATTTTTGTTACCTTTTGCGTTATATTTATCAGCTTTGTAATACTTCGAATGATACCGGGAGATCCGGCGAAGGTCATGGCTCCGACAGCAACAGTAGAACAGCAGCAGGCGATCAGAGACAGTATGGGACTGGAAAAGTCCATCCCGGAGCAGTTTAAAATGTACATGGTGAATCTGTTCCACGGAGATCTTGGAGAGTCATATTTCAAGAGCGATACAGTCCTGAATGTTATGGAGCAGGCCACACCTTTATCATTGATACTGCTGATATCTTCAGTGGTCATATCGATCATATTATCCCTGATCCTGGGAACCATCGCAGGACTAAATGGAAATAAATGGGAGGATCGTCTCATCTCGAGTATTGCGGTACTGTTCCAGTCAATGCCTAACTACTGGGTATCCTCCGTGTTGATCATTATTTTCTCAGTCAGACTTGGACTGCTGCCGTCAATGGATTATTCGGGACCTGCATCCTGCGTGCTCCCGACAGTTGCACTGGCACTTCCGCTCACGGCGGTGCTCACCAAGGTGGTGCGTTCCTCACTGATCGACAGTTACAATCAGGAATTTGTCAAGGTTGCATATGCGAGAGGAATATCGACAGTGGCGATATATTTCAAATACGCACTCAGGAATTCACTTATCCCTGTACTGATATCCCTAGGAACACAGCTTGGCTTTCTGGTAGGAAGTATCGTTGTTGTCGAGTATGTATTTAACTTCCCGGGAATCGGATACACGGTGTTAAATGCGATCCTTCGAAGAGATTACAACCTGGTTCAGGGAATTATCATTCTGTTTTCCGTATTCTTTATTGTTTTGAATATTGCCATTGATCTTGGAAGTATCCGTCTTGATCCACGAATGAGAAAAGCACAGGGAGGACTGTAATTATGAAGAAAAAAAGTAAATTTAGATCAGTCCTTCAGTGGATTGGTAAAAACAAATTATTTACACTTGGAATCATTATTGTAGGAATCTATCTCCTTGCCGGGATCTTTGCGCCGCTCATCGCGCCGTCGGACCCGGGCAAGGCAAATCCATCCATCAGATTATTGAAACCATTTCAGGATCCGGCACACTGGCTGGGAACTGATGCCATAGGACGTGATCTGTTCTCGAGACTTTTGTATGGAATCCGTACCTCAGTCATAATTGGTTTCTGCAGCGTTCTGCTGGCCGCTCTCATAGGACTGATAGTCGGAATCATATCCGGTCTCACAAGTCCGGGACCTCTGGATTCAGTGCTGATGAGAATCACCGATGTACAGATGGGATTCCCATTTATCGTACTTGCCATGATCGCACTCACACTGTTCGCACCTAATGAGGTGTCGGTAACCATAGTGCTGAGTCTGGCACTGTGGCCGGCCTATGCGAGAACGGTGCGGTCAAATGTAATACCCCAGAAGAGCACAGATTATATCGCAGCGGCAAAGCTCATGGGGGCGAGCTCATGGAGGATATCCACGAAGTATATCGGCAAGAATCTGATCCCTGCCATGCTTCCTCTTATACCGCTTGATATCGCCGGAATGATCATCAACGAGAGCTTGCTCAGCTACATGTCACTCGGTATAAATCCGCCAAAGATATCCCTTGGAAACATAATGTCCGATGCCCGTGGCTATATTGCATCTGATGCATGGTATATCATGATCCCCGGCATCGTTCTTATCATCATGGTTCTCGGACTGAATTTTATCGGCGACAATCTTCAGGTTCATTTCGATCCAAAGCTTCGCAAATAGGAGGATAACAGTATGGATAATAATACAGAAAAAGATACAGATGTGATCCTTGAGGTAAAGGATTTAAAGACCTATTTCAAGACCGGTCCGCACAAAGTCGTGAAAGCAGTTGAGGGAGTCAACTTCTCACTGCGGAAGGGCAAGGTGCTTGGAATAATAGGAGAGAGTGGTTCCGGCAAGAGCGTGACGGCGAGATCGATACTGAGGATCGTGGAATCTCCGGGTTACATAGCAGGCGGCGAGATCAGGTTCAAAGGTCAGGATATATTGAAGCTCCCGGAGAAGGAGATGAAGAGCATCCGTGGAAATGAGATCTCCATGATATTCCAGGATCCTACTACATCGTTCAATCCCTACATGACAATTGGAGCACAGCTTGCCGAGGCCTATAACGCACATACCCCATCGGGTTCAGAAAAGGCAAAACAGGAGATAATGAGAGTTCTCAAGCTTGTCGGAATAACCAACGGCGAGGAGGTCATAAAGAAATACCCGTGTGAGTTCTCAGCGGGTTTCAGACAGAGGATATTCATAGCGATGTCAATGATATTGTACCCGGATCTGCTCATAGCGGACGAGCCTACAACAAGTCTTGGAATCACCATTCAGGCGGAGATCATCGAAGCCCTCAGTGAGGTGCAGAAGCAGACCGGCATCTCCATCATGATAATCACCCACGACTTTGGCGTGGTGTCCCAGTTCTCAGACGACATATTTGTCATGTATGCGGGAAGATGCGTGGAGTCGGCATCCAAGAAGGATCTGCTCAGAAATCCAAAGCATCCTTATACGGTTGGACTTATCCGTTCTGTTCCGCTTCTCGAGGCTCGTAAGACGAAGAGACTGAAATCCATTCCGGGATTCCCGCCGGATATGTCAAATGTCCCGGAGGGATGTCCATTTGCTTCCCGTTGTGAATATGCGAAAGATATATGTCATAAAGAGGTGCCGGCACTGAAACCGGTTGGAGAGGGACATATGTGTGCCTGCCATTTCCCACTGGATTATGACATTAACGAAGATACAGAATTGGGGTGATCATATGAAGGATATAGTATTATCTTGCGATAATCTGCTGAAGCAGTATCCGGTGAAAAAGGGAATGTTCAACAAGGTTGTCGGTCAGAAGAACATAGTCGACCATGTCTCGCTGGAGCTGGAAAAGGGCAAGACACTTGCGATCGTCGGAGAGTCGGGCTGTGGCAAGACGGTGCTGACGAGAGTCCTGCTGGGAATTGAGGACAAGACGGACGGAAGTATCGTATTTGAAGGAAAATCCGTGGACGATATGACGCCCCAGGAAAAGAGCGATATGAAGGCAAAGATACAGATGATCTTTCAGGACACTCTGGGATCGCTGCATCCGAGAATGAGTATCCGTGAATCACTTGAGGAGCCATTGATCCTGAATGGAGTGAAGGATAAGGAGGAGAGGGAGAAGATCATTCTGGACACACTTTCACAGGTCGGAATGGCACCGATGTTCCTTGACAGATACCCGCATCAGTTATCCGGTGGACAGAGACAGAGGATAATCATAGCGCGGTGTCTGGTCGTCACACCGAAGATCATATTTGCCGATGAGCCTATATCGGCACTGGACGTGTCATTGCAGGCACAGGTCATAAATATGCTGATGGATCTGCAGGACAAATATAAGTTGTCCATGCTGCTGATCGCCCACGATCTGGCTGTGGTGAGACAGATCGCGGATCAGATAAAGATCATGTATTTCGGAGAGATAGTCGAGAGTGCACCGAGCAGCGAGATATACAAGAATGCGCAGCACCCATATACAAAGGTTCTGCTCAAGGCGGCTCCGAGTATAAGCAAGGGACTTGAGGATGCGGGCTTTGACATAGACCTTAAGCCAGGTGATATACCTGATCCGGCAAAGCCGATGCCGGGATGTCCGTTCTGTACACGCTGTATATATGCGGATGAACGTTGCATGAAGGAGCGCCCGGAGGAGACAGAGGTATCACCGGGACATACGGTTCGCTGTCACAAGGCAGGACAGATATAACAGAGATTAAGGAGGAATCGTGATGGAATATAGTGCAGTCAGTACGATATGGATTATGGTAGGAACGGTACTCATTTTCTTCATGCAGGCGGGCTTTGCGATGCTTGAGACCGGCATGACGAGGGTAAAAAATGCAGGAAATATCGCCATGAAGAATCTGGTTGACTATTGTATCGGTTCGGTGACGTTCTGGTTGATAGGATTCGGAATTATGTATGGCGGCGACGGAGCTGTACTGGGTAAGATCAAAGGTGTGGCAATGGAATCGGTATATGGAGGCGGCATGCTTCCTGACGGGATCCCATTCTGGGCATTCCTGATATTTCAGACAGTATTCGCTGCGACGGCGGCGACCATCGTGTCGGGTGCCATGGCGGCGAGAACTAAATTTGCAGCATATTGTATCTACAGTCTGATGATAAGTCTGGTGATCTATCCTATATCGGGACACTGGATATGGGGAGACGGCTGGCTGGCACAGCTCGGATTCCATGATCTTGCCGGATCCACAGTTGTACATATGGTGGGCGGTGCCGCTGCATTTGCAGGAGCGTGGATGCTCGGCCCACGTATCGGAAAGTATTCAAGAAGCGGAAAGTCGAAGAAGATACCGGGACACAGCATGCCGCTGTCAGTGCTTGGAATATTTATCCTGTGGTTTGGCTGGTTCGGCTTCAACGGAAGCTCGGTTCTGCCACTGACAGGAGATACGGTGTCGCTAGTTGGCAAGGTGTTCTGTAACACCAATCTATCCGCTGCGGCTGGAGCAGTCACAGCGATGTGTATAAGCTGGGCGTGGAAGAAGAAGCCAGATATCGCCATGACACTCAACGGCGCTCTGGCAGGCCTGGTTTCTATCACTGCGGGAGCCGACGTTATAAGTACACCACTTGCGGTGTTGGTCGGAATCGTGGCCGGAGCGATAGTAGTTGGGGGAATGCATTTCATAGAGAACGTGGTAAAGATAGATGATCCTGTGGGAGCCATCGCGGCACACGGATTCGGTGGCCTGTGGGGAACTGTAGCGGTTGGATTGTTCTCAGACGGAACCGCCACAAAGACAAAGGGCCTGCTGCTCGGCGGTGGTGGCTACCAGTGCGGAATCCAGATCCTTGGCGGAATAGTTGTGTTCCTGTATGTATTTGCAGCTTCGGCACTACTGTTCAAGATCGTTCAGAAGACCATCGGCCTTCGTGTATCGGCTGAGGATGAGATGGATGGACTGGATATCAGTGAGCATGGATTTTCAAATACTTACACAGAGGTGCTGTCCTCAGACGGAATAAGCGCGCCTATGATGAATGTGCCTAAGATCGATGGCAAAGCATTTGACAGCACAGAAAATGCGGAGAATCTTAACATATCCAAGGTGGTCATCATAGCGAGAAAGAATAAGCTTGACGCACTGCTTCACGCCATGAATGACATAAATGTAACTGGAGTTACGATCACGGATGTGACCGGATATGGTATACAGAAGGGAAATAATGACAAATATTACCGCAGCTCGGATGCGGATCTGAACCTGCTTCCTAAGGTGAAGGTCGAGGTCATAGTCAGCACTGTACCTGTGTCCAGGGTTGTGGAAACTGCGGAGAAGGTGCTGTACTCCGGCAACTATGGCGATGGCAAGATATTCGTATACGATGTGAAAAATGTTGTGAAGGTTAGAACCGGAGAGGTTGGAAGAGAAGCATTGATTGATGAGAGCAAGTAGGAGAGGAGGCTTTTTTATGCGCAAGACAACAATTGATGAGGCGATCGCAAGGGTCGATGACTGGAAGGGCAAGGGGATCAGTTACAAGCCCGTTTCAGGAGGAATAACGAATCCGAATTTCAAAGTGGATGTGGAGGGAGAGCATTTCTTCCTCAAGATACCGGGAGCCGGCACGGATTACATAAACCGTGAAGTATGCCACGAGGCAAATGTGATCGCGGACGAGAGCAAGGCAGGTCCAAGAGTCTATTATTATTTCGAGGATACAGGTGTTGAGATATTCCAGTGGCTTGACGGCTACCGCCAGGTGACATTTGGCGATGTGTATGACAAAGATATATTCCAGTCGATATTCGAGAGGATCAGGGACTTCCACCATCTCGAGACAAAGCCGCTGAACCTGAAGCAGAGTATATTTGAACAGGCGTGGGATATGAACGCAAGGGCGAAGAAGGGCGGCTATATATCACCGTTTAATGACAAGATGGAGTATCTGCTCTCTGCTATTGAGAAGGCGCTGGCGGGCAGTGAGGAGCTGTGTCCGTGCCACAATGATTTCTGGACAAACAACCTGATGTACAACGAGGAGACAAATGATCTGAAGATCATAGATTATGAGTATGCGTCCATGAATGATCCTTATGTGGATTTGGGTCTGATATCTGCTGTGAACTATTTCACCGAGGATATGGACGTGGAGATGATGAAGATATACGGCGGAGGCAAGGTTGATGAGAGAGCATTTGCTAGAATGAAGCTGAACAAGATAGCCTGCGATATCAAGTGGGCGTATTGGGCACTGTATCAGGCGGCCAGCTCCAACGTGGAGTTTGATTACATGAACTGGTATGGACAGAAGATGGCGAGACTGCAGCATTTCTGGCTCGATTCAAGGCTGGATTACTGGCTCGACGTTGCGAGGGAGAAGAGTACCCGTATCAGTTGATGATCAGCAGATCGTATTATGAAACCGGTTCAGGAAAGGGAGATGTATAGCATGAAGGATTATTATAAGAATATGGAAGATTCATGGGTAGAATTTGTCATTAAGAATATACGCGCACAGGCATATTCCGGGGAAGAGAAAGCCACCTCGGAGGTGTTTATGCAGGCCATGGAGGAGCTTGGTATTGAGCATTTCCGCGATGAGTGCGGCAACGTGGTCGGAGTCATCCGCGGAGAGGG
>OHIY01001096.1_pt1 | contig 11353 bp, 7 predicted proteins | sample 1568351 | NCBI WGS metagenome assembly OHIY01 (sample SAMEA3879547, study PRJEB24766) | human gut metagenome | biome: human-associated habitat; feature: feces | place: USA | collected 1985/1987 | reverse complement strand
ACAAATACTTGAATATCAGCAGCTTATCTTTATCCAACAGAACTGCGGATGAACCGTCAGATTACAAGTGCAATGACAACATTACTTGGTGACTAAACATGTGTTGTGTCATTTTGCGAATGACATATCAATTATTTATAAAAAGATTTGCATTTTATCTTTCAGTCTTTCATTTCAGGCGTAAGGCCCTGACAATGAGCGTCTTATATACTGACAGATGCTCCTTGCATCTGTCAGCGCTACATATACGGCAACCAGATGAAAGATCGTACAGAACAATCTGTCATCCCATAATAATCTGATAATCAATAAATTGCGGGCCAAACTGAAAGATGACAGATTGTTTTTGATTTTTTGTGCAAAATACAAATGCCATATATAAAAGCAAAAGATTATTGATGTTTATCAGCTGTTTATGGTGTATGGCGGATTATAAATGTTTGTCCTGCTTGACTTTCGTGGCTAAGTGTGAATAAATAAGGGTGTGTCGCGCTGGGAGTTGATTTTTATACTCCATTCGGCACACCCTTGAATAAGTTTGTTGCCTTGTGATTATTTTATTACTTTGTCGGTAGAAGTCTTGCCGTTGTTATATGTTATCTTGCGTATATTGATACCTTTAACAGGCTTGTTCAGCTTTACGCCTCCGACGGTGTAGTATTCAATCCTTTCAACTTCAGAGTTTACCGTGGGCATGGATGAAATGCCGGTGGATATATATGCGGGATAATATTCGGCGTAATTTGAGTCTCCGTCAGCATTTTGTGCCTTTACTATATGTTCAACGATGGAGTTGAGGTATACTTCTATGTTGGTGTACCAACCCCTTTCCGTGTCGATCGTCTTTTGGCCTGCATCGGAATCATCATTAGGGTTAAGTCCGTTGGCTATTTCCCATTCATCAGGCATGCCGTCATTGTCCGTGTCGAATCCTTCGGGGCGTGAACCTGTACCGAAGTTCAGTTCGGTGTAACCATCGACATCGGCAACGATGTCAATCAATCCTTCTTTACCTGTTACCGAACCTATATAAGTTGCTGTTCCGGTGTTGACTTCTTCCATATAGCGGGCGTCAACATTGTCACGGAACAGTGAAGCGCCGCAATAATCCATGACTTTTTCAAGTGCCACCTTGGCTTGATGCGTGGTTACTTCTCCTGTGGGAGCGGGGTTGTCCATCCTTATCCTTACACACATATCACCGTCGCTATTTGCCTTATGCTCAACAGCGTCGCCGTAAAAGTTATTTACATCCTTTGACCATCTTTCTCCGTCAATGGTATAAACACCGCTATCGTAGTCTACACCTGTCCAATCCCTTCTCTCGGTAATCTCGCCATCATTGGTTTCGGAAGTATTGCCGTCTATGTAATAACGGCTTGTCATGTCCTGCATTTTTGTGCTTGTTTGGTTGCCGCTGCTGCCAACGCTAATTTGGGTTATTCTTCGTGCTTTGTTGTCAGGAGTAATAGGGCCGCCTTTGTAATAGTTGTTCACGATGTTTATTTGTCCGCCGCCCGGGCCTCCATAACAGCCGTTTGAGTTGTCCCAGTTATACATTACGCAGTTACGGAAGTCTACGTTCTCGGCCTGGACAGGATTTTCCCATTTATATTCGTCATATAATGCATTGTTTGTGTAGCCATTCCAGTCATACCGTGCGCCGTTGAAACGTGGTACACGGTTTGTTACGTGCGCTATCAAGTTGTGGTGGAAACTGGCGAGCTTGCCGCCCCATATACCGCCGTAGCCGTGTGCCCCTTTTCCGTGTCCTGCGTTGTTGAGACTTTCCGCTACGGTGCACCATTGCATGGTAAAGTTATTGTTGTCATAGAACGAGGCCACCTCATCAATACTCCAGCTGAATGAACAGTGGTCAAGTATTATGTTAGTGTGTTCTCTTGCCCAAATTGCATCTGCACCATCATCAACCTCTTTCTCTTGTCCACGTCTCACTCGTATGAACCGGATGATTATATTGTTGCCGTTAGGGCGAACTGTATAATACCTAAGTGTTATTCCTGGTTGTGGTGCTGTTTGACCTGCGATTGTTGTATTTGATCCGATTTCTAACTCTGATTGCAATGGTATTACGCCGCCGACATCAAATACAATAATTTTCGGGGCGTCACCTTCTAAGGCCTCTCTTAATGACCCTTCGCCGCTGTCATTAAGATTGGTTACGTGTATGATCTTTCCGCCACGTCCGCCTTGCACATACCTGCCGTGGCCTTCAGCACCGGGGAAAGCGGGGATATCATCCTGAGCGAATGCCGCCGTTGCCGTGCCGAGGGCAACGGCCATTAAGAGTAAAATTTTTCTTTTCATGCTTGTTTGTTTTAGTGATTTGTAAGTAGTAGTAATAAAAAATAAGTAGGTATGCTTTGTGTACATACCTACTTATTTTTTCGGTTTAATGTTACTTGTTCAGTGCTGCAACGTCATATCCGAGACGTTCCATCTCAAGCGAAGCCCAAATGAACGGACCTACCCCCTTGCCGTCGTTGTCGCGGATGGGTTCACTGATGTAGTATTCAAACGAGCCGTCGCGTCTTGGATTGTTGGCCGGACCGAGTCCGGATACTTCGCAGCAGCGTGTAAGTGATATGGTCTTGTCAGGGTTGACCTTTATAAATTCTTTCAGTATGCCCTTGTACGCCTTGAGACCAGCTTCTTTCATGCTGTCGTCGAAATAGCCGAGACGTGCACCTTTCAGCAGTACGTATGCGAACATGGATGATGCTGTCGCTTCAAGGTAGTTACGTGGGTCGTTAACGTCAAGTACGTCATACCATACTCCGGTTTTCTTGTCTTGGTATTTAACGGCAGACTTCATCACGTGGTTGAGCATTTCAATGAACTTGCCACGGTTCTCGTAGTCTTGTGGAATAGCGTCGAGAACCTCGGTTATTGCCATCGCGTACCATCCCATCGCACGTGCCCATGAATGTTTGGCCAGACCAGTCTCGGGGTCGGCCCAGAACATTTTACGGGTTTCGTCCCACGCGTGTTTCCATAGATCCGTCTCCTTGTCATATGTACGGTTGTAAGTTTTCGATATCTGCGTGAAAGCATCGTCATAATACTTTTTTGCTTTCTTCTCGCCTTTAAGTATCGGCGCGGCCATAGTGTATAGAGGGTGTCCCATATATACACCGTCGAGCCATACCTGGTTGGCGTATATTGCCTTGTGCCACCATACTCCGTCAGTAGTGCGCGGTTGGTTTTCAAGCTGCTTGAAAATTGTCTTTAGCGCTTTGTCGAACTTCTTTTCAGGATAGAGCTGGTTCATGCGCAGGATGAAGCGTCCTGGACGTGTATTGTCAAGATTGAAGTCCTCATATCTGTATCCGTTTACAACATTGCCCTTTTCGTCAATCATCTTGGCGGTGTATTGTTTGAGATAGTTGATTATGCTGTCGCCACCGTACGCAAGGTACGTGTCGAGCATGGCCTCAAGCTCTATTCCTATGGTGTATCCCCATCTTGGCTTGTCGTCTTTCGGGAAGTCCAGGCGGGTGGGGTCGGGCACGCGTTTCATCTCTGAATATACCAGCCATTCGCTGTAGTTCTTGTAGGGATATTGCGAGAGGACAAGTGAGCCGTTGATAAACAGGTTGTCGTAGTTCATGTCCTTTGTTTGACCTGTGATGTAAACAGGCTTGCCGTACACTCCGTCAAACTTGCAGTCTTTTAAGTTGATGTTGTAGACATTCGTCCGGTCGTCAAATGCTACTACCATTACACCATACTTGCTCTTCTGGCAAGTTACATTCTCCATGTAAATGTTGCGTACCGTGGGATAGAAGCCTCTGCGTCCGACTTCTTTCGGCTCGTAGTCGAGATTGATTTTCAATACAGCTTCCGCACACTGGCCTACAACAACGTTACGCATGTATATGTTCTCTATTATTCCACCACGGCATGAGTTTGTCTTAATGCGGAGTATGCGGTCGAGGTTTGGACTGTCCATCTGGCAGTTCTCTACGAATACGTTGTTGCAGCCTCCGGAGATTTCAGAACCGATAACCACGCCTCCGTGTCCGTCCTTCATGACACAGTTGCGTACGATGATGTTCTTGCTCGGAATGCCGGCATAGCGTCCTTTACCGCCCTCGCGGCCGTCCTCGTTGCGTCCGCTCTTGATGGCAATGCAATCGTCGCCAGTGTCAAACACGCAATTCTCGATGAGTACATTCTCGCAAGACTCAGGGTCGCAGCCGTCACCGTTGGGGCCGTCGTTATGTACTGTCACGTTTCTTACCGTAATGTTTTTGCTGAGTAACGGGTGCATTACCCAGAACGGTGAACGCACCATCGTAACACCTTCAATTAAAATTCCGTCACATTGGTTGAGGTTTACCATTTGTGGGCGCAGTCCTTTCTTTGGGCCGAACACACGCTTTTCCAATGGTACACCGTCTTCTGCCATTTTCAGCAGGTCGGCACGTCCGCCAGGATTCTGCTGTTTTTCCTCTACAACAATGTCACGGCTTTTGGGCGTTTTTCCGCTCATTAGCCACCATGTTTCGTCAGAGCCGTTACCGTCTATGGTGCCTTCGCCTGTAATGGCTATGTCTGTTTCTTTATAGGCGTAGATGAGTGGCGAATAGTTTATGCAGTCAAGTCCCTCCCAGCGGGTTTCCACCAATGGATATAATGCCCTGTCGAAAGCGAAAAACAATGTCGCTCCCTTCTCGATAACAAGATTAACGTGGCTTTTCAGCCTGAGCGCTCCAGTTTGCCAGGTACCGGCAGGGATTACCACACGTCCTCCGCCGGCTTTTGAACATGCTTCGATGGCTTTGTTTATCGCCTTCTGGTTTTGTGCGGGAGTAGCCTTTAGTGAAGCTCCGTATTTCGTGATGTCGAATGTACGGTCTGCAAATACAGGCACCCTGATACTTTTTTCGATTTGTTTGTACTTAGCTTCGTCCCATGCCGACGCAAATGCGGTCAAGGGTAACAGCAGGCACAATAATAATGTCTGTAACTGTTTCATGAGTTTAAGTTTGTAATGTATAAGTTTAATGTTAATAGATTTTCCACTATTCAGCAATTTGCCTACAAATATACATATTTATGGCTGAATAATAAAATTTAAGATTGTTTTTTAGGATGTTTTTATATTATTATGTATACGCATGGCTGACGTGCCTTTAATGTTTGTCAAAAGCTTGCGTATTTTGTCCGTTTATTTTGCACGTCGGACTTTTAACAACTGCAATAAAGGTTGTTGTCGGACGTATTAATTTCGGTAATATCCCAACATTGGCATACCCCTCCGTAATAACGGCGCTTAAGGAGCGTCACGGCCGCGCTTACGATGTGTGAGGAGCATGCTTAGGGTATGTTATGGCGGTAGTTGACTATTATGCATGGCATAATTTTGTCCGCTCGCCGTTAATTTTGTTTCTAGCTTCGTCAGTCTTCTGACAGGTCTGCTACTATCTTGCGGTAAACAGAGTACATGTGTGTGCGGGATATATACCCCAGCAGGTGATTGTCCTTATCAAGAACCGGCAGCATAGATGCATCTGTGCGGTCGAACTGTCTCATAACGTCCTCCATTTTAGTGTTGACATTTAATGTGGCTTCAGGTTGTGACATGAGTTGTCGGACAGTGAAATGATGGTACAGTTCTATACGAAAGACAATGTGCCTCAGTTTTGTAATGTCAATTTCGCCCAGCAGGTTACCTGCGTTGTCCAATACGGGCAGGATGTTGTTGTGGCTTTTGCTTATGGCATGCACGAGCGAGGCCAGTGGCATGTCTGGTGATACAGCTGTATAGTTTTTGTCAATAACGCTGTCAAGACTCATAAGGGTTAGTACGGCCCTGTCGGTATGATGGGTGATAAGTTTGCCTTGTCTTGCCAATCGCATGCCGTAAATACTGTGAGGCTCGAATATTATTATAGTTAGGTATGAGCAAATGCTGACTATCATCAGCGGTATGAACATTTGGTAACCGCCGGTTATTTCGGCGATAAGGAATATGCCTGTTAACGGTGCATGCATCACGCCTGCCATTACGGCCGCCATGCCAAGCAGCGCAAAGTTTTTCTCTGGCAGGAACACGCCTATGTTGTATATGTTCCATATTCGTGCGAAGAAAAAGCCTGCAAAGGCGCCGATGAACAATGAGGGCGCGAATGTACCGCCGCATCCTCCGCCGCCATTTGTTGCAGATGTCGCGAAAACTTTGGTAAGCAATACCATTCCAATATAGGGCACGAGCATGTTGCTGTGTCCGTAAAAGGGTGAATTGTGCAGGATTGTATCCCAGTCTGCCTCCGTCTTTCCGCTGAGCAGGATGTTTATGCTGCCATAGCCTTCACCGTAAAGCGACGGGAACAGGAAAATCAGCGGGCTTAATACTAATGCCCCAAGTAGTAACTTGGCAATGGGTTTTTGTTTCAGACGTCCGAATACAGATTCGCATGCGGTCATGGTTCTGATGAAATAAAGGCTGACAAAACCTCCGAATACACCTAAAAGTATGTTTGCCGGTATTCGTTCTACTGGCCATGGATTGTCCAATGTAAAGGTGAATAGCGAATCGCTGCCCGTAAAAATATACGTAAAGCATGTAGCCGTTACGCTTGAGATGAGAATCGGCAACAAAGAGGCCATCGTAAGGTCTATCATGAGAACCTCAAGAGTGAATACAAGTCCCGCAATGGGGGCTTTGAATATCCCGGCGATAGCGGCTGCGGCACCACATCCTACAAGCAACATGAGCGTCTTGTTGTCCATCTTGAACAGTTGCCCGAGGTTGCTTCCTATGGCGGAGCCAGTTAGCACAATCGGCGCTTCCGCTCCAACACTACCTCCAAAACCGATGGTTATAGCCGAGGCTATTACTGAGCTCCAGCAATTATGGCCTTTCAGCCGACTGCGTTTGCTGCTTATGGCATAAAGAATACGTGTAATACCATGGCTGATTTCGTCTTTTACAATGTGCCGTACGAACAGTGATGTCAGGTAAATGCCTATTACCGGATATACGAGGTACATCCAGTTGAAGGTCTCCGTGTCGAAGCCCTCGGTTAGCAGTAGCTGGATTTCCTCGATAAGCCAGTGCAGTATGAAAGCCGCAACGGCGGCGAACAGGCCGACGAGGAAGCTTAATATCAATGTAAACTGACGGTCGGTAAGATAACGTTCACGTAGCGCTATTACACGTTGCATCAGTGACGGTGATCCTTCCGCGAGTTCAGTTTCTATATGGGTGTTTGCCATTATTATTTCCTTATGATTTCCACCTGCCCGTCTTCGCGAATCCTGATAATGCTTGACGGTGTGTGCGGCTGTTTTTCCTGCCTGCGGCTATAGCATACGTAGTCGACGGCGTTGAGCAACTCTTCATCTATATCCCTATAATTTTCGGCTGCTGGTTGTCCGCTTATATTGGCGCTGGTCGATACGATAGGTTTCTGGAATCTGTAACACAGTTCTTTGGAAAATGGTTCTTGAGTTATGCGCATGGCAATGCTGCCGTCCTCGGCCACAAGGTTGGAGGCCAAGTTTACTGCATTGTCGAAAATCACGGTTGTCGGTTTTGTTGCCAGTTCCATAACCTGCCATGCCACTTCTGGCGCATTCCTTATATATCGTTGTAGGCGTACGTCCGAGTCAACCAGGCAAATCAACGCTTTTGAGTCGTCGCGTTTTTTTATTGCGTACACTTTAGCTACGGCCTCAGCATTCGTAGCGTCACAGCCTATGCCCCAAACTGTATCTGTAGGGTAAAGTATTACGCCGCCTTTTCTCATTACCTCAACGGCTTTTTTTATGTCTTCTTCGCGTGTCATTTCTCAGCTTTTGTTCTTTTTAATGTTTTGGCAGAAACAGTCGTGTGCCAATGTTCCCGTCAATAATAAAATGCAAATTTAAGAAAAAAAACAAGAACCGAAAATTTTTAATAATTAAAATGACCGAAAAAGTAGAAAAACAAGAAAACCGTGGTTTCTATGAAAGAATAGGAAGGTTTCTCCATCACGGAGAAACCTTCCCTGCCTTAAAAAACTATTTAACCATTTTGGTCGTTTTTGTTTTTCCGTTGTCAAAAGTTTCAACCTTGATTACAATGCCGGTGTAAGATTCGCTTACGCGTGAGCCTTGCACACTGTAATACGCCGTCGACACTACATTGCCGCTTTCGGCACCGACATTGTCTATACCTGATGTGTAAGTGGTGCTTGCCGCCTTGCCGAATCCTCCGCACTCGTTGGCCGCGCGTACGGTGTATTCATCGGCTGTGCCTTCGTTGATTGTGTATGAAGGATTACAAACTCACCGTTATGGAACACGGCGTATGCCGTTGCGCCGTCTACGGCGCCCATGTCAGGCTTGTGCCATCAACCTTTAACATCCCGAGCTCTTTCTGCTTTGCGCTTTCGCCTGGAGTCCAGTCAGTGAATACCTTGTCGAGCGTATAGCCTTCGGCCTGCTCGGCTGTAAGGATAGTTTCGTATTCGTTACTATTAGAATCTTTTGTGAATTTTAAGACTAATGATTCAGGCGAAATGACCTTGCCATTTGCGTCCATAGAATTATATTCAACGAACTTATCCGCAACGACATTCATGCCGCCGAGAGTCCAGCGGTTGCTGTTAAGCTTTTCGGGTTGAAGCAGGGTTGTGTTCAAGTAAGCGCAACGTGGATCATTGTTCCATGCACGGCCAAAGTTGAACTTTTCAGCCAAACTGTTTATAGTGCAATTATTGAACACATATCCGTAGCTGTCTCCTTTCGATGTGTCCGTTGACGGTGCTGTTAAGGTGCATTCTCCACTACCGTCAGCGTTACGTTCCTCTACTGTAAGTGTACATTCATTGAAGAATACGTCGCCGCTACCGCAGATGAAGTCTACCGTTCCGTGAATGTCTGAGTTTTCAAAATAATAATCTCCATTGGCGTTAGAGTAGTAGGTGTCTTGGTATGACAATAGTCTTACGTTCTTGCATATTGTATGGTTGCCTTTGTCCTGTATTACTACAGCCCTGCCATCACTCGTACTTTTGTTGTAATAGTCGTAGGCGTTCTTAAGCGTAAGGTCTTGCATGTAAGTACCGGTACCCGTTATGAGGAACGTTGCCGAAACTCCGATACCTTCTACGGGGGCTTCGTTTACGATAATGGTTTTGTCCATGCTTTGTCCGATAATAGACACGTTGTCGCGTGAAATCGGCGTGAGCACTTCGTTGCCAAGGTCGTATGTGCCGTCGGGCAGGAAGATGTAGGCACGTCCCTGGTCGGCCGGTAACGAGTTTACTACGTCAAGTGTGTTCATTAAGTGCGTACCGTCGCCGGCCTTCACAACATAATATCCTTCTTCGTTTGTTGCCACGGGTTCACCATCCTCAACATTGGCAATAATGATTTTGTGGATATATGCGTCGGCATTGGTTGTTGTCAGTGTAAGCCATCCTGCTTCGCCGTTATACTCAACTGTATAAGGCTCGCCGTCGGTAGAAGCTTTACCGTCAAAGGTTTCTATTTCGTTGTTGTTTTCGTCGGTCATGGTAAAGGTGCGGTTACTGCCTTGGTTGCACATACGGAGCGAAATGTATGCGTGTCCGCCGACAAGCAACTTGATTTTTCCCGTAGGCTTTAATACCCAACCGTGTGTGCCGTCATGGAACTGGGTACCGTTGCCTTCGGCTTCAAACGCCTCGTGGTCTTCGTCATAGAAGAACTCGTCCGTAAGGTCGAATGTGTATCGTGCGGTAGTACTTGCCGTCTCGATTTCGGTGGCAATGGCATAAAGGTTGATATCCGACGTAACGATGTAATCGGTGGTGTATTTTTCGCCACCGTCAGCGGACATGAACCATCCACGGAAAGCTTGCCCGTCGGGTACTTTTACGTCAGCCTCACCTTTTGTGAATTCATTGATAGGCCTGTCTTTCTCAACCTTTTGGTCGTTGCTTATTACCTGTCCGTCTGTATTATAATAAGTAAGGGTATAATAGGGCTTGTGCTTGAATGTGGCTTTGTACGCTACGGTCTCGCCGTTGGCGCTTACGTTTATAGTTACCAGCACTGAGCCGTCGGTTTGTTCCGTATATGTTAGTTCTCCGTCAACCTCGCCGTTGTCGCATGTTATACTGGTGATGGGATTTGTTTCGGAGGGCAGTTTTACGTCGTTGAATAACTCGATAGTTGCCTCCTGCACGTTCTCTGATGTTTCGGTGAATATTTCTCCGGCTTTGTATGTTGTTCCGTTATAGTCGAAAGTTCCAAGAGCGGGAGTCTGTGACATGTCAACGTTCCCGTATATGTCAAGTTTGAATAAAAAGGCGTAGTTGCCGTCGCTAAGGTTTGTGAATCTTAATTCACAGTTGGTTCTGTTTACTTCAATGTCAGGCACGATGCAATATTCTTTTGGGTTATCTGCATAACTTTGGGTTAATTGCACCCAATCCGTGTCTCCATCTCCTTTTGCCCAAAGTGACCATCCTCGGTTACTGCCGGTCACACCGTGAACAAACGATACTTTTGTCACTGACGCAAGCTTTGAAATGTATATTTCAGAACCGACATTCTTTTCAGCGCCGATAACGCCTTTTATTTGGTCTGCGTATCCAGAAAATTTATTCCAATCAACAACGTCTTGTGCATTGCCGGAGACATCGGCATTATGTACGCTAATGGTTAGAGTCTCATGGCTGTACATTGTAGTCGTTTCCATTGCGACTTTGTCTCCTTCATTGTTAGCTATTGTCGGATAACCTTCAAAGTCAGTGGAATAGAGCAGTTGTTCCTTGATGTTTGCTCCTTCCTGCGCCTTTGCGGCACAAGCCAACAATACGAAAAGACATAATATGCCTAATCTGAGTAACTGTTTTCTCATAAGTGATTTGTTTTTAAGTGTTCAGTATTATTTTAGTAAATAGTTTTCACGTACACATTTGGCGTTCATCACGAACATCCATCTGCAAATTTAAACAATAATAATGAAACTGCAATGAAAGAGGTGGATTTTTTGTCAAATTTAGTTTGAAAAAGTTTATTTCGTTACCTGTTGTTATGAGTGTTTGCCGTTCGCTGCCATCCAACAGATTTGCGGATGAACCAATATCATGGATAAACCATTGTTTGGCAGACATGGAAAATCATTCTTTTTAATTAACGCCCTTTCGTGTCGCAATTAACGGCCTTTCACGTCGTAAAAGAGCATGTTTTGGAGAACGAAAGACGTTCTTTTGCAAGAATACTAATATCTGGTCCGGTTTCTGCCGTCTGCCGTATAAAACTTTGCGGGCTGCTACAACTTTTTTAAGTGAACAAGTCAAAATTCTTATACATTGTCATTTGACATATTAGTCCTATAATATAATAAGGT
>OHIY01001082.1_pt1 | contig 11462 bp, 9 predicted proteins | sample 1568351 | NCBI WGS metagenome assembly OHIY01 (sample SAMEA3879547, study PRJEB24766) | human gut metagenome | biome: human-associated habitat; feature: feces | place: USA | collected 1985/1987 | reverse complement strand
GCTTTAAAAGGGAGACGAAGAGGTTGCCGCTGTCTATGCCTGCCAGGCTCAGTATCCAGGCGGTGACGGTGGTGCCGATGTTGGCGCCCATGATGATCCACACCGCCTGGTTCAGGGTCATCATGCCCGCGTTGACAAAGCCCACCACCATCACCGTGGTGGCAGACGAGCTTTGGATAATGGCGGTGATGCCCAGACCCGTCAGAAAGCCCGCGCCCACGCTGCCGGTCATTCTGTCCAGCAGCGTCCGCAGCTTGCCGCCGGCGCGGCGTTCCAATGCCTGCCCCATGAAATTCATGCCGAACAGGAACAGGCACAGCCCGCCCAGCATGGTCAGTACGTGAAAAATATCCATGTTTCTCTCCCTCGCTTTACATTCTTTTCGATGTCACATTCTTGTCCGCTTATATACTACGGGATGAATGTCAAATCCGCAGGAGAGATATTGTAAAATCCACGTAAAATCGCAGGAAAAAAGCACCCTTCCGGGTGCTTTTTCCGTGAACGCTTACCGCTGCCCCTTGTCGTAGGGGATGCCCTCCGCCTTGGGTGCGCGGGATTTCTTGGAGGTGAATGCCAGCACCACCAGAGAGATGATGTAGGGCATCATGTTGTACACGGGGCTGGGGAGGTTGAGGTTCTTCAGGAACTCGAAGCCCGCGTACACGTTGGACAATGCGCGGAACAACCCGAACAGCAACGCCGCCAGCGCGATACGGGTGGGCTTCCACTGACCGAAGATCATCACCGCCAGAGACAGGAAGCCGAAGCCCGCCACGCCGTACTCAAACCGCCACTCGGACACGCCGGCGGTGATGAACACGATGCCGCCCAGACCGCCCAGCATGCCGGAGATCAGCACGCCCGCCCAGCGCATCTTGTAGACGTTGATGCCCACGCTGTCCGCCGCCTGCGGATGCTCGCCGCACGCGCGCAGGCGCAGACCCAGCCGCGTCTTGTAAAGCACGATGTACGAGAGAACCAGCGCCACGAGGCCGATGAACAGAAAGACGTTGACCGTCAGCGGGCCGAAGTCATAGACGAACACGCGGTTGCTGTAATCCAGCTTGGCGGAAGCGGAGTGGTTCACACCCTTGGCGATGACCATCGCCAGCGCGGTGGCCAGCAGGTTGAGCGCCGTGCCGCCGATGGTCTGGTCCGCTTTCAGGTTGATGGAGGCAAAGGCCAGCAGCAGGCTGTACACCATGCCGGCCAGCGCAGCCACCAGGACCGAGATCAGCACCACCAGGAACGGCGACATGTCGGCCGGAAGCATGGTCAGGGTCAGAACACCCGCCACACCGCCGATGACCATGATGCCTTCCAGCGCGATGTTGATGATGCCGGAGTGCTCACTGAACATACCGCCCAGTGCCACCAGCATCAGGACGATGCCATACAGCAGGGTATATTTGATCAAAAGCAGCATCTTACTTGCCCTCCTTCTTCGCGTTGGCCTTTTCCGCCGGGGCAGGCTCTGCGTTCACATTGGTCTTGTCCGCATTCTTGAACAGCAGCTTCTGGATCTTGCCGCGGAACAGCATGGAGAATGCACACAGGTAGATGATGATGCCGCTGATCAGGTCGGCAATCTCCGTGGGATAATACTTGGTGGAAAGGAAGGTGCCGCCCACCGAGATGTGGGAGATGAACAGGGCCGAGAAGATGGTGCCAATGGGGTTGGAGCTTGCCAGCAGGGCAACAGAGATGCCGTTGAAGCCCATGGCGGGCAGGCTGGTGGAGTTCAGGGGGTTCCACTGGCCCACGTTGGACAGATAGAACAGGCCCGCGCCAAAGCCTGCCAGCGCACCGGCAATGGCCATGGAGAGGATGATGTTCTTTTTTTCGTTGATACCGGCGTAGCGGGCAGCGCTCTTGTTCAGGCCGACCGCCTTCAGCTCATAGCCAAAGGTGGTCTTGTTCAGCACCACCCAGATCAGGATGGCCACCACAGCGGCCAGGAAGATGGCGATGGTGGTGCTGTTGGTCTGGAACAGCTTGTTCAGGCCGAAGTCCGGGATGACAGACTGGGCGAGATCCGCGTTCTTGCCCAGGTTCAGGGTGCGGGTGTTGCGCACATCGTACATGGGGCCGGTGCCGTTCTGGTAGACCAGCTCATTGACAAGGTACAGGCCGATCCAGTTGAACATGATGGAGGTAATGACCTCGTTGATGTTGAAGTAGGCCTTGAAGAAACCGGGGATGGCACCCCACAGACCGCCCAGAATAGCCGCAGCCAGCAGGCAGACGAACCAGGGCAGCTTGAGCATGATGGCACAGTAGAGGGCACCGTAAGCGCCCAGCGTGTACTGACCGGCGGCACCGATGTTGAACAGGCCGGTCTTGAAGGCAAAGCCCACGGAAAGGCCGGTCATGATCAGGGGCGCGGCATTGGCCAGCTCCTTGCCGACACCATAGGGGGCATCATGGAAGCCGCCCTTGAGGATGCGGACAAAGCCGTCTGCCCATGCGTGGGCCGGGTTGATGGCCAGCAACACGAGGAAGCCCACAAACAGACCGATCAGGATACACAGCAGGGCAGCCATCACGCTGGTGACAGAACCCTGCAGCCCGTTGTGGGAAAGTTTTTTGTTTTTCATTTCTGCTTACTCCTTTCCCTGCTTGCGGGCACCGGCCATGTACAGGCCCAGCTCCTGGACCGTGGTGGTCTTGGGGTCAAACTCGCCCACGATCTCGCCCTCGTACATCACAAGGATCCGGTCAGAGAGGTTCATCACCTCGTCCAGCTCCAGGCTGACCAGCAGCACAGCCTTGCCCCTGTCGCGCTCATCCACGATCTGCTTGTGGATATATTCAATGGCACCGACATCCAGGCCGCGGGTGGGCTGCACTGCCACCAGCAGCTTGGGGTCTTTGTCGATCTCACGGGCAATGATCGCCTTCTGCTGGTTGCCGCCGGACATGCTGCGCACGATGGTAGCGCTGCCCTGGCCGCTGCGCACGTCATACTGGGCGATCAGCTTATCAGAGTACTCCCGCACCTTTTCACTGCGGATAAAGCCGTTGTGCTGGAACTCGGGCTGCCAGTAGCGCTGGAGCACCATGTTGTTCTCCAGGCTGTAATCCAGCACCAGACCATGCTTGTGGCGGTCCTCAGGGATATGGCTCATGCCGTCCTTGGAGCGCTGACGGATGCTCTCGTTGGTGATCTCCTTGCCGTCCAGCAGCACCTTGCCGCTGCTGAACTTTTCCAGACCAGTCAGGCCGTAGACAAACTCGGTCTGGCCGTTGCCCTCGATGCCTGCCAGACAGACGATCTCACCGCCACGCACCTGGAAGGAGACGTTCTTGACGGCATCCTTCTTGTGCTGGGCGTTGTGCATGGTAACGTTCTGCACGTCCAGCACCACCTCACCGGGGGCGGCGGGCTTTTTGTCCACCTGCAGCTGAACATCGCGGCCGACCATCATGCGGGAAAGCTCTTCCTTTGTGGTGTCCTTGATGTCCACAGTGCCCATATACTTGCCCTTGCGCAGAACCGTGCAGCGGTCTGCCACTGCCATGATCTCGTTGAGCTTGTGGGTAATGAAGAGGATGGATTTGCCTTCCTTCTTGAACCCGCGCATGATCTCCATCAGCTCGTCGATCTCCTGCGGGGTCAGAACAGCGGTGGGCTCATCAAAGATCAGGATCTCGTTGTCGCGGTAGAGCATCTTCAGGATCTCAACACGCTGCTGCATACCAACAGAGATATCACTGATGAGTGCATCGGGGTCCACACGCAGGCCGTACTTCTCGCTCAGGGCCATGACCTTCTTGCGGGCCTCAGCCTTCTGCAAAAAGCCCAGCTTATTGGGCTCCACGCCCAGAATGATGTTATCCAGCACGCTGAAGCATTCCACCAGCTTGAAGTGCTGGTGCACCATGCCGATGCCCAGCGCGTTTGCATCGTTGGGGTTGCGGACGGCGACCTCCTTGCCGTTCTTGAGGATCTTACCGGCTTCCGGCTGGTACAAGCCGAACAGCACGCTCATCAGCGTACTTTTGCCAGCGCCGTTTTCGCCCAGCAGGGCATGTACCTCGCCCTTGCGCAGCTGCAGGGTGATATCATCGTTTGCCTTGATTCCAGGGAACTCCTTGGTAATGTGGAGCATCTCGATCACAAAATCCTCTGCCAATCTGCTCACTCTCCTTTCGTGTCAAATCGACACCTATACTATTCTGTGTACCATTATACCGTATTTTTGCGGTTTTGCACACTTCTTTTTGATTTTTTGGCGGGATGTACTCTTATAAGTATTACTTTTGTGCAAGCTGCACGATTTTTCGCGAGACAAAAACGACCCTCTCCGTCAAAGCCTGGCGGCAATGACGGAGAGGGTCGTTCCCTGCAGCCCTTGCGGACTGTTCAAATTTTACTGGATGTAGGTGACGTTGGTGAACTCGCTGACGGTGGGCTTGGTAGCGTCGTCAGAGCTGTTGTCAACAACGATCTCGCCGGAAGCGATCTTCTGCTTCAGCTCCTCGTACTCCTCAACCGTGAAGGTCTCGAAGTTCCAGCTGTCCTCATCGGTGGGCAGGCCGATGTAATCGCCGTCCTCCAGACCAAAGTTGCCGTTGGTTGCTGCGATGGTGCTCCACTCGCCTGCCTCGATGTCGGACAGAGAAGTAGAAACAGCCTCAGACAGGCCCTTCATAGCGGAGGTGATGAACGGGTTGTAAGCATAAGTGCCATCAGCAACGCCGTTTGCACCGATGTAGTTCTGGTCAACGTCAACGCCGATGACGTAGCCGTTGTTCTTCAGAGCAGCCTCAACAGCGGAGGTGTAGATGCCGCCGCCGCAGGCAAAGACGACCTGAGTGCCGTTGGAGTACCAGCCCTCCATACGGGAGGTGATGTTGGCATCGCCGTAGAACTGGCCGCCGTAGAAGTAGTTGATGTCGATGTTCTGGCCCAGCTCCTGAGCAGCAGCATCAGCGCCCTGCACAAAACCGTAGCCGTAACGGATGACAGCGGGAACAGCCATGCCGCCCAGGAAGCCCAGCTTGGTCTTGCCGTCCTTGGCAATGGCGTAACCTGCCAGATAGCCTGCCTGCTCCTCCTTGAAGGTGATGCAGTAGCAGTTGGAGGGGATCTCATCGGTGCCGATATCGCCCTTGGTGACATCGATAGCGACGAACTTGACATCGGGGTACTGCTCAGCAGCCCATGCCAGAGAAGCACCATACAGGTAGCCGACGCAGACAATGACCTCAGCGCCGTCGTTGACAGCCTGACGGATCATGGTCTCACGGTCCTCATCGGAAGCGTCAGCCTCGGGGATGTAGTACTGGCAGTCATCGCCCATGTAGCTGGAAACAGCGCTCCAGCAAGCCTGGTTGAAGCTCTCGTCATCGATCGTGCCGGTATCGCAGGTCAGAGCGACCTTTGTGATCTTGCTGGCAGCCTCGGAGCCAGCCTCAGAAGCTGCAGAGGAAGCAGTGGAAGAAGCGGTGCTGGTGGAAGAGGAAGAACCACCGCAGGCGGTCAGAGCAGCGGCAGCAGCTGCAGCGCCAGCCACAGCCAGGAAGTTACGACGAGAAATCATCATAAGAAAACTCTCCTTTTTATACATTAAAAATTGCGCTTTACAAAGGGAATGCGCACACTTGCACATTTACTGACCCAAGTATAGCCGGGTCATGTGAGGAAAGCAAGGCATTTCCGATTACAAAATCTTTACAGATTTTTTTGTAAAATTCGCGTAAAAGTCGTACTATTTCGCCAATTTTGGCAAAATATCCGCTTCCCGCCTCACTCTTCCACGGCTTTGTTGCCCGCCACGTTGGAGGGGCCAAAGCCGAAGGGCAGCAGCTCGTCCATGCTGCGCTCGATGAAATCATCGGGGGTCTTTGCCATGATGACATTCAGCTCCGGTCCGCCGAACTCAAACAGCGCCTGACGGCAGACCCCGCAGGGTGAGGTGATCTGCTTGTTCACCTCGCCGCGGCGAGAGCCCACCACGGCAATGTCGGTGAAGCGGGTCACGCCCTCACTCACCGCCTTGAACAGGGCCGTGCGCTCGGCACAGCTGGTGGGGGTAAAGGCAGCGTTTTCCACATTGCAGCCGGTGAAGATGCGGCCATCTTCGGCCCGCAGGGCAGCACCCACCATAAAGTCGGAGTAAGGCACATAGGCCTGCTCCCGGGCTTCCAGTGCCATCCGGATCAGGGCTTTCTTTTCGTCTAAAGTCAAATTGGTCATAGGGGCCTCCTTTTCATTCTAAAGTATAAACAAACGTTTCTGCGTCTTTCCGAACAAATCCTATACTTTCAAACATTTTGCGGGACTGCTTATTGAAAGAATAAATTTCTGCATAGCATTGCGGATACTTCTTCTCTTTTGCCAGTGCAAGAATCTTCCCAATCACTGTTCTCCCAATGTGCCGATTCTGATACTCTTTGCAGACCACAATCGAAATTTCTCCGCTTGTCTGCAAGCATACATCTCCGCACAGAATGCCCTTATATTCAATGTAGAACAAATCACCATGACTATCCAGATACTGGTACATATTTTTCAGGATAGACAGGTCATAAATGCGATTCTGATTATCTACATGATGGCACAGTTCTGCGTCCTGATACCACGGAAGGGCAATTTCATAGGCTGGGTAATAAGGTACAAGGCAGATATCCTGATTTGGTTGAAAGTCGTTCATCTTTCATCCCCTCTTTTGCACTTCAATTATACGGCGTGTTCTCAAATTCTTCAAGAGATTTCTCGTTGTTCATTTATTATGTAACGAAAGTTCTTGCATTTTTCATTACAGACGCATATAATGGAATCAAGAAGGAGGTGTATTAGAATGGCAAATGCAGTCAATGTGAACTTCCGGATGGACCCAGACCTGAAACGCAGCATGGAAGAGGTTTGCGCCGAGATGGGACTTTCTATGACAACGGCATTCACGATTTTCGCCAAAAAAGTTTCCCGGGAGCACCGCATTCCCTTTGAGGTTTCCGCCGACCCGTTCTACTCGGAAAGCAACATCAACCATCTCCGCCAGATCGTCCACGACATCGATACCGGAAAAGCCAAGCTCACTGAGCACGATTTGATCGAGGTAGATTAAATGAGATTGCTTTGGGAAGAGGAAGCATGGGAGGACTACTGCCTTTGGCAGACGCGAGACAAAAAGCTGCTGAAGCGTATCAACACACTTCTGAAAGACATCCAGCGGAACACCTACGAGGGCATTGGAAAACCCGAGCCCCTAAAAGGTGATTTGAGTGGATGGTGGAGCCGCCGCATTGACGATACGCACCGCATTGTTTATAAAGAGCAGGACGGCAATATCATTATCGCATCCTGTTTCGGACATTATAGTGACACTTAAAACACAAAAGGGTTGTTGTCGTGTGACAACAACCCTTTTTGTGAATGCAAATCAGTACTCCGCGCCCAGTGCGACCTTCATCATGTTGGTGAAGCTGGTCTGACGCTGCTCGGCGGTGGTGATCTCCGGGGAGACGAAGCTGTCGGAGATGGTCAGCAGGCAGGCGGCGTTCTTGCCCAGAACCTGAGCGTTGGCGAAGAGGGCAAAGCTCTCCATCTCCACACACAGGCAGCCGCGCTCATCCCGCAGCTTTTCCCAGTAGGTGGGCTTTTCATCGGATGGCTGGCGATAGAACACATCGGAGGAATGGATGTTGCCCTCGATCAGGGGGATGCCCTGCTTTGCGGCAGAAGCACGCAGCTTGTCGTTCAGGGTCTGGCTGGGCAGGGTGAGGTCCCCCTCAAAGCCGCTCTGGACCCGGGCATAATTGCTCTCGCTCACAGCACCGGCGGCCAGCACCACATCGAACAGCTTGGCTTTGTCGGTGTAGCTGCCGGCAGAGCCGATGCGGATGATGTTGTCCACATCGTAGAACTTGTACAGCTCGTAGGAGTAGATGCCGATGGAGGGCATTCCCATGCCGCTGCCCATCACACTGATGGGGCGGCCCTCATAGGTGCCGGTAAAGCCCAGCATTCCACGGACACCGGTGACCTGGCGGACATCCTTGAGGAAGGTATCCGCGATGAACTTTGCCCGCAGCGGATCGCCGGGCATCAGGACGGTCTTTGCGAAATCGCCTTTTTCAGCGCTGATGTGGGGTGTTGCCATAATCATTCTCCTTTTTGTTTGTAAAATAAACCTCTCCGGCGCTTCACACCAGCATACGAGTTGCGGCTCCCAGCGTCCACTTCGTGCAAAGTATTGCACTCGTGTCCTGCTGGCCGCTGCCCCAACAACGCCTCCCTTCATCCGCCACTGGCGGCGGTCGTCGTTGTTGCCTGATAGGGGAGCCAAGTTTATGCTTCCGCTCTCTTGCCTCTCCTATTAGGAAAGGTGGCAATGCGAAGCATTGACGGAGAGGTTCTGTTCTAATTTATCGCTTTCCGGGGAACACGCTCTGCGGTGCGATGTACGAGCCATTGCGGCGGATCTCGAAGTGGCAGTGGTTGCCGGAAGAGCGGCCCGTGCTGCCCACATAGCCGATGAGCTGGCCCTGCCGCACGGTCTGGCCCGCACTGACCGCCAGAGACAGGCAGTGGGCATAGACCGTGGTATAGCCGCCGGAGTGGCTGATGATCACAGAATAACCATAGCCCGTACCGGCACCGGCCTTGTTATAACCCGCCTTGGTCACGGTGCCGCCCGCCGATGCATAGATGGGCGTACCGGCAGAGGCACAGATATCCACGCCCTTATGGCCGCTGCTATACCAGCGTGAGCAGTTGCGGTAGCCCGGCACAGGCCAGATGAACTGACCGCTGCCACCGATGTATGCCGCCGCACCGTACTTCGTGACCTTCTTGGTGCCAACGACCACCTTTTTGTTCACCGGCTCCCGGATGGTCTCGGTGGAAAGGATGGTCTGCTCCAGCAGCGCGCCATTGGTATCGTAGACGTTCTGCATGGTGACGCGGCGCAGGCCGTTCTGGCCCTCCTGCAGGGTCTTGGTGGTACCCTTGGTGTACTCGTTGGACTGGGTGGTTTCGGTGCCAAAGGGGATCTCCTCCTCCCGCGTCTCCACCTTGGTGATGCGGACTTCCAGCAGAGCCTCCTGCTTGGTCACGATCAGCTGGTCGCCCTCCTGGATATTGGAGTTCTCGGCCAGGGGAGCACCCTTGAAATTCGTATTCAGGGCACACAGCTCCCGGAAGGTCAGGTCGTTCTTCTGGGCAATGTCCCACAGGGTATCGCCTGCCTTGACCGTGTAGATCTTCTCCTGCTGCTGCACGCCGGTCAGCATATTCTCGATGGAATTGTCATCCTCAAAGCTGTCGTTGAAGTAGATTCCATCTTCCAGCGTCACATTTTTGTTAAAGCCCACGCTGATATTCTCGTCCGTCTGATCCTCGTAGGGGGCCAGCAGGCTCTCCAGATAGCTGCGCAGGGTGTCACCATCGGAGCAGACTGCCGTCAGCTCTCCATCCAGATACAGAGCGGTGCCCTCACTGATCTGGTCACTGGCGCTCTGCAGAATGGCGTTTGCCGTCTCGCTCTCGTCCATGGTCTTGTGGGTCACGGAGATGGTATAGGTCGGCTCGATGGTCAGCTCGGTCTTGTCCGAACCGGCGTAGTTGATGCGCTGCATCACATCCTCTTTTGCAAGGTTGAACACTTCCTCATTGGCCACATAGCCAACGGTCTGGCCGTTCACCTGCACAGCCAGCGCATAGGGCTGGGCCATCGTCCTGTTCCAGACCGTGACGAACACGGCCAGCATACACAGGGGCAGGATGTACATTGCTGTCCGGGGCAGCAGGCTCAGGTTGCGCTTGAGCCCGCCCACAAAATAGCGCCCGGCCGCTTTTACGGAAGCACCAAAGCCCCGCTCCCGGCGCACAACGTTGGCGTGGGCCGCCACAGCGCCGAGACCCTTGAAAAACAGGTAAAGCGGTGCCAGCAGATCCTTGAACATCTGCGCCGCACCGGGAAAGGCTGTTGCAGTGATGGTATGCAGGGCATTCCTGCACCAGCGGGCCAGTCTGCGGGCCACAGCAGCAATACCGCGCCCTGTGCGCACCACCATGTACTCTGCCGCAAAGCCCAGTGCATAAAATGCCTCGCCAACTGCCAGCACCACGGCACTGGCCCGCAGCTTTTTGGCCACATCATTCATGTGCCGCTGCGTTTTGCGGCGGAAACGGTGCCGCCGCAGCAGGCCGGTGATCTGGACCTTTGCCCAGAAGCTTCGCAGTTTTTCTCTGCCCTTCACCGGCGCTGCAGGAGCCTGGCTCTGCGGCTCCTTTGTTTTTTCTTCGATCAAAAGGGGTTGCTCCTTCCTGACGTTTTGGGTCGAAAGTTACAAATTCATATCAATTATACACTCTGCCCGGGCCGATACAAGGCTTGTCACAAAATTTGGGCAGAGCTTTCACAGAGGTTTCACCGTATTTTCATATTTTCAGCATCCAGCAATGCCCGCATATCCTCGGGCAGGGGGCTCTCCACTGCAACGGTGCGGGTGTGTTCCTCCACCGGCGTATCCAACCGGATGCCGCCGGGTACCTCGGTGTAAGCCGGCACCCGGAAACTCTGCCGGGCGCAATGGAGCGCCTGCCGGGCAATGCGGTCACGGTGCCCGCCGTAAAGGTCGTCCCCGGCCAGCGGGTGGCCGATGGATGCAAAGTGCACCCGGATCTGATGGGTGCGGCCCGTCACGGGAACACAGGCGGCAAGGCTCAGGCCCTGCGCCGCCCTTAATATGGTATACTCGGTGCGGCTGGGCTTCCCCTCGGGGGTCACGCACCGCCCAATGATGCTGTCCCCTCTCCGGCCAATGGGGGCATCGATGACTCCGGGGCCAAGGGGCAGTTCACCCTCCACGATGGCGTAATAGAGTTTCTCCACGCCCTCGGCCAGCAGGGGCGCGGCATAGCCGTTCTTTGCGGCCAGCACCAGCCCGCTGGTGTCTTTATCGATCCGGTTCACCGGGCGGAACACCGGGCTTTCGCCGTGGGCAGCCGCCCAGGCGGCATAGCCGTTGGCCAGGGTATCCCGGGGGTAGTTCAGTGTGGGGTGGACCGCCAGATGGGGCGGTTTTTCCAGCACCACGGCAAAAGCATCCTCGTAAACGACCCTGACCGGGATCTCAGGCTGCGGCTCCACGCCGGGGCCGTCGGCGGGCAGCGCAAAGCGGATGGTCTGCCCCGCCTGCACGCGGCGGTTGGCCAGAATGGGCGCATCGTCCGCAAAAAAGCCGCTGCCATGGAATTTGACCGCCCGGGCCAGCTCCGTGGAGACGGCACACCGGCGCAGAAAGCCGCGCAGCAGCACGCCATCAGCTTCGGGTGGGACATTGAAAAGCAGCTGCATCCGTTGTCCCTCCCCAAAAATTTCACGCCATATTTAAATTTATTATACCAAATTTTATCGTCACTTGCAAATCTTGTTTTTTTATGGTATCATGGGGAGCGGAAAACGAGTGGAACATACGGCGGCGGGGCGGCTTTGACCGCTCTGAGG
>OHIY01001070.1_pt1 | contig 11574 bp, 9 predicted proteins | sample 1568351 | NCBI WGS metagenome assembly OHIY01 (sample SAMEA3879547, study PRJEB24766) | human gut metagenome | biome: human-associated habitat; feature: feces | place: USA | collected 1985/1987 | reverse complement strand
TGCGTGCATAGTCCTCTCTCCTCCTTTTTCTCATGCCCACCATCATACCACGAATCGCGGAAAAAACAAGCGCAATTCTCCCCCTTAATAGAAAGTTAAGGCATTTCCCCGAAAATACCCATCCACCCCCTTTATTTTTCCCCCCGCCGGGTATATAATAGCTTCCGCCGCCACCCGGCGGCAGACTGACACAACAAGGAGAGAACCGCCATGTCCGCCACGCAGAAGATCACGGGTCATTTCTACGCCATCTTCACCATCCTCGTCTGGGGCAGCTGCTTCGTGCTGACGAAGGAGATGCTGACCACCTACACCGCCATTCAGATCATCCCCCTGCGGATGGCTCTTGCCTACGTGACGCTGTGGGTGCTCCGCCCCAAAACGCTGAAGCTCCCCCGCAAGGACGAGCTGATGTTCATTCTCATCGGCGTCACCGGCGGCTCGCTCTACTTTTTCCTGCAAAACACCGCCCTGTCCTACACCTACGCCGCCAACGTGAGCATCCTCGTGGCTCTTGCCCCCATCCTGACGGTGATCCTGGCGCAGCTTTTCTCCCGCAGCGGCGAGCGTCTGGGCAAATACGTCTACATCGGCGCGGTCATCGCCATCGTGGGCGTGGTGCTGGTGGTGCTCAACGGTCAGCTGACCTTCCACCTGAACCCGCTGGGCGACCTCATCGCGCTGGGTGCCGCCTTCATGTGGGCGTTGTACTCCATCCTCATTAAAAAATATACCGAACAGTACGACAACTTCCTCGTCACCCGCCGCGTCATGCTCTGGGCGTTCCTCACCTCCGTGCCGCTGATGCTGGTGACGGACGGCATGCCCGACCTGCGCCCCCTGTTCACCACGCCCCGCATCCTGCTGAGCTGGCTGTTCCTCGGCGTATTCGGCAACGCCGTGTGCTTCGCCATCTGGAACGTGGCGTTCAAGCGTCTGGGCGTGGTCATCACCAACAACTACCTGTACGCCTCCCCCTTCGTCACGCTGGCGGCGGGCTATCTGATACTGCACGAGGAGATCACCCTAATGAGCATCATCGGCGCGGTGCTCATCACCGCCGGCGTCATTGTGGCATTGAAGAAGCCCAGATCCTCCCTCTGACCCCGCCTGCGGTCAGCCCCACATAGACAGAGCAGCCCCTCCGACATCGTCGGAGGGGCTGTTTTCTTTTCTTACCTTCTCCCCAGGCGGCTGAACCACCAGAACGTCAGGGGCCACACGCCCCCGGCGAACAGCACCACCAGCAGGTAGCGGATGCCGCCCGCGATGGCGTCGTTTCCGCCCAGCAGCGCGATCAGCGGAGCCTTCAGCCCCGCCCGGATCGCCAGCAGCAGCCCGAAGCCCACCACCAGCTTGATAAGCTGCGCCCACCACACGGCGTCCGTCTCGAACCGGACGTACTTCCTGTCAAAGACGTTGCTCACCAGCAGCCCCAGCGTGGCACCCAGCAGCTTCCAGCCGTTGGCAAGCGCGTCCAGATAGTTCACCGTATCCTCGGCGGTGGTGCCGATGTCGCCCCGCAGGTACAGGTACCCCACGAACGCCCCGCTGCACACCGCCATCGCCAAAATGGTGCGCGTCAGCACCCACGGCCTGCGATCCGCCTCCTCCATCAGAGGATAGACCGCCATGACCAACGCCGCCGTCACAAGGAAGGACACCCCCACATCCAGCGGCGTGTGTACGCCCAGATACATCCGGCTGAACGCGATGAGCACCGTCAGCACGATGAGCACCGCCCGCAGCCATTTCCGCCCCGTGTACCGCGCTATGCCGCCGTAGGTCGCCACGGCGTTCTGCGTATGCCCGCTGGGGAAGGAATACCCCGTAGCGTCAGCGCGCGCGGACTCCACAATGGTGAAGCCCGGATCCTTCACCCACGGCCGCGGCACGCAGCAGAGGATCTTCAAAAACTGATTGATGACCGTGCCGAAGAACCCCACCGTCATCAGATAATAGCCCATCCGCTTGCTGACGCACCAGAACGCGCCCACGGCGATGACCATAAAAAACAGCTCGCCGCCCAGCAGCGTAACGACCGCCATGACCTTGTCCAATAGGGGGGTACGCAAGCCCTCCAGCGCGTATAAAAGACCCATTTCCGTCCGTCCTCCTTCTTATTCCGCCGCCGCCAGCGCATCCGCCAGCCTTGCGTACTCCTCCAGCCCCAGTGCCTCTCCCCGCACCGTGGGCGGCAGACCGCAGCTCTCCACAATGCCCGCAAGCCTCTCCTTCGGCAGCTGCCAGCCGGTCTGCAAGCTGTTCACCAGCGTCTTGCGCCGCAGGGCGAACCCGGCGCGCACCGTCCGCCAGAACGCTTCCTCGCTGACGACCTGTACCGGTCTCTCCCGCCGCGTCACGCACCGCACCACGGCGGAGGTCACCTTCGGCGGCGGCATAAAGCACGTATTGGGCACCTCGAACAGCAGCTCCGGCTCCGTGTAGTATTGCATCAGCACCGTGAACGCGCCGTACTCCCCCGTCCCCGGACGGGCGCAGATACGCTGCGCCACCTCCTTCTGTATGAGCACCGTCAGCTGCCGGAAGCACCCCGCCCGGACGCACTCCGTCAGAAACGGCGTGGTGATGTTGTAGGGCAGGTTCGCGCACAGCACCGGCTCCAGCCCCTGAAACTGCTCCGCCGCCACCTCCGCCAGAGACAGCTTCATCACGTCCCCCTCGATCAGCGTAAAGCGGTCGCAGTCCGCCATCGTCTCCGCCAGCACCGGCGGCAGCCGCTTGTCCAGCTCCACGGACACCACCTTCTCCGCCCGCTGCGCCAGCTGCACCGTCAGCGCCCCGATGCCGGGGCCTACCTCCAGCACGCCGCAGCCGGGGATGCACCCGGCGTCGGCAATCGCCTCCGCCACGTCGCCCCGGATGAGGAAATTCTGTCCCAGCGACTTGGCAAAGTAAAAGCCGTGCCGTGCCAGCAGCGACTGTATATCCTTCCGATCACAAAGATCCATGACCATTCTCCTTCAATGTGCATTGGTGCCATTGTACCACTATTTCCCTTTCCGCGCAACGAAAAAGAGGGAAAATGTTCAGCTTTTCCCGCCCCTCTCCTCCAAAACTTGACAAATCTGGAAGACAGTGCTATACTCCACGGGTATTGCTAAACGGTAACAAAAGTTACAAATCGTATCAATTTTATAGCCGCCCCCTGTTTGGAGCGCGCCTCCGGCGGCTATACTGCGAGGTAGTATGGAACATACACAAGCCACACAACCTAAGCGTTCGCGTCCTCACGGATCGCGCCGCCGCGTCACCCCCGTGACCGTCTGTCAGGCGATCCACGACGCCCCTTACAGGGCGTCGCGCTGTCTCCTTCGCGGCGTCAAAGCGGTGGGTCACTGCTTTGCATGGACGTGGGACGCCGTGGTCACGGACGCAAAGCAGACGTGGCGTCAGATCTGCGCCAGCCGTCTGGTAACAGGCTGCCGCGCCGCGCTGCACGCCCCGGCTCTCACGGAGGTACTCCACATCATGCGCGACCACGTATCCATCCGCATCATCACCATGATCGCCGTCACGGCGGTCATCTTCACCGCCGCCGCCACAGTCGAGCCTGTCCGCACCATGGACGCCATCTGCATCGTGGTGGACGGCGACGGGCCCCACGTGCTGGACGAGCGCAGCGAGGAGCGCACCTACGCCGACCTGCTCCTGCGCCGCAGCCTCGGCGACAAGTCCATGCAGCTCCTTCTGGAGCCGGGACGCACCGTCACCGTGGAGCACGGCGGTGAGAAAAGGATCTACACCACCGCTGCCGAGCGTCTATCCGCGTTCCTCTCCCGCAACGGCATCGAGCTGGGCGCGGACGAGATGGTGGAGCTGAACGTCACCGGCGAGCAGCCCTCCATCCGCATCAGCCACACCCTCACCTACCAGCACTACGTGGTGGTGGAGACGGATTACAAGATCCTCCGCTCTCCCGACCCGCTGATGGACAAGGGCACGGAGGAGGTACTCCGTAAGGGCGTCTCCGGTCAGATCGTGGAGACGTATGAGGACACGGTGGTGGGCGGCGAGGTCGTCTCCACCAAGTATGTGGGTGCCAGTCACGACACCTCCCACGCCGAGCTGGTGCTCTACGGCACCCGCGTCTACGAGGTGGAGGAGGGCGACACCATCGAAAAGGACTTTCCCAACGAATCCGGCGAGGGCGGCTACCTGCTCTTCGCCTCCGGCGACACCATGACCTACAACAAGGTGATGACCTGCAGCTCCACCGCCTATTACAGCGGCGGCGACGGCGGTGCCGCATGGACGACGGCGGTGGGAGCCTCCGTGGGCGTGGGCAACGTGGCGGTGGACCCCAAGGTGATCCCCTACTACACGAAGATGTTCATTCAGACCACCAACGGTCGCCGTGTCTACGGCATGGGCACCGCGCTGGACTGCGGCGGAGCCGTCAAGGGCAACATTGTGGATCTCTGGTTCCCCACCAAGGCGGACTGTTACAGCTGGGGTCGCCGCAACGTCACCGTCTACATTCTGGACAAAAAGCCACGCTGACCGCATAAAAGAGCATGACCCATCGGGTCATGCTCTTTTTCTCCGCCGGGTGCGGCATTTTCATTCTCCGTAGTGTACGTGCAGCAGCTCGTGGCACTTCTCCTCCCCGTACTTCTCCAAAAGAGACGTAACGATGGGATTCTTCTCCGCCCGCTTGAACAGGGCGGAGGCGTCCGTGTCGTACAAGCCCTGCTTCCGCTTCTGCTTCACGTCGCTCAGACCGTAGGGCTGTCCCGCGCCGCCTACGCAGCCGCCCTGGCAGGTCATGACCTCCACCAGATGATAGAACCGCTTCCCCGCCTCGATGTCGGCGATCAGCTCCTTGGCGTGGATCAGCCCGTTGACGATGGCGATGTGCAGCTCCTGTCCCTCGATGGTCAGGTGTACCTCCCGGATGGCGCCGTCGCCCCGCAGGTCGGTGACCCGCACGGAGCGCAGGGCGTTTTTGCTCTTGTCGGGCACGCAGTAGCGCACCACCGCCTCCGCCACGCCGCCGGTAACACCGTAGATAGCCGCCGCGCCGGAGCCAAGACCGAAGGGCAGGTCGGGGGACTCCAGCTCCATCTCACCCAGCTGGATACCGGCCTCCCGGATCATATCCGTCAGCTCACGGGTGGTCAGCACCAGATCCACGTCGGGCTGCCCGTTGTGTACGAATTCCGGACGCGCCGCCTCCATCTTCTTGGCGGTGCAGGGCATAATGGCGATCTGATACGTCATGCGCCCGTCGGCGGCGTCTTTCTCCGCGTACTTATCCCGTATCACGGCGGCGAACATCTCCATGGGGGACTTGCAGGTGGAGATATTCCGCAGATACTTGGGGTCGTTCAGCTCCAGATACCGCACCCACGCGGGACAGCAGCTGGTGAACATGGGGAACGGGCCGCCCACCTTCAGCCGCTGGAGGAACTCCTCCGCCTCGGAGATGGTGGTCATGTCCGCGCCGAAATTGGTGTCGTATACCTCGTCCGCGCCCATGATCTTCAGGGCGGGCACCAGCTCTGGTCGTTGACGGTGATGGCGCCGGTGGTGCACACGGCGGCGCACTGTCCGCAGCCCACGCACTTCGTCTCGCCCAGCTTCTTGTCGAAGGCGGGCATGACCTGCAATTCGCTGCCCCGGAAGGCAAAGTTCAGTATGCCCTGTCCCTGCAACTCCTCGCACACGCGGACGCAGTCGCCGCAGAGGATGCACTTGTTGGGGTCCCGGAACACCGCGTAGCTGGTGTAGTCCTTCTCATACTGCGGCTTGTTGTTGGGGAACCGGATATGCCGCACGCCGAACCGCTGGGCAAGCTCCTGCAAGCGGCAGTTGCCGCTCTTGTTGCAGGTGGTGCAGGAGCAGTCGTGGGCGGCCAGCAGCAGCTCCAATATCATCCGCCGGTGCTTCAGCAGCTTGGCGGTGTTGGTGCGGATCTCCATGCCGTCCCGGGGCTCCATGGAGCAGGAGGCGTCCAGCTTCCCGGTCTTTACGTCCTCCACCATGCACATCCGGCAGGCGCCGTGGACGGACAGCTCGGAATAATAGCAGAAGGTGGGGATGTCGATACCGGCCTTGCGGATGACCGCCAGCACGTTTTTCTCCCCGTCGAACGGCACCCGCTGACCGTCGATGGTCATAATTCCCTTCATGGCTCACTCCTCCTCGATAGCGTCGATGGCGCCGAAGGGGCACGCGCCCCAGCAGGCACCGCAGTGGATGCACTTCTCGTTGTCGATGGTGTACGGCATACGGATCTGCCCGGAGATGGCGTCCATGGGACAGTTCTTAGCGCACTTGCCGCAGCCCTTGCACAGCTCCGGCTTGATCTCCAGCCGCCGCTTGCGTCCGTTGCAGATAGGACAGTGGTGATCCACCACATGATGCAGGTAATCCTGCCGGAAGTTTTTCAGCGTGGACATCACCGGCTTGCAGGCGGTCTGTCCCAGCCCGCACAGAGCCGTATCGGTGATGGTGTCGCTGAGAGCCTCCAGCAGCTCCAGATCCTCCATGGTGCCCTCGTTGGCGATAATGCGCTCCAGCGTCTCCAGCATCCGCTTGGTGCCCTCCCGGCAGGGGGTGCACTTGCCGCAGCTCTCGTTCTGGGTAAAGTGCATGAAGAACCGCGCCACCTCCACCATGCAGGTGTCCTCGTCCATGACCACCAGTCCGCCGGAGCCGATAATGGCGCCCAGCTTCTTCAGGGAGTCAAAATCCATGGGATAGTCCAGATGCTCCTCCGTAAGACACCCGCCGGAGGGGCCGCCGATCTGCACCGCCTTGAACTTCTTCCCGTCGGGGATGCCGCCGCCGATGTCAAAGATGATCTCCCGCAGGGTGGTGCCCATGGGCACCTCCACCAGCCCGGTGTTCACCACGTTGCCCGTAAGGGCGAAGGTCTTGGTGCCGGAGCTGGACTCGGTGCCGATGCTCTTATACCACTGCGCGCCCCGGTTGATGATCCCCGGCACGTTGGCGAACGTCTCCACGTTGTTCAGCACCGTGGGCTTGCCCCACAGCCCCTGATCCACCGTCCGTGGCGGCTTGACGCGGGGCATACCGCGCTTGCCCTCGATGGAGGCGGTCAGCGCACTGCCCTCGCCGCAGACAAACGCGCCTGCGCCCCGGTTGATGTGGATGTGGAAGCGGAACCCGCTGCCCATAATGTCGTCGCCCAGCAGCCCCGTCTCCGTGGCCTTGTCAATGGCGGTCTGCAACCGCTTCACCGCCAGCGGATACTCGGCGCGGACGTAGATATAGCCCTCGTGTGCGCCGGTGGCAACGCCGGCGATCATCATGCCCTCCAGCACGGAGTGGGGGTTCCCCTCCATAATGGAGCGATCCATAAACGCGCCGGGGTCTCCCTCGTCGCCGTTGCAGACGATGTACTTCTCCGTCTCCTCCGTGTGACGGCGCACGCTCTCCCACTTGCGTCCTGCGGGGAACCCGCCGCCGCCCCGGCCCCGCAGCCCGGAGTTGGAGATCTCCTGACAGATGTCCGCGCCGGTCATGTCGAACAACGCCTTTTCAAAGGCGGTGTAGCCGCCCTTGGCGATATACTCCTCCAGATTCTCCGCGTCGCTGGTGCCGCAGCTGGCCAGCACCACCCGGTGCTGCTTCTTGTAGAAGGGGATGTCCTCCTGCCGGGGATAGGACACGCCGTTCTGGTGGTATGTCAGCCTCTCGATGATCTCCCCGCCCAGCAGCGTCCGCTCCACGATCTCGTGGCAGTCCTCCGGCTTCACCCGGACGTACATAACGCCCAGCGGCTCGATATGCACCAGCGGCCCCATCTCGCAGAAGCCGTGGCAGCCGCTCATCTTGATATGTAAGCTCTTCTCCGCGTCGTCGTGGTGGGTCAGCCCCACATAGACCTGCAAGCCCCGCTCCTGGCACTCCGTCCGCAGATTCTCGTACACCTTCATGGAGCCGCTGGCGATGCAGCCGGTACCGGCGCAGATCAGCACATTCAGCGTTTTCGCGCTGCGCTCCAACGCCTCCGCCGCCTGCTGGTGCATGGCGTGGAACTCCGCCCTTGTCAGCTTGCTCATTCCGCCGCCTCCTTCCCGCGAATGGTCTCCAGCTCCTGCAATGCAAGCTCCGGCGACATCTTGGCGAACACCTCGCCGTCCACCGTCATCACCGGTGCCAGCCCGCACGCGCCAAGACACGCCACCGTTTCCAGCGTGAAAAGCCCGTCGGCACTGGTCTTGCGCTTGCCCTCCAGCCCCAGATACTCATACACCGCGTCGTAGATAGGGCCCGACTTCCGCACGTGGCAGGCGGTGCCGTCGCATACCTTGATAATGTGCTTCCCCTTCGGCTCCAGCGAAAAATTCTCATAGAACGTGGCGACGCTGTACACCCGCGACACGCTGATGTGCAGCATATCCGCCACCAGCGTCATGTTCTCTTCACTGAGGTAGCTCTCCGCCGCCTGTATCTCCTGCAAAATGGCGATCAGACGCGAGCTGTCACAGTCGTGGGCGCGGACGATGTCCGCCGTTCTCTCCTGTTCCGGTCTCATGGTTCTTCCTCCTTGCAAAAGTGTCATTTCTCCTGCCGCGCCGCAGGCTTGCTCCCATCCCCCGGCGCGGTGTTTTTGTTAATTTTCTAACACTCCCCCCGTACTGTACCACAGAAATTGTTTCCTTGCAATGGAAAAAAATAAGGAATCCTCGCCCTGCGGTTTTTTCTCCGTCCTGCACAAAAACGCCTCCCCATTTTTGCCTTAAACGGCAAAACCCCCGCGCCCCGCTCTTTTTCCGAAGTCCCTCCGCCGCCGACAGTCCCCCCCGCAAAAAAGCCCTTCCCGCCACGTCTCCCACCCTAAAAAGAAAAACCGCCCTCCCGGACGGCTTTTCTGGTTTACATAATTCCTGACTTTTCCTTGCTCTTGGCGATGGCTTCGTTCAGCCTCCGCGCCGGGTAGTACAGCACCAGCCCCAGCACCGTGAACAGCACGCACATTCCCAGCAGCACCAGCGCACAGCGCAGGTACGTGCTCCCGTACATACCGCCCACCGTCTCCCGGATCATGTCCATGCCGTAGTGGAACGGCATAAAGGGATACAGCGTCTGGAACAGCTGCGGCAGCACGTGCACCGGGTACGAGCCGCCGGAGCCGGCCACCTGAATGACCATGATGACCACGGAGATCGCCATGCCCACGTTGTCCAGCGCGTACACAAGGGAGTAGTTCATGCAGGCGAAGTTCAGCGAGCACAGGCAGCAGGCGAGCACGAACAGAGCCGGCTCCGCCGTCTCCATGCCCACGAAGTACAGGCACCCGAACGATGTCACCAACGCCTGCCCCATGGCCATCAGGAAGAACGTGGCGAACCGCCCGAAGTACCGCTCCACGGCGCGGCAGGAGGCGAACTCCGGCTGCGTCACGGGCACCTTCACCATCACGGCGGTCAGCAGGCTGCCCACGAACAGAGCCAGCATCACGTAGTAGGGCGACATGGCCGCGCCGTAGTCCTTGATCTCGTAGATGATCTCGGTGTTCATCTGCACCGGCGAGCTGAGATAGTCCGCCATGCTGTCGGCGTCGCTGCTCTCCATCAGCTCCGTGAACCGGTGGAACGCCTGGCTCTCCATCACCCGGCGCACGTCGTCCTCAATGTCCGCCAGATACCCGGCAACGGTGTCCGTCAGCGCGAGAGCCGCGTCCAGGGTGGGCTGCACGGAGGTCATGGCGTCGGCGTAGCTGTCCAGCGTGCCGGACACGCCGCCCAAACTCTTCCCCGCCACGGACAGCAGCTGCTCCACCGCCCGCAGCGACGTCTGTATCTTCGTCCCGGAGGTCTGTATGTAGTCGTTCACCGCGCCGTTGGCTTTGACCGCCGCCATCCGCAGTGCCTCCCGCACCTCCGCCAGCGCGTCCCGCACCGGCTCCTTCACCCCGGACAGCGACAGCTCGTCCACCGCCGCGTCCAGTCTTTCCAGCCCCGCGATGGCTGTCTCCAGCTGCGCCCTCAGTGCCTCGTTGGACACCGCGTCCGCCTGCGCCTGCAACCGCTGTATGGCTGTCCCAAGCTGCCGGTGCAGCTGCTGCCGCAGCTCCTCGTCCTTCTGCTGGTCGATGGTCCGCAGCAGCACGTCCACGTCCTCCAGCACCTTGTACGTGTCGTCCAGCACCCCCAGCAGCTCGGTGTTGGTGCTGTCGGCGGCGGACATTCCCGTACCCACCAGCTGCACCGCGTTCCCTGCGGCGGCGTTGGCGTCCGACAGCGTGCCCTTCGCGTCCGTCACCGTCACGGAGGCGGCGGCAAGCAGGCTGTCCGCCCCGTCCATCACGTCCTTCAGGGACGCCAAGATCCTGCTCAGCTGCTCCGTCTCCCGTCTCGCGTCGGTCACCTTCTCCATAATGCCGTCCGCCAGAGCCTGGGAATCCAGCCCCATGGCCTTGAACACCGACCCTGCGGTGGTCAACGCCTCGGCAGCCGTCCCCACCACGGTGGTGTTGATCTGCTCCTGCACGGCGGTCTTTGCCTTGCCGGTGATCTTCGGCGCGATGGCGTTCTTCTTCTCGTTTTCGTAATACTGTATCTGCGGGTGGCGCAGCTCCCCCGTAAGGATGCTCACAAAATCCTCCGTGAACTCCTCCGGCACCACCAGAGCCGCGTAGTACGTCCCCGACTCCACGCCGGCGACGGCCTCCTCCCCGTCGTCCACGAACACCCAGCCCATCTGGTCGTTGCTCTCCAAGCCCTTCAGCACCAGCTCGCCGATGTTCACCTCCAGCCCCAGCAGCTCGCAGCCCTCGTCCTCACTGGCGACCGCCACCTTAATGCGTCTGGTGGAGCCTGCCCCGTAGGGGTCCCAGTTGGACAGGATGTTGAACCACGCGTACAGGCACGGCACCAGACACAGCCCCAGCATGACCACCACGGCGACCACGCTGGCGGTCAGCCGCCGCCAGTCGGCGCGGAAGATATTCCAGCTGTTCTTCATTGGACATCCTCCTTCCCGCCGTCCGTCTCCCCCCGGCGCAGATCACGGGACAGCCCCTGCAAGGCGCGGGACAGCGCGTCCAGATCCCCGGCGAGCTTCGCCGGGTCGTCCAGCAGCCGCTCCAGCAGCCTGTCGCTGCCGCTTTTCTCCCCGTCGTGCGCCGCCTCCGTCTGCCCGTCCGCCCTCGGCGGGAGCGTCTCCACGGCGCACTCCGCCGCAGCCATCTCCGCCGGAGCCTTTTCCTCCGCCACAGCCATTTCCGCCGCCGCGGCGGCGGGCTGCTCCCGCCCCTCCCGCAGCTCCCGGTACAGCTGCACGGCGCGGGGAGCCTTCGGCAGCTCCAGCAGCGCGCCGAAGCTCTCCTGCTCCCGCTGGGTAATGTCCTCGATCTTCTTTTGCAGCTCATAGTCCGCGTACTCCACAGCGATCAGATACGCCGCCACGGTGAACATGGACAGTATCCACAGCATCAGGGTAAACACCTTGTTCCCCTCCGCCAGAAACATCAGCAGCATCAGTCCCAGCGTTACCGCCAGCAGCATCCGCATACCGACGCGTATCCGCCGCCGGTTGTTCCGGTGCAGGGTGCTGACCTCCTCCAGCAGGCGGTCA
>OHIY01001066.1_pt1 | contig 11595 bp, 12 predicted proteins | sample 1568351 | NCBI WGS metagenome assembly OHIY01 (sample SAMEA3879547, study PRJEB24766) | human gut metagenome | biome: human-associated habitat; feature: feces | place: USA | collected 1985/1987 | reverse complement strand
TCGTTTCGTTCGTTGTTTAATTTACAAGGTACACGTCCCACAACCGCGGAACAGTCATTATCTTAGCACATGTCAGCCATCTTGTCAACTACTATTTTACTTGTTTTTGACATTTTTCGTTGGCCCAATTTTCTCGCTTCCGTGCTCGCCGCCCTCGCGGACAGCTTGGTCAGAATACCACACCACTCTTCCTTTGTCAACAGCTTTCTCACCGGTTTTTCCACTTCAAATAGCAGTGCGTTTTCTATCAGTTCAGCTTATGTATTCTCCCCGCTTTTCGTTCCTCTGATACTCACAGAAACACTTCGTTTTTCGCCGGACGACCGTAGATCTCCTCCAGCTCGCTCTTGTGATACAGATAGCCGGGGTCGTCAAAATACTTGGCTCCCGCGGGGCAGCCCTTCACGCAGGCGCAGCACTTGATGCAGATCCCGCTGACCTGCGACACATCGGCAGCGTCGATGCTCCCCATGGGGCACCGCGCCGCGCACAGACCGCAGCCGCTGCACTTGGTCATGTCCGTCTTGGGCTTGACCTTCAGAATGTTGATGGGATTCCCGTGCCGGTCACGGGGCGTATAGTACGGGCGGATAGGGTCACAGCCGCCCACCGTCACCGGCGCGGTGTCCCCCGCTGCCAGCTTGGCTGCCACGCTGTCGGCAAAGGCGTCCATCTCCGCCTCGTCCTCCCCGTTGGGGCGACCCGCGCCCAGCGTCCGGGAGAAACTGTGCTCCCCCACGAAGGCACCGCCTGCCACGCAGGCAAAGCCGTTGCCCGTCAGCAGCTTGGACAGCTCCATGAGCGCGTCGTCGAAATTTCGGTTGCCGAACAGCACCACCGGCACGGCGAGCGCACCTTCGCCGTGCACCATGTCCCGCAGATACGGCATCAGCAGATTCGGCACACGCCCGGCATAGGTGGGACAGCCCACCACCGCCACGTCCCCTGCCGGGATCGTCACCTCCCGCTGCCGCGCCTCCGGCAGCGTATAGCTGTACGGTGCATATTCCGCGCCCAGCGCGTCCGCCAGACGGCGCGCAATACGCGTGACCGTCTTTTCCGTGGTGCCTGTGCCGCTGAAATATACCGCCCAAACCTTCCTGTTGCTCATATCGTCACCCTCCCGTGCGGGGACAGCCGCCCTGCGGCCGTCCGTTCTCGTTATATCTCGAAATCCTCCGGGGTCAGCTTCGCCGTATCCAGCTTCAGCGGACGCGGCGGCACGCGCCGCAGCGGGTCGTACTTGAACGCGCCGCACCGGTCCTCCGGTGCCACGATGCCCCGCTTGACGCAGGCGACTTTGTCCTCGCTGATACGGCTCCCCCGCTCGCAGTAGGCGCACCGGGGGTCAATGTCCTTGCGAAACAGCATACGGCTCACCTCACAGTGTATATAGCTTCACCGCGCCGTCCTCGGCGGTGGCACGGAGGTGCGTGATGGGATGCTCGAAAGCGTCGATGATCTGCGCCGCCATGGGATCCTCCAGTTCCTTCTGGAGCAGCCGCCGCAGATTGCGGGCACCGTAGGTCAGGGAATAGGATTTCTCCGCCAGATAGTCCACCAGCGCGTCGTCGTAGCTGAACGTATACCCCTTGTCGCCAAGGGAGGTTTTCAGCTCCTCCAGCATAATACGGGCGATGCCCTCGAAATTCTCCCGGCTGAGGTGGTGGAAGCACACGATCTCGTCCACGCGGTTGAGGAACTCCGGCCGCAGGAAGTCCCGCAGAGCCTTCATCGCCCGCTCCTTCCCCTGGTCGTCGGCACTGCCGCCAAAGCCCACGGAGCCGGCGGACTTGTTGTCCGACCCGGCGTTGGAGGTCATAACGATGACGGTATTCTCAAAGTTCACCTTCCGCCCGTGGGCGTCGGTGATCTGCCCGTCGTCCAGAATTTGCAGCAGCACGATATACTTGTCTGCCATGCTGCCGTAGTAGATGAAATTATCCACCCGGCGCAGGGGGTGATTCTTATAAACAAGCCCTTCGGGCTTCTTAGTATCAGCCATGATTCTACCTCCGGAAAAAATTTGTAACCAAATTGTAACACATTTGGCGGGGGCTGTCAACGCACGAGGGGCAGGAAATAATTAGTCGAACCGCCGCAAACAAAAAAATGACCGCCCGAAGGCGGTCATTTTTGCAATTTTTACAGCTCCAGATAGCTTTTCACCAGCACCTGCAGCAGCTCGTCCCGGTCGATCTTGCAGATCAGCGACCGTGCGGAGTTATGGTTGGTGATGTAGGTGGGGTCCGCCGACAGGATATAGCCCACGATCTGGTTGATGGGGTCGTATCCCTTTTCCTTGAGAGATTCATAGACGGAGGTCAGGATATAGTGCACCTGCTGCTCCTTATCCTCTGCCGCGTTGAACTTTCTGGTGAACTCGTCCATGTGGGCACCGCCTTTCTCTCAGAATTACCCTTAGTATACGCCTTTTTTCCGCCGCTGTAAAGAGGGAAAAGTGCCGCACACTGAGAGAAATCTGCGCCTTAGTGCCGCAGCTCCGCGCCGAACCGCTTGGCGATTTTCCGCAGTACCCCGGCGGCGACCTCCTCGATCTCGGCGGAGGTCAGCGTTTTCTCCTTGGAGCCGATGGACAGCCGCAGCGTCAGAGACTTTTTCCCGGCGGGCACCTGCTTGCCCCGGTATTCGTCCACGAAGGACACGCCGTGGAGCAGCTCGCTCTTGATGCCGCCCACGGTCTGCACCACGTCCTTCCACTGGACGGAGCCGTCCAGCAGCAGGGAGATGTCGTAGTCGGTCATGGGGTACTCGGCGATGTGGGTGAACGTGTTGGTGCGGGACTTCAGCGGCACCAGAGAATCCTGATCCAGCTGGAAGAGCATCACGTTGAGGTTCTTGATGCCGCACGCCATGGAGACCTTCTTCGCCAGCAGCGCAAGGTCGCCCACCTTCTCCTCACCGCGGTAGATGTTCAGCCACACCACGTTGTCCGCCCAGATGGGCTTTTCCTCCTGCCGGAAGGTCAGCGTCTCCATGTGCACGTACCGCGCCATCATTTCCACCACGCCCTTGACCCTCCGGAACAGGGCGGTGATGTCCTTGTCGGTGGAGGCAAAGGCACCGGCGACGTTCTTCCGCTGGGAGGGCAGCTTCTCCCGTGCATCGTAGGGGGCGGTGTAGTTCTCGTCCCGGAACACCTGCGCCGTCTCGAAGATGGCGAAGTCGTTGAAGTACCGCTCGTTCTTCACCACCGCTTTGCACAGGTTGGGCAGCAGGGAGGATCGCACGAACCGCTCCGCCGGGGACGGCGGCGTGGACAGGGACAGGATCCCCTCGGTGCTCTGCAAAACGGCGTTGACGAACTGCTCGTCCATCCACGGATAGGTGAAGATCTCCTGCATCCCGCAGCGAATGGCGAGGTACTCCTTGATGCGCCGCTCCAGATCCTTGTCCAGCTGGTTGATGGCACCGTCGAAGGTGGTGGTGATAGGCTCCGCCTCGAAGTTCTCGTAGCCGTACATCCGGGCGACCTCCTCCATGATGTCCGCCTGAATGGATACGTCGCCGGTGGAACGCCACGTGGGCACCACAAGGTGCATGTTGTCGCCCTTGAAGCTGACCGTATAGCCCAGAAGCTCTAACTTGTGCCTGATCTCCTCCGGCAGCAGACGCTTCCCCAGCCGGCGTTCCAGCCAGCTGAGAGCCACATCGATCTCCGCCTGCTTCAAGTGGGTGGGATATTCGTCCACCAGTCCCGTGACCTTCATCTCCGGATACAGCTGGGACAGCAGCTGCATGGACAGGTCAAACGCCTGGTCGCAGCGTTCCGGGTCGATGGCCTTTTCGTACCGTGCGGACGCCTCCGTGCGGTTGTCGTACCGCAGAGCCGTGCGGCGGATGCCCTTGGCGTCGAAGTTGGCGACCTCAAGGATCACCTTGTCCGTCTCCGGCAGGATGGAGTCCTTGGCACCGCCCATAACGCCTGCCAGACCCACCACGCCCGCGTCGTCGGCAATCACCAGATCGTCGGCGGTGAGGGTCAGCTCCTTGCCGTTGAGAAGCAGCAGCTTTCGTGCCTCCTCCTTAATAATAGAGGTGGCACAGGTCTTGTGCCGTAACCCCAGCAGAAACCCACGCTTGGTGGCAGACAGCAGTTGCGCGCGGGCGAACACCCAGCAAAACGAAAAGGCCAGGGCTCCGCCGTAAAGAACAGCTGCTGTCCACTCAACCAGCGGTAAACCGATAGGGTCACCGAACCAATACAGATTGCGGTAGTTCCCCAACAGCTCGTTGGTTTGCAGTAGGCTGGCAAGGTTTGCGTATTTGATGGCATTCAGCCGGCTGGTAGCCGGGATTGTGGCACGGATGCCGAACATCACGAGCGGCCCAACTAGGGCGGCAGCCCATCCGGCAGGGCAGCCGCCCAGCCTGCCACAGCCCGGCGGGCAACCAACGCCGCCAGCATGACCCAAAGCCCCATGACAAAGGCCCCAGCCCACTTGGCTAGCAGAAAGCGGAACAGATACTGCCCAACCGTGATCTGCATGGTACAGCGCATTAAGGCGGGCACACTCTGAATCGTGCGGGTCAGCGGACCCAAACCGAAGGTGGCAGCACAGTAGGCGAGATTTACGCCGTAGAGCAACACAAGCACAGCCAGCAATGAGAGGGCAAACGAGCCCAGCTTTGCCAGCGCAGTGTGCAGACGTCCAGCGGGCAGACTGCGCACCAGCGAGAGGAGCCCGCTGTCCCGTTCCTGCCGGACGAGCAGAAGCGCCAGCACCAGCATGGATGCCAACAAAATCAGATCAGTAAAAGCATAGGAGATGGCGGTATACAACCCTTTTTGCGGGTAGTAGTCGATGGCCGTTTCGCCCAAACCGGCATACACCGCTGCTGTGACCTCGATGTTTTTCAGATCGTACCCGGTCTCATCGTTTTGGAAAATCGAGATGCCTGCCAACTGTCCTGCCTTGGTTTGCACGCTTTCCAGAAAGTCGGTGTACCCGGCCACCGTGTCATACTCATTCACCAGTTGAGTGAGCAGACGGTATTCCATCGTCAGGCTATCGGTGTAGAGCGTGTAGCTCTTGTCGCGGTACATCTGTTCGTACTGGTCGAACAGGGCGGCATTTTCCTCCCGGTAATTTTGTTGAATGACGCTGTTGCCATACGCTGAATCCCGGAAGTAGTTTTCCAACCGCAGCAAGGATTCAGTTTCGTCCAATTTGCTGTGCAACAAGTCGCCCTTGGCGGCCATATCCGAACCCAAGGCAGCCAAATCAGCCCCCACGGCGCGGTAGGCCGCAGCGGGGGGCTGGTTGGAAGTGGGACGGGTACCCATCCAGAGTAATAATAGGTTAGCGGTCACCAGCACGGCAAGCAGCATCGGGAACACACGGTTGCCCCAGACCTTGCGCAGTTCGGCAGTGAGCAGGCTCATTTCCCGTCTCCCTCCCCGAATACTGCGAGGTACACATCCTCAAGTCCCTGGCCGGGGGCGTACTTGTCGATGAGGTCCGGCACCGGGGCGGCGTCTACGATTTTTCCGGCGCGCAGCAAAATCACCTCCGTGGCGACGGTCTCCACATCACTGACTACATGAGTGGCTACCAGAATAATGCGGTCAGTGGCCATTTCTGCCAACAGTGTGCGCAGCCGCACCCTCTCCTTGGGGTCCAGTCCGGCGGTAGGTTCGTCCAGAATCAGCAACTTGGGGTCGCCCAGTAAGGCAGACGCCAGTAACAGCCGCTGCTTCATGCCGCCGGAGTAGGCGGACAGACGCTTGTCCAATTCAGACGAAAGATTCACTGCCGCGGCCACGCGATCCACCTCAGCCGGGACGCTTTTGCGGGGAAGCTCTTTCAGTGCCGCCATGTAGGCCAGAAAGCGCCGACCGGTATAGCTGTCATACAACCCCTGCTGCTGCGGCATATACCCGAGCACGCGGCGGAAGCGAATGCCCCTAGCGGGTTTGCCGCACCAAAGCACCTCGCCCGAATCCGCGGCTAGCGTGTCGGTGATGATGCTGATGAGCGTACTTTTGCCTGCACCGTTGGGGCCTAAAAGGCCGTAAAGCCCTGGGCCGAGGGTCAGGGATACCCCGGCCAGGGCTTGTTTAGAACGGCTTCCAATGGATTTACGAAATAAGGGTGCGGAAATCAAGTAGGATTTTTTCAAATCTCGGATTGTCAATAATGCATTTGGCATAATTTTTCCAGTTATTATTGTGTAGAGGATGCTGTGGGAGCGATGCTATTCCAATAATCCTCTTGGGACATAATTACATACTGCTTTTCGCCTGTCGCTACATAGTGACTGTTGGCAGTTGTATCTGGCAGAGTCTCTTCACCAGATATAACAAGATACTCATTGCTGGAAATGGTAGTAACTCTTTCAAATGGGGTGTCTTGGTCGCCGGAAGAGTACAGAAGAGTCCACTGTTGAGGGGTGCTGCTTCCGGTTATCATGTAATAACCGTCTTCCATGCTTGATCCACTCTGATGTGAAGCAGTTTCAATCTTGATCAAAAGGTGTGTTGAATCAGCATCAACAAGGTTTACAAAAGCTTCCTCGGGGCTGGGAACCGCGAAACCACTAAGTGATGTTTTCTCTCCAGACAACAAATCCATCAAGCAAAAAAAGCCATTGTCCTTATATGCCAGTGTTGTCCCCTGCAGCAGTGAATCCACGGATGCGTTGTCAACAGTAACAATATCCTTCCTGTCACCAGAGACAGGGTCATAGGAAGAGTAGCAACCATTGGCATTTAGCAAAATGATTGTAGATCCGGCACTGCCTTTAATCCATTCCTGATTTAAGGCACAAAGTGTGTCTTTTGTACCGGTGACGGGGTTTACACGCACTAATTCGGCCTTTAGCTGGCCATCTTCCGTTGCTGTATCGAGCTCACAGTAGATGTTTGTCCCATCCGTAACCAGAGGACGATTTATCTGCTGATTTGATTCAAATGTAAATGTGGTTTTGCGGTTAGACCCATCCAAACCCATCACCTCCAAGTGAGGCATGACGGTAGAGGATGTATCAGCAGAGGCATGTACGTTGCCGGGAAAAACAAGTACCAGATTCTGCCCAATTACGCAAGGCAAAATCCCGCCCGCAGAGTATGGCAAGTAACTTGTGCAGGCTTCCGTATCATGATTGCAATTTGGCTGGTTGCACAGGTAAATTTTTTCCATGGTTGCATAATCAAGATACATGAGATTAGCGGAACCGTCATCGCGCACGGAAGAACTCACATAGTAAAAACCGTCACTTCCGCTTCCGCCGTAATTCCAGCCATCACTGCGTTGCAAGGCCGTAAGCGTAACCGAATTCTGTGTAGAATCTTCTTGCGCCACTTCTTGAGAAGAAGTGTTTCCTGTTTGTGCTGTTGTGTTGGTAGTAGGACCGGCACAGCCAAATAGCAGGGCAGGGATAAGAGCTATGACGGCAATAATTCTTCTTCGCATAAGATGACCTCGCATAAAGTGTTTTAACAGTGGAAATAGTTTATTGGCAGATTGCGTCGTATAAAGGAACTACTTGATTGAGTTGCTAGGGCCCAATTATTAATAGTAGTTACACCACCCATATATCACGATAAGCCAGCCCGAAGCTCACAATTCGGGCTGGCATCTGTCAATTCAGTGAATGGGATTTGGTAAGAAAAATGTTGGGTTACTCAGGCAAGTTCATTCCATACATGTGCAACACTGCCCCAAACAACGTTGTTGCCGCTAACGTAGGCAAAGACGTTACCGTGATTTACCAGGCGGATGGTAAACGCGCTCATATTCCCAGCGTTAGAAACGACGGAATCGTTGTTATTGCTGGAAAGGTCACGATAAACATTGCAGTTGTTATTAGAGCTGTTGATGTTGAGAGTGTAAGCATTGCCTGCACTATCCGTTTTGCTGTTGTAAACTTTTTTGCCGTTGCCGCGGTTAGCAATAGACCAAATCTGGTCGCCATCACCAGTGCGGGAGTAAACCGTCACATTGCGGCTATTATAGGGTCCTCCGCTACCTTCCATGTTCAAATAGTTATTCCCGCCGATAGATTCGTTACGAATGTGGTATCCATTGTAACCATTATCGAAATCGGCAAAGGCGGGAATAGCCAGGGCGCAGGCCATTGCCAGAGTCAGGCAAACGGTCAAAATCTTTTTGGTCAGGGTTTTCATCGCACAAATCCTCCTTCTCATGAGATTTTGTGATTTGGGGTGGTTTCGGAGCAGACTAGTCATCACCCGCGCGCCAGTGATGACCATTACAAGTCGTGGTCAGTTCCCGGGATCACTGACCCTTTCCTGTATGCGCACTATAGCATACTGCATACAAAATTTCCAAAAAAAACGTCACAAAATCAAAAAATACAGCACAAATGCAAAAACTCCCTGCTGCGGACGATGAATCCGCAGCAGGGAGCTTTTGTTTTAATTATTTATATCAGGCCAGTCGACGGTAAAAATAAAACGGCCATTCTCGAACAAGAAGGTGTATTCAGCGTGATACCTGTCCAGAATATCCCCCACATTGCGCAAACCGTAGCCGTGCAACAACGGTTCCGGCTTGGTCGTGGCAATCTGCCCGCCTACGATCTGGACTGGGCGGCTCGGATTGATGATGGAAATAGATAATAGCCCTTGTCCATACAGGATTTGGACGCTGACCCAGCGCTCAGATTCCGGCATCTGGATGCAGGCTTCCATAGAGTTGTCAAGCAAATTGGCAAGCACAATGGTCACATCGACCCGAGGTAGTTTCAGTACCGAAAGATCATTCACACGAAACCGCATGTCGATTCCTTGCCGCTGCGCGATATAGCCCTTCTGGTTCAGCACTGCGTCAATTGCCGCGTTGTGTGTATTAACTAGCAAGATGTGTTCGCTCTGATGAACTTTCATCTCTGATAAAAACGATTGAGCCTCCTCCAGATTTCCCTGTTCTAACAATGCCGACAGAGTGGAGAGCTGTGTGCGATAATCATGAGTCATTTTCCGTTGACCTGCGTATGCCTGGCTTAGAGCCTGTATGTTTTCGTCCTGTACATGCGCACGCTCTGCAGCGGCTATCAGCTTTTCCCGGTTTACGGCGCTCTGCTCAAGGTGATCGAGCAGAAGAAGGAACACCACATCCACCACGTCGAGAATCAGCAGGCAAAAATGCCATATTTGCTGTTCATTTGGAAATGTGTAAATCTGCCAAATAATAAGCAGCGTACTCAGAGGGAAAACAACGGACAATGACACCCAGGCGCGGGCCTGTTTGCCAACGGATAACGGTGGGTGGTATTTTCGAATTATCAGTGCTACTACAAGGAACGAGAGCGGACGGAGAAGAAAGACCGCTGAATAGAGGGGAACATTCCAGATATATTCCTCGTATGTCAAGTTTAGGGCATACATGCATAAGGCGTCAAGCCAGTAAGCTGAGGAATACAGAACCGCATAGGTCGTTACTATAACGAACAGGCGGCGATCCCAGCGGCTTTGGTACAAGAGGGCACATAATGCATAATAAGATGCTACTTCGAACAGAATCTTGGACGCGTAACCAAAACTACTCCCCACAAAAAGCGAAAACACGAAAAAAACTGATATTCCCAGAGTAACAAAAAAACAATAAGATTTTCCGAACTTTTTGCGCGGAAAGAAAGCGTCAAATAGAATGAGTCCAATCCATGCAGAAACTATACTGCCAATCAAGCTGAGTAGATTTCCCCAAAGCTCTACCATAGCTGCTGCGCCTTCCAGTTGACAAATTTTTTTTGATTTTCGCGGTAATTGCGGGCACTTGCCTTCAAACTTTTTCCCGTGGTCAAAACAGCACCAGTACTTTGTAGAGATTGCAGATACGTCATGTTCACCAGATACTGTTTATGGATGCGCAAGAACCCCTGCGGGAACAACAGCTCTTCCAATTGGGCCATTGTCAGCCGCGTATACAGCTTTTCTTTCGACCAGCCAATCATGTACAGGCACTGTTCGTGTCCCTGACTTTCCGCATAGGAAATTGCCTGTACGGGGACCGACATACTCTCTCCCTCACAAAAGATTTCAACTTTTCGTTTGCGCGTGCGGCATACGGCGAGTGCGTCCGAAAAATAGCCGGGCAGCTTTCGGTCCAGTTCTGCTTTGGACAGATAGCGGAAAGCATTCACCTCATAACCTTCCGGGGCATACTCACTGAAATTGGTCACCAAAATCAGGACAGCCTCAGCGTTATGTTCCCGCATAATCCGTGCCAGTTCGATACCGTTTTTATTTCCCAAATCAATATCCAGAAAAAGAATATCGAACTTCGTCAGCACCCCGGCGCTCATGGCAGTTACATCCGTCAGGAGCTGCACATTCATAGACTTGGGAGAATAGGCTGGCAAGGCCTGTATCTTTTTCGCCATGTCCTGCGCAAAAGCGGCATCATCATCGCAGATCAAAATGTGTACCATACTTCCCCCTATGGTGGCATACTTCTCGGTAGTAAGACGTCTCTGTGTTTTCAAAATAGTAAATCCTCCAGTAATTGTCAAGGCTGTGGGGATAGTTTTCTTATTGTATAGCATAAAGCTGTCCATAAATCAAATTTTGGACAGATAACAGTCCAACCGAATTGTAAACTATACCTATGCAAGGAGGGGGGACACACATGGTAGATGAATTTGGGGCGCGTATTGCAAAACTGCGAAAAGCGCGGAATCTTTCTCAAAGGGCCCTGGTGGATCGCGCCAAGGCCCTTGACCCTAATCTGCGCTTATCCCACTCCGCTCTTGGCAGTTATGAGAGAAATTCAACCGTGCCACGCCTTGCCGAAGCCGTAGCGCTGGCTGATGTGTTAGACGTTTCGCTTGATTTTTTGCTAAGAGGGGAAGCATACCGAACCTTGCCGCTTAAAAATCTTACAGACGAACAGACACAGTTGCTTTTAGATCTTTCTGTATATTTTCGGCAGCAAAACAGTGCAGATCGGGAAAAAAGAGTATGGAACCCACCAAAGAACAGGTGGCGTTGTTTGCAAAGTTGATGAAAGAAGTGTTCGGATAAACAGTATGCAGCATGACGCTTTTTTGCGTTCATGCTGTATTTTTTGCATTCGTGCTGTTTTTTTGGTGATTTTATTTCGAAATTGATAAAATACCAACATCAGGAGTTGATTCCAATGGAGACTTTGGCAACAAGCGTAACTCGCTTCTTTCTGCAAAAGCATTACATTGAACCAGACCAAGCCGAATGGTTTCAATACGGCCTTATCCGCCGGATGATAGGTTCCCTTACCTTCCTTCTGCTCCTCCCTATCGGAGCTATTTTTGTCGGCTGGATCGGCTCTTTCCTATACCTGTACAGCTTCCGCTTCCTGCGAACACGGACCGGCGGTTACCACGCGAAAACACCGCACGGCTGTCTGCTGACCTCGCTTGGCACCATGTTCGCGGCGCTGACCCTGGCAAAAAATCTTTATTCGCCGCTTCTCATAGGAGCTGTTTTGTTTGCCGCGGCCTTGTGCATTTTTGTACTGGCGCCCGCAAACAACGCTTCGCTCCATCTGACAGCCAATGAAATCACCGCCATTCAGCCACGAGCTTGGCTTCGCCTTGCTGGTACTGTCCTCATTGGGAGCCTGCTGTTGTACA
>OHIY01001062.1_pt1 | contig 11637 bp, 7 predicted proteins | sample 1568351 | NCBI WGS metagenome assembly OHIY01 (sample SAMEA3879547, study PRJEB24766) | human gut metagenome | biome: human-associated habitat; feature: feces | place: USA | collected 1985/1987 | reverse complement strand
CAGAAGAGCAGTGCAAAGGAAGAGTATACGCCCAGCTTTGACCTGACGGGGGTGTGAACCCCACCGTCATCCCTGCGGGATGCCACCGTACGGGTTGCGGCACCCAGCGTCCGCTTCGTGCAAAGTTTTGCACTTGCGTCCTGCTGGCCGCTGCCCCAACAACTCCTCCCTGCTTCCGCCACTGGCGGCGGTCGTCGTTGTTGCCTACTAGGGGCGGCCTTGGCAAAACCATAAGGCTTTACGCAATGCCAAGGGCCCCACTATTAGGGGGGCTGTCACCGCAGGTGACTGAGGGGTTCTTTCGTCAAAACAACCAAAATTTCTTTTTCTTTTTCTCTCGGCCGAAACAGCATTTGCTTGCTATCCGGTGCGCAGTGCGGTATAATGGATACAACAATGTGTTCTCACATGAAATGGATCCCGGAAACGACTTTTTAGGAGGAGCGTTATGGAACACTACAATCCCATTCTCGGCAGCGAGCCCAACGGCCAGAAATTTATCACCTGCGGCGAGATCATGCTCCGTCTGACCCCGCCGAACTACGAAAAGATCCGCATGGCATCCAGCTTTGAAGCCAGCTACGGCGGCAGCGAGGCCAACATTGCACTGGCCCTGGCCAACCTGGGTGTGGACAGCACCTTCTTCAGCGTGGTGCCCAACAACAGCCTGGGCAAGAGCGCGGTGCGCTGGCTGCGCTCCAACGATGTGCACTGCACCCCCATGATCCTGACCGAGCCGGACGAGACCCCTTCTAACCGTCTGGGTACTTATTATCTGGAGACCGGCTACGGCATCCGCGCTTCCAAGGTCATCTATGACCGCAAGCACAGTGCCATTACCGAGTATGACTTCTCCCAGGTCGATCTGGACGCTCTGCTGGACGGCTACGACTGGCTGCACCTGAGCGGCATTACCCCGGCACTGGGCCCCAACTGCCGCGGCCTCATCATCGATATGCTCAAGGTGGCCAAAAAGAAGGGCCTGACTGTCAGCTTTGACGGCAACTTCCGCTCTACCCTGTGGAGCTGGGAGGAAGCCCGCGATTTCTGCACCGAGTGCCTGCCTTATGTTGACGTTCTGCTGGGCATTGAGCCCTACCACCTGTGGAGGGACGACAACGATCACAGCAAGGGCGACTGGAAGGACGGCGTGCCCCTGCAGCCCAGCTATGAGCAGCAGGACGAGATCTTCCAGCATTTCATTGCCCGCTACCCCAACCTCAAGTGCATTGCCCGCCATGTGCGCTATGCCCACAGCGGCAGCGAGAACAGCCTCAAGGCCTTTATGTGGTACGACGGCCACACCTTTGAGAGCAAGCTCTACACCTTTAATATTCTGGATCGCGTGGGCGGCGGCGATGCCTTTGCCAGCGGCCTGATCTACGCCATGCTGCACAACTATAAGGCTATGGATATGGTCAACTTTGCCGTGGCAAGCAGCGCCATCAAGCATACCATCCACGGCGATGCCAACATCACCGACGATGTCAGCTCCATCCGCAACCTGATGAACATGAACTACGACATCAAGCGGTAACATTCCTTTATACGCAAAGATCCCCTCCGGTACGCGCACACCGGAGGGGATCTTCTTATTATGCTTCAATCTTACAGAAACACATCCAGCATCTTTTCCAGCGGGGTGCGGGTGTCAAGCTCCAACCCGGCTTTCTGTTTCAGCATCAGGATGCGGCGGACGCTCTCGTTGAGGCGTTCCTCGCTGATGGTTCCATTCTGCACAGCCTCCAGTACACCGTCAAAGGCTTCCGGCAGGTCGGACGGCATCAGCAGAAGATCTGCCCCGGCGTTCAGCGCCGCTACAGCCGCTTCTGCTGCAGAATAGTGGTCACGAATGGCTTGCATGGACAGCGAATCGGTGCAGATGACCCCAGTAAAGCCCAGCTCCCCCCGCAGACGCTCGGTCAGCATAGTGTAGGAGAGCGACGCAGGCAGGCCGTCCTGCGTTGCATTGGGGGTGGTGATGTGGGCGGTCATTACTACGTCGGCCCCAGCTGCGATTCCAGCCGCAAAAGGCTTCAGCTCCGTCTCCCGCATCTCTGCCCAAGTTTTGGTGCTGCTGGCCGTGCCGTAGTGGCTGTCCTCTGCGGTATCTCCGTGGCCCGGGAAATGCTTGAGTGTGCAGAGTATGCCCGCATCGTGAAACCCTTGTACAGCGGAGGCCACCATCTGTGCCGCCACTGCCGGATCCGACGAAAATGCTCGGTTCCCGATCACGGTATTGGCCGGATTGGTGTTCACATCTGCCACTGGAGCAAAGTCAAGATTCAGGCCGTAGGTTTTGAGGTAGCCTCCGATGATCTGCCCCATGGCACGGGCATTGGCCGGGTCCCCTGTTGTACCTACTGCCTGGGCACTCTGGTATTGGGGCAGATCAAAGCCGGAAGCATTGGCCAACCGGGCCACGCTGCCGCCCTCCTCGTCCACGGCGGTCAACAGATCAGTCCCGGATGCTGCCTGAAAATCTGCCAGAAGCTTTTTCAACTGCTCCGGGCTTTTCACATTCTGCCGAAACACCACAATGCCGCCCACCGGATACTTTTTCAGCCCCTGCCGTTCTGCCCAAGTCAGCCTTGTGCTATCAGACTGTCCACTGGGGTCCAGTGCCTCGACCCGCACCACGAACAGCTGCCCCACCTTTTCCCGCAGAGACATGGCAGCAAGCCGTTCCTCTACCGGGTCAATCTGGGCTGCTGCCGAGGCCGTTCCTGTCAGCAGCAGAGCCGCAGACAACAGCACAGCAGCTGCCCGCCGGATGATTTTTCGCACGAGAGACACCTCCTCTTTCTCTCAGTGTAGCACACCCTGCAAAGGTGCACAAGATGCAAAGATCCCCTCCGATACTCACACACCGGAGGGGATTTTCCATATCAGAAACGCATCAGGAAAGGATCATGCGGTCGTTGGCGAACTCGCCGCCGGACGCGATCTGGAACTTGGCCAGCAGGTCGGAGACATGCAGGTTCTTCTTCTCTTCCCCGGAGACATCATAGATGATGTGGCCCTCGTGCATCATGATCAGGCGGTTGCCGTACTTGATGGCATCCTTCATGTTGTGGGTGATCATCATGGTGGTCAGGTGGTTCTCCTCCACGATCTTGGCCGAGAGGGTCAGCACCTTGAGCGCCGTCTTGGGGTCCAGAGCGGCGGTGTGCTCATCCAGCAGCAGGAGCTTGGGCTTGTTCATGGTAGCCATGAGCAGGGTCAGTGCCTGACGCTGACCGCCGGACAGCAGGCCCACGCGGGCGGTCAGGCGATCCTCCAGGCCCAGGTCCAGGCTCTTGAGCAGTTCACGGTAGCGCTCCCGTTCGGCCTTGGTGATACCGATCCTCAGGCCGCGGCGCTTACCGCGCCGGGCGGCCAGGGCAAGGTTCTCCTCGATCTGCATGGTGGCGGCGGTGCCGGTCATGGGGTCCTGGAACACGCGGCCGATGTAGGCGGCGCGCTGGTGCTCCCCCAGTTTGGTCACGTCGGTGCCGTCAATGATGATCTTGCCGCTGTCCACAGGCCACACACCGGCCACAGCGTTCAGCATGGTGGATTTGCCCGCGCCGTTGCCGCCGATGACGGTGACAAAATCACCTTCGTTCAATTTCAGGTTCAGACCGTTCAGGGCCGTTTTCTCGTTGACGGTACCGGCGTTGAAGGTCTTGGAAACATTCTGGATCTCAAGCATTTTTTGCATCCTCCTTCTGTGCCTTCTTTGCCGCGGGCTTTGTGAAGTACTTGCTCTTCCAATAGGGCACGGCCAGGAACACGGCCACCACGGAGGCGCTCAGCAGCTTGAGCAGGTTTGCGTCAAAGCCGAGGGTCAGCACCAGCTGGATGACGATGTAGTAGATGATGGCACCCAGCGAGACGGACACCAGCTTGAGGGCAAAGTTGTGGAAGATGCGGCTGAACAGGGCCTCGCCGATGATGACAGCGGCCAGACCGATGACGATGGCACCACGGCCCATGCTGACATCAGCAAAGCCCTGATACTGGCTCAGCAGTGCGCCGGACAGGGCCACCAGACCGTTGGAGACCGCCAGACCCAGCACCACATTGAAGCTGGTGTTGATGCCCTGGGCACGGCTCATGGCAGGGTTGGAACCGGTGGCGCGGATGCCGCAGCCCAGCTCGGTGCCAAAGAACCAGTACAGCACGCCGATGACCACGGCGCTGACCAGAATGACCATGATGATGGGGTTGTGCAGGGCAAGCTCCTTGACCCAGCGCAGGGAGATGAGCAGGTCGTACTTGTCCACGTTGATGGACTGGTTGGCCTTGCCCATGATCTTCAGGTTGATGGAGTAGAGGGCCAGCTGGGTCAGAATACCAGCCAGAATGGCCGGGATGCCCATAAAGGTGTGGAGCAGACCGGTGACAAGGCCGGTGGCCAGACCGGCCAGCAGGGCGATGAAGAGCGCTGCCCAGACGTTCATGCCGGAGAGCAGGCACATAACGCAGACCGCGCCGCCGGTGCCAAAGGAACCGTCTACGGTCAGGTCAGCCACATCCAGGATGCGGTAGGTCAGGTACACACCAATGGCCATGATGCCCCAGATGAGGCCCTGCGCACAGGCACCGGGCAAGGCACCGGGCAGGTTGGCAAGTCTTGCAAGAATATCCAAAACGTTTTCCTCCTGTAACTACACTTTTTTCTGATACGGGAAAGCGGAGAAGAGCCAAATTTCGCTCTTCTCCGCTGATTTTATTGTAAAGTCCCACTGTCACCGCAGCATGGACCCAGCGCCCCTATCTGGGGAGCTTTCTGCAAAGCAGACTGAGCGCCTGTTATTCCTCAATGGCCTCGTAACCCTCGGGAACGGTCATGCCCAGCTCATCGCAGATGGTCTTGTTGTACTTCTTGGTCACGTTGGTGTACTCAACGGGCATGGTGGAGATATCGGCCTCACCGGTCAGAACCTTGGCAGCCATCTCACCGGTGGTGTAGCCCAGATCATAGTAGCTGATGGACAGGGTCGCCACGCCGCAGCCGGAGCAGATGCCCTCCTCACCGGCGAACACGGGCTTCTTGGCCGGGCGGCAGATGCCGTCGATGATGCCGGTGTTGGCGGCGCAGGTGTTATCGGTGGGAACATACACCGCGTCGTTCTCGTCGGCAGCCTTCTGGCAGACAGAAGCCAGATCGTTGGAATCAGAGAAAGCGTACTGGGTAGCGGTAACGCCCTTGGCCTCAAGGTACTTCTGGACCTCGTCTACCTGATACTGGCTGTTTGCCTCGGCAGAGCAGTAGAGCAGGCCCACCTTGGTGGCCTCGGGCAGCCACTCGGTGATCATATCTGCCTGCTGATCCAGCGGAGCCAGATCAGAGGTGCCGGAGACATTGCCGCCCACGGTGCCATCGAAATCGGTCAGACCCAGAGCAACACCGTACTCGGTGACGGAGGTGCCCAGAATGGGGATGCTGTCGGTGGCAGCCTGTGCGGCCTGCAGGGCGGGGGTAGCGTTTGCCATGATCAGGTCAACGCCTGCGGAAACAAAGCCGTTGGCGATGGTGGCGCAGGTTGCGGAATCGTTCTGGGCGTTCTGGAAGTCAAAGGTGACATTCTCGCCGAACTGTGCGGTCAGGGCATCCTCAAAGCCCTGGGTAGCAGCATCCAGAGCGGCGTGCTCCACCAGCTGGCAGATGCCAACGGTATACTTCTGGCCGTCAGCCGCTGCGGAAGAAGCCGCAGCAGAGGAAGCGGTGGAAGAAGCAGCCGTGGAGCTGGAGGAACCGCCGCAGGCAGTCAGGGCAGCAGCTGCGCCGCACACAGCAGCGGCAGACAGGAACGAACGACGAGAAATTTTACGCATGATATTACTCCCTCAATTCTACTTTCGCGGCAACAGGACACCGCATGAAAGTCAGTATTCAAGCGGCCTGTCGCATCGCGTTTCCGCTTTACACTCGTGAAGTATATCACACTTTCCGCTCTAAAACAACCGGGGAACAGCCCGAATTATCAATCAAAGTAATTTTATCTATCACTTTTTTCGATGGTTCTGTGCCGCATCTGCATTCCTTCGAGCTTTTTCAGCTCACCGTCCAGCCAGAGCAGATTTTCTTCCAGCTGGGGGCGGTACTCTTTTGCAAAGTCGTACCGGTAATACAGCGCCTGCCACAGCTTTTCCTGCATCCGCCGGGCAAACACCGGCTCAAACAGAGCGTCCAGCCGCTCCACGGTATCTTCCAGCGCCATGCACACCTGCGCCCAGCGCACATCGGTGGCCTCCCGGGCGGGCACATCGTACCGGGCCAGATAATCCCCCACCCTTGCCGCAATGACCTGCCCGCCGCACTGGGTGGGCTGCAAAAAGTAGGACACCTGCCCGTCCTTCGTGATCTCCTGCGCCAGCGGGTAAAGGGCGCAGACCAGCGGTTCGGCATCGTGGATGGCGCAGTGGTTCCCGGTGAGGAAGGGGCAGTTGCCGCGCTCCTCCTTCAGCGGGGCCAGCCGCAGCACCGGCAGGCGGCTGACCCGCCCGATGCTTCCCCGGCAGAACGCCCGGGCCACGGTGCGGGGCGGCAGGCGCAGGCGGGCCGCGATGCGCCACAGGTCAAAGCCCGACAGCACGATATCCTCCCGCCCCCGGCAGCAGCCGCCGCAGCCCGCGCAGGCAAACGAAAACGCCTCGTCCCGGGCAAGCAGGGGCGCGGTGCGGGTAAAATCGGTGCGTCCGCAGAGATCGACCTGTGAATCCTTGAGCATGATGGTTCTCCTGTTCTGTGAATGGTTTTGTTCCATTGTACCACAAAGCCGGGCACAGAAAAAGGGAGCGTATCCGCTCCCCTGTTCAGGCCCCCCGGCTCACACGGCGATAGACCGTTACGGCATCCTCAATGTGGTAGGGCGCGGTGCTGTGGTTTCCCCCCGCCCCGGCCGTGACCAGAATGTATTCCCTGTCCTTCACCTCAGCCAGACTGGCAAGGCAGAGCCCTGCCTCCCCGGTGTAGCCGGTCTTACCGCCCAGGATCCGGCCACGGTGCAGCTCTGTGCCGTCCAGCTGGCTCAGCAGGGTGCTGTGCATCGTGAACCCCTGCGGGTGGCAGTTGGTGGCCGGAACGGTATACCGCTCCGTGGTAAACAGCTTGCGGAAGGTCTCGTTCTGCAGGGCTGCTTCCGTTAGCCGGGCCATGTCCCGCACGGTGGAAACATGTTCCGGGTCGTGCAGACCGGTGGGGTTGCAGAAATGCGTGGCGGTCATCCCCAGCTCTGCCGCTTTCTGGTTCATCCGGGCCACAAAGGCTTCCTCGCTGCCGCTCACCTCCCGGGCCAGTGCTTCGCAGCACTCGGCCCCCGAGGGCAGCATGGCTCCGTACAGCAGATCCCGCACCGTGGCCGTTTCCCCGGCCTGAAACCCCGCCAGCGAGGCATTCTGGGCCTGCAGAGCCGGAAAGATCTCCTCGGGCAGGGTCACGGGCGTGTCGAGGTCCGGGTTTGCTTCTATGGCCAGCAGCGCCGTCATCATCTTGGTCATGGAAGCCGGATAGATCGTGCTGTCGGCATCCTTTTCGGCCAGCACCTCTCCGCTGTTGGCCCGCAGTAAAATGGCATGGGGACTGTTCAGCCCATCCAGCGTGACCCGCCGGGGCCACAACAGCAGAAGCAGGGTCGCCAGCACCAGCAGCCAGAACAGCCGCCGGAAGGCTCTGCGCCGGTGCTTCCGGCGGCGCGGTGAAGTTTTCATTCTCGTTCTCATCCTTTTTGCAAAATCAAAAGCGCTTTCATCCCCTAATACGAGACGAGAGCGCCTTTTTCTGCAAAAAGTGGTGCCGCCCCACAAAAATTTGTGCAGCGGCCCCAAGCCAGTTTAATATTTTACCTTTTTACGTCATCTACAAGAACGTGTTCAGTGCTGTGCCTTATGGAACATGCTCTTGCGCTTACGCTCCAGCAGATAGCCGGCAGCCAGCAGAACACCGCCTGCACGCACCAGAACATCTGCCACCCAGTTGGTGGTACCGGTCTGGATCAGCTTGCCGCTCTCCGGGGCGGGCGTGGTCTTAGCGACTGCCTGCTCCACGGTGGGAGTGGTGGGCCGTGTATTCTGCACAGCCGGGGTAGTCGGCGTAGTGGAAGCCGGGGTAGTCGGCGTAGTGGAAGCCGGAGGAGTAGGAGCGGAGTCCTCGGGCGTTTCCGGAGCCGGAGGAGTAGGATCGGAGTCATTGGGCGTTTCCGGTTTCGGGTTCGTGGGGATCACAGGGTCGGTCACTTCCCGCAGAGCGCCGTAAATGGTCACGGTGTACTGTGCGGAGTCGGTGCCGTCGACGGTTTCACCGGTGACCTTCACGTTGGAATCCGGGCCAAAGGCATCCAGCACGCCCGCTGCTGCGGTGGTGTTGGGGTTGTTCTGGCTCTCATAGCCCCAGACGATGGTATAGGTCTTGCCCTCATACTCGTACTCGGTGCCATAGACCATATCATAGGCGCTGGGCGCACCTTCTGCCTGCTTTTCGTAGTTGCCCCAGATGAGCTTGGTGTTGCCCTCTGCATCGGTGGTCTTGGTGAAGTTCAGGCTCTTACCGTTCACCACCATATCCCGCAGAATAACGACCTGATCGCCATTCTCAGTGGTCTGATAGGCAGTGTCGAAATTGTATCCGGCCTGCTTCAGCTCTTCCAGCGCCTTGCCGATGATCTCCGGGTCGTGGGAACCGTCCACATCCAGCATATAGTTCAGTGCGGCGGCGGGCACCCACACGGAGAGATACTGCTTCCCGGTTTCCTTGTTCAGGTCAGAGAGGTAGGTATAGGTCTGGCCTTTATAGGAAAGGGCATCGAAGTTTGCGTGGGCATCATCCTTGGTCAGCAGGAAATTGGTCAGCTTGTCGCCATGCTCGTTCACCGGCCACAGGGTGTTGTCGGCGTTGTAATCATAGGTCAGCGTACCACCGGTAACGATGAGCTTCTGGCCCACAGTTGGTATCTTTTTTATCGAGGGGTTAAGGGTAATCGTTGTTGCTTCCACATGGGAATTGTTTTTGATGCGGATGGTGCTGTTATCACCGTAAGCAAACAGTCCTGCCTCGTCGTATTTTCCCCTCACAAGAACAGTACCATTATCCACGACCAGTTTAGCATTCTTGCCCAGACCAACTGCCGTATAGGAATTCTCCATATCGGAAATTAGCTGTCCATTGTCATCAACCAGAATTTCATGTCCCCGGGCAGAGGTTGCCTGAATCCCCCAGTTACCCCGCGTACCGCCTGTTAGATGATATCGGCTGTTTCCGGTCACACGCAGTTTCAGGCCCTTACCATCACTGCCGCCCAGAGCATACATTGCCTGATGGGTGTTCTTGGAGGTCACAACGCTGTTGTTTGCGATTTCAACCTTCTGGAAACCGGCGTAAATTCCACGGTTTGCATCGATATCCACCGTGCTGTCGTTCACCGTCAGATTGCCGGTCCCGCCATGCTCATTATAAATGCCCCAGGTTCCCGCATCCGGGTTTTCAGAAGTAACTTTGATTTCGGCCTCTGTGCCATTTTTAAAGGTGATATTACTGTCACCGTGGGTGGCAATGCCATAGCCTGCGGCATTCGGGGTTTCCGGGGTAATATTGATATCGACTTCTGCATTGTCGAACGTGATGTCCCCGGCAGATTTGAGTACATTTCCCTCTTTATCTTTTCCGGCACCTTCATAGTCAATGCCGAAGCTGCTGCCAGCAATATTCAGCGCGCTATCCTCCACAGTCAGGCTTGCATCCGAACCTTGGTGGCCGTAAATACCGGTTGTAGCATCACTGATCTCCAGCGTACTGCCATCCTCGACTGTGATATCATCCCAGCTGGCAATGCCAATACCGGTATGTGACGCTTGCTTTGCATTGTCTTCCACACCGTCTATCGTTAAGGAAGAGCCGCCGGAGATGGTCAAATCACCATGCTGGGTCACACCACGGCCAGCCTGCGTAGAACCAGAGGTTTTTGTCTCCTCAATGGTCACGTTCGCCCCGTCTGTGATTTCCACGTCCGAGCCATCTGCCATTACCAGACCGCCTGTGGTCTCATTGATGGTCAGTGAACCGCCAGCGGGGCTTTCCGTCTCTTCCGTGTCTGCATCCTCAGTTTCGGTCTTTTCTACACCGCCGCTGATGGTCAGGTTCGTTTCTGCACCCGCACTGGTCCCCGAACCATCACTTGCGCCGCCATCGCCCACACGGATGCCCTCGACATTGACGTTGTTTTTAAGGATATTCTCTTTCTCATTTTCAATTGCCTTGGAGCCATCAATGACATTCTCGCCCTTCAGGGTAAGGTCCACATCGGAATTGTCCTGTACATTGATACCCGCCTTACCGTTTTGTGTCAGGTTAATTTGGGTATTATCCAGCGTCAGGTCAACGTTGGCTCCTTTATTTTCATCCTTGCCTTCCAGATTTACGCCAATATCGATACCATGGCCGCCGGTGGTCAGGTTGGAATCCCTAACTGTCAGGTCAACATCTGCACCCTCGCCCACCTTGATGATGGTTTTATCTTCTTTGGCATCTGCGGGCACTCCAGCCGGGGGGTCAGTCTGGGTGCTGGTATCTACATTCACGCCGTCAACCACGATGGTTGCACCCGTCACATCCTCTTTGACCGTGATGGTGTTTGTGGTTGTGGTCTCAGACGTGGAACTGTTCTCTGTGTTGTCGGCAGAAGAATCTGTGGTATGATCCGTAGGTGTGGGTACCTCTGTACCATTGTTGGAGTTATCAGTGGTTGACGGGACTTCTTCCTTTGGCACGTTGCCGTCCTTGACGTAGATCGTACCTTTATCCGCTTTATCCTCGTTGACGTAGGTGCGGTTTTTATCGCCCTGATCCTCACCCTGATAACTGAATGCACCGCGAGTGTCATCCTTGCCAACAGTTACACTGCCATCGCCCAGATAATACGTCACCGCAGAAGCGCTGGGGCCAACCGCGCTCACTGCAACCGCGGTGGCCAGCGACATTGCTGCCAACTTGAATTTCTTGTTTGTCATTTTTCTTCTGCTCCTTTCCAGTTCATGCTCACATGATCGAAAAGTGGTGGTTAAACAGCAGACCAATCCTTTGTCAGTCATACATACTCCCACCACGAAAAGCACCCAGACAAAAAGAAAAAAGCGCCGCACCAGCCAAATGGCTGGTACAACGCTTTGCGTTTTGCACTTTAGGGGTGCTCGCCCTCTCTATCTATACTTTAACCTGCCACTTCTCAAGGGCAAGGTGATCGTGGTGCCCGGAAAAGCTACTCCCATACACTTCTCCATAACCCCGCACCGACTGCCCTTTGGGGGCGCTGGCACATTTCCGCATAGTTGAAGAGGGTTGCAGAGCAAAGTGCAGCTGGCGGCCCCTACCGGGCCTTCCACCTTGCGTCACAGCCTCCCGACTGATTTGCTGATCTTTCTGTTTTGCTGACAAGGTGCTTCTCGCACCTTGTCATACCCCCCCCCCTATAAAAAATCAAGAGGTCTGGGCGAGGTTTGTAGATACTCACAAATTCATGGGATTTTTTAGGCCGTTTTGATGGAAAAGTGCACGCATAACAAAAACAAACCCCCAAGGAATTTCTTCCTCAGGGGTTTTGTTTAAGTCGGCGACTACCTATTTTCACGCGCCGTTTCCAGCGAACTATCTTGGGCACG
>OHIY01001054.1_pt1:10000-11707 | contig 11707 bp, 12 predicted proteins | sample 1568351 | NCBI WGS metagenome assembly OHIY01 (sample SAMEA3879547, study PRJEB24766) | human gut metagenome | biome: human-associated habitat; feature: feces | place: USA | collected 1985/1987 | reverse complement strand
AATACCATAGGAGACAAGTCTACCCACCATAGGGCATTTTGACTTGACTCGACTATGGTCAATCTGACCTTCTTTCATTTTTCATCGATTTTTCAATACCTATTCTAAAGTGATGTACTTAATGTGTACTGCTCGAATTTAATCTTATCTCAACTTTCATAGTTTTTGAAAATTTTCAAGTCAATACCATAGGAGACAAGTCTACCCACCATAGGGCATTTTGACTTGACTCGACTAGAGCCAATCTGACCTTCTTTCATTTTTCATCGATTTTTCAAAAACTATTTCAAACTGATGTATTCAATCTCTACTGCTCGAATTTATTCTTATTTACTCCAAATTATCTCATTTTCATTCAAACAACTCAAACTTGCAAAAATTACATATTCACAATATATATCGTTTATTTATTCCAAATTCATTCAAATCACAAAAATTACATCACAACTCTTCAAAAACTTACTATTTCACATTCTTATTACTATTAATTTATTACATTCATATAATTACACACTAATCAAAAAAGAAACGACACTTCATTTTTTTAACACTTGTTCATCACTTCCTACTATGTACAAACACATTTTTCATTTACTTCATATTCATATACTTCATCATTCTTATTCACTATCAAATGCTATCCAAATTATCATATTCTTCCTATTTCACGAGATATCGTCACTTTCATCTTCAAATTCTAGAATCTTCTACAGATCAGATGAGATGAAACGCTTCTAGAATATAGAGGATGAACCTTTATTCATCTCACAAAAGTAGATTTAGATTCTTATCAACTCTCTTATCCACTGAGAAAAACCTTTCAGTTAATTTTCAAAAGTGAATTTCTTATAGAGAAGCGTTACAACTAAAGTAGTTTCACTTTTATTTATATATAGATGAACATTCTCTATGAAGTGTAACCGTAACTCCCGTAACGCACTTATCCAATGAGATAGACTTCATTCTTCTAGAGATCAGATGAGATGAAACGCTTCTAGAATGTAGAGGATCAACCTTCCTTCATCTCACAAAAGTATACTCAAACCCTTATCAACTCTCTTATCCACTGAGAAAAACCTTTCAGTACATTTTTAATTCCTAAATTCTTATCCACAGCCGTTTCAATCAATCTCATTTCACTTTCATTGATTGATGGTTCGATGTACTCATGAAAGTATTACCGTAACTCCCGTAACGCACTTATCCAATGAGATCGCGAAGTGGTTGATAAAGTAGAGTTTGAAGTGTTTAGTGATTGAATGTTTGAAAGTGTTTGAATGGATGAAATAAATAGATGTGAATGTGTTGAATGGATTGTATAGTGAATATAGAATGGAATGGAGTTTGAATATGAGCAAGTTGTGTGAGATGAGTTTGTGTGTGGAATGGTTTTGAAAGTGTTTGAATGGATAGTAGAGTGTGATGGGATTGTAATGAAATGTTTTGAATTGTATGAAAGTGTGTATTGGTGTTTGTAGAGGTGTGTAAAGTTTGAATGGAAAATTGCAAAATGAGTGTAGATGAATTGTGTTTCTTGAGTAAAGAATGGTAGTAATGCGAATGGATCTTTGTAATGTATATATGATTGTAAAGTATAGAATAAGATGAATTGATTGTGAGTGAGAAATGGTAAGATTGTGTAGGATGGTGTGGAGAAAAGTGGTTGGTATCTTTTGGAAAGCGTATTTTGGTTATGAATGGTGTTGT
>OHIY01001054.1_pt1:0-5000 | contig 11707 bp, 12 predicted proteins | sample 1568351 | NCBI WGS metagenome assembly OHIY01 (sample SAMEA3879547, study PRJEB24766) | human gut metagenome | biome: human-associated habitat; feature: feces | place: USA | collected 1985/1987 | reverse complement strand
TTTATTCAAATCCATAGATTAAACAAACATCTATAGCTTCTTACCCATTCAAAGTTTGAGAATAGGTCCAGGATATTACATCCCAGAATCCTCTAATCATTCGCTTTACCTCATAAAACTAATATCATGTTGCAGCTATCCTGAGGGAAATTTCGGAAGGAACCAGCTACTAGATGGTTCGATTAGTCTTTCGCCCCTATACCCAAATTTTTAGATCAATTTGCACGTTAGAATCTATTCGAACCTCCACCAGAGTTTCCCCTGGCTTCGTCCTATTCAGGCATAGTTCACCATCTTTCGGGTCCCACCATCATTGCTATTACTCGAATCCTTTTTCAAAGAAGCAAGACCGGTAGATGTTGCCGTAAACAAATACTTCACATCCATTACTTTCATTACGCATTTTAGTTTTACACTAAACTACTTGCAATGATGATAGACTCCTTGGTCCGTGTTTCAAGACGGGACATAAAATTAGTATTCCAGAAAGGTGGATAAAGGAGGCAAGCAGATTGTTGCTTCTTTTAACCACCTTCTCCATAAAAGAGAAGTCAAATAGAATTCAAATTCTATCCACTTACAATTTTAATTCTACCAATTCTATGCTTACCCCATTACGATTTCAAGTACTATTTCACTCTTTTTTCAAAGTGCTTTTCATCTTTCCCTCACGGTACTTGTTCGCTATCGGTCTCTTGAACATATTTAGCCTTAGGTAGAGTTTACCACCCACTTTGAGCTGCAATCCCAAACAACTCGACTCCACGATTTCCTTCATTTTCTATTTATATCATGCAAATACAGGGTTTTCACCTTCTATGACTTGATTTTCCAAACAAATTAGCAATCAATAAATACATTCAAAGGAATCTACACTCCACAACTTGCTAAAAAGCAATTCAGATTGGGCTTTTCCCACTTCACTCGCCGTTACTAAGGGAATCATTGTTATTTTCTTTTCCTCTGCTTAGTTAGATGCTTCAATTCAGCAGGTCTTCTTGTTTGATTGGAGATGAAAAGAAGAAGAAGGAATGAATGATTTGTGATTACCAAATATTCAAATCCTATTTATTTCAATAGTATTGAAAAATACTATCAATATTCACCCTAATACGGTATTTATCATTTATCACACTCCAACAAACATACTCCCAAAGGAAGTGCCATATGCGTTCAAAAATTCGATGTCTCACAGAGTTCTGCAATTCGCATTACTTATCGCACTTAGCTGCGTTCTTCATCGATTCAAGAGCCAAGATATCCATCGTAATGAGTTCTATTTAACGAATCAACTTCCAACCTTTTCTCAAATCAACCAAAACTGTTGTAACACAACACAAACACTTCCATACTACAATGATCCTTCCGCAGGTTCACCTACGGAAACCTTGTTACGACTTCACCTTCCTCTAAATGATAAGATTTACACGACTTCTCCCAGATACTCAAACGTATCCGAAAATCCAAAGTGTTCACCGGATCATTCAATCGGTAGGTGCGACGGGCGGTGTGTACAAAGGGCAGGGACGTAATCAATGCAAGTTGATGACTTGCGTTTACTAGGAATTCCTCGTTCATGATGAAAAATTACAAGCATCAATCCCCATCACGAACTATTTTCAAAAGATTCGCCAGATCTATCGATCAAGCCACTCGTTGAATAGTTCAGTGTCGCGCGCGTGCAGCCCAGAACATCTAAGGGCATCACAGACCTGTTATTGCCTCCAGCTTCCCCATACTCAAACGTATAGTGTCCCTTTAAGAAGACAAAGTAAACATATTTACTTTATCTAGTTAATAGGCGGAGGTCTCGTTCGTTATCGGAATTAACCAGACAAATCACTCCACCAACTAAGAACGGCCATGCACCACCACCCATAGAATCAAGAAAGAGCTATCAATCTGTCAATCCTTCCTATGTCTGGACCTGGTAAGTTTCCCCGTGTTGAGTCAAATTAAGCCGCAGGCTCCACTCCTGGTGGTGCCCTTCCGTCAATTCCTTTAAGTTTCAGCCTTGCGACCATACTCCCCCCGGAACCCAAAGACTTTGATTTCTCACAAGGTACTAATAGACACCATTGGATATCTACTAAGCCCTAGTCGGTATCGTTTATAGCTAAGACTACGAGGGTATCTAAGCCTCTTTGATCCCCTAGCTTTCGTTCTTGATTAATGAAAACATCCTTGGTAAATGCTTTCGCATTTGTTCATCTTCCATAAATCCGAGAATTTCACCTCTAACTATTGAATATGAATACCCCCAACTGTCCCTTTTAATCTTGCTATCTTTCATAACCAATACATGAAATCAAGCATATCATTATTATTCCATGCTAATCTATTCAAACAAACGTCTGCTTTAAACACTCTAATTTTCTCACAGTAAATGACTAGCTATCATACTCAAGTAATTGAATACCCAAGCATAACTACTAGAAATGATAAGGATTTGAAATCAATTCGAAAATTCATCTCAAATACTCATCCAACTTCAACTACGAGCTTTTTAACTGCAACAACGTTAATATACGCTATTGGAGCTGGAATTACCGCGGCTGCTGGCACCAGACTTGCCCTCCAATTGTTTATCGATATGATTTGTACCTTCTTCTCAATCCAATTGCAAAACCAAAGGTTCCGCATTGTGATTTATTGTCACTACCTCCCTGTGTCAGGATTGGGTAATTTGCGCGCCTGCTGCCTTCCTTGGATGTGGTAGCCATCTCTCAGGCTCCCTCTCCGAAATCGAACCCAAATTCTTCGTTACCCGTTACTGCCATGGTAGTCCAATACACTACCATCGAAAGCTGATAGGGCAGAAACTTGAAAGGATTATCGCTACAAAAGCATGCGATCGATTCTATTATTATTACTCACTAATACAATTGGTTTTATTCTAATAAGAAAATCTCGAAGAGATTATAACATGTATTAGCCCTAGAATTACTACGGTTATCCATAGAAAAATTCATCCAAATAAACTATAACTGATATAATGAGCCATTCGCAGTTTCACACTAAAACTATTTAGACTTACACATGCATGGCTTAATCTTTGAGACGAGCGTATGACTACTGGCAGGATCGACCAGATTATTATTCATTAGAATTTTATTTCTTGAAGTTTGCAAAGTATTCAGACTTTATGAAAGCATAGAAGGGTTATAGAGGCTTAGAAATTATAGAAAGTTTGAATAGGTTCAAAAGTCCTTGAAGAATTATATAGACTTGGAAGTAGTTGAGAAGGGTTTGTAGAATAGGGAGGTATTGAAGATTGTGAAGTATTTGAAGTTGCTCTTGTGGTTCTTGGTTCTTGGAGTTCTTCTTGGCTTCTTCATTCTTGGCTTCTTGTGCTTCTTTATTCTTCTACTTCTTGGCTTCTTTATTTTTCTATTCATCTTGACTTCTTGGCTTCTTCATTTCTTGGCTTCTTTATTCTTCATTCATTTCTTCTATTCATCTTGACTTCTTTAATTCTTCATTCATTTCTTCATTCATTCTTGCCTTCTTCAATTCTTCATTCTTGACTTCTTTATTCTTCATTCTTGGCTTCTTCATTCTTGACTTCTTGGCTTCTTCAATTCTTCATTCATTCTTGGCTTCTTCTACTTCTTCATTCATTCTTGGCTTCTTCAATTCTTCATTCATTTCTTGGCTTCTTCAATTCTTTAATTCTTCTATTCATTCTTGCCTTTTTCATTCATTCTTCACTTCTTGACTTCTTGACTTCATTCTTGCCTTGCCTCCACTTCTTGACTTCACTCCACTCTTGCCTTGACTTCTTGACTTCACTTCTTCACTTCACTTCACTCGACTCTTGCCTTGACTTCTTCACTTCACTCGACTTCACTTCAATCTTCAATCTTCTCATACTTCATTCACTTCAATACCTTCTTATTCTACATTCACTTCACAACTACTTCTTCACCTATACTCATCTTCTACTCCTTCTTCACCTATACTCACCTTCTACTCATTCTTCACCTATACTCACCTTCCATGCCTTCACTCCATCCTCCTACTTGTTCACTTCGCGAATCATTCTAATACTTTCAAATATTAATCCTTACCTTTATATTTACTATTCTATCGAAGATTATCTATTTCAATTCCCTATTCTTTTAAATACCTACTAAAAATTATCTATACCAACCTATTGACTGATTCAACCTAATTGTTAAATTCATTATCACTTACCTCAGGATAACTGCTATCGCGTTATTAAACCTAAAAGTTAGTCAAATTCATTCTATTTCTTCTTATCTACCTTTATAGACTCACTTACAATCAATTTTGACTTACCCGAAATTTCAAGTCAAAATGCCCTATCATCACCCATAGTCCAGACGACCATAGGGAATTTTGACTTGATTTTTCATGTACCCCAAACCTAATTATAAATCACCTATTCCGTAGAGATAGCTCCATTCTGACCGCAGATTCGAATTCCCCTAGCCAAGTTGCCTATGGCACACTTTTCTAGGGTACAAGAAGGGTTTCTCAGCAGGCAGCCCCACTGAGAATTTTTTTTTTCCTCCCTTATATAATAAAATGACCTGTTCGACTCTACTAAACGCCAAATCACTTATGTTGAGATTTTTGAATATCGACTTTTTTTGGAATTTTCAACCAAGTCAATACCATAGGAGACTCTTTTCATACCATAGGGAATTTTGACTTGACTCAACCTAGTGCCCAAATTCCTATCATACATCATCATCCAACATATTTTTAATACCATAGGGAAACTTATTCTACATATTGTCTACACCTCAAATTTAATATTATCTCAACTTTCAAATTTTCAAGTCAACATCATAGGAGACATGTCTACCCACCATAGGGCATTTTGACTTGATTTTCACTTATGCTCAAATTGACATCCTTTCATTTTCCATTGATTTTTCAAACCCTATTTCAAATGAATGTACTTAATGTCTACACTTCAAATTTAATATTATCTCAACTTTCAAATTTTCAAGTCAACATCATAGGAGACA
>OHIY01001046.1_pt1 | contig 11803 bp, 5 predicted proteins | sample 1568351 | NCBI WGS metagenome assembly OHIY01 (sample SAMEA3879547, study PRJEB24766) | human gut metagenome | biome: human-associated habitat; feature: feces | place: USA | collected 1985/1987 | reverse complement strand
AGTTTTTCATGCGTCTGCAGACAGAGATTCCTTTCCGCCTCAGAAAACAGTGAAGACGCCTGCAGTTTATTCTGAAAAACGGTGTGGAGCAGATGGCTTTCCGGTGTATCCGCGTCGGCGAGAAAAGCACTGCACTGGCGGATAATGCCATCGACCGCAAGGTCATTCTGAAACACGCCCTGCCGGGATTTTTCCTGCTCGAGTGCGATGAGATCGGAGAAATAGCGCGGGAGATCCTGCAGAAGATGGAGGTAGTCGGCGATATCCTGCTGTGTGCGGAACGGGTACTCCGCGAGCAGAATGGGAAGCTGTGCCTGAATCCCGAGCGACGGACCGAGCGGTTCCGCAAGAAGGCTGGTGCTGCCCGGCATTTTCTCGCAGTTCAGCTCGTAGAGCAGAAGATCGAGCGTGATCTGATTTTCCGCGGGGAGGCGGTTTCGATGAAAGGATGTGAGCGTTGTTTCCACACTCTGCAGCAGGGCATCATACGAGGTGCGGTCAGGGATGGAAACCGTGCCGAACGAGGCGGTGCCGGGGGCAATTCCGCGGGAAGCCGGATCGGCGAGGGTATAGTGGAGCGTGATGGCAGAAGAGGTTACCTCGGAGTGGAAGCGTTCCTCCACATACGCGGAAAACCGGCGGTTCTCACCGGGGGAAAAGAACGGGGAAAAATACCAGAACAGCAGGGCGAAAAGAAGTCCGCCGCACAGAAGCAGAGGGAACAGGATGCGGCGGTGCAGAGAAGCTGGTTTCATAGAATAGGCTCCGGTGCGGACAGTTATCATAAAGTATGTAAAAAATGCTGATTTTATGCGCTTTTTCCGTGGCCTTTCATTTGACTTTCCAAAACGGCTTTGCTATAATCAGTAACGAATGAAATAAGGGACTTTTCAGTGCGGAACGGATTTGAAAAAGAATCCGCGAAGGTAAAAGGGAATCAGGTGGAAATCCTGAGCGATCCGGTCACTGTAAGCAGGGAGTGTTAGCTGCAGAAATGCCATTGTGCGAAACGCATGAGAAGGCGCGGCTGCCGTGAAGATCTGCGAGTCAGGAAACCTGCTGGAAAGGTTAGTGAATCGCTTCCGATAAAAGCATATATATTCATGGAAAGATGTACGAAGTAAAATCGGACATCTGCTTTTTTGTCGCCATGCGTCCGAAAAAGAGCTCCGGTGGAGAAACTCTTTTGCAGAAAAAGCAGATGTCTGTTTGTCTTTTCGCAGAAAAAATGTGTCCTCAAAAACAAGATTACTTGCAGGGAGACATCATTGACGGGGACAGGCACCGCCCAGCTGCCTGAAAAAGTCAGACGGAATCCGGAGCAGATGCGCGAAGGAGATCCGAAGAAAAGGAGAAGTTATGAAAGGAAATTCAAGCAAATTTCTGGCACTGCTGCTGTCGGCGTCCATGATCATGAGTCCGACTGTCAGCGTATTAGCAGATACGCAGGAAAAAGCAGCACAGACAGAAAGCAGCGCAGCCGCAGAGGAAGCGCCGCAGAGCGAAGAAACAGCAGAGACGGCAGAACCGGAAACAACACCGGCAGAAACCGAGAGCAGTGAAAGCACTGCAGAGACTCCGGCAGAAGAGCCGACGGAAACACCGGCCGCGCCTGCAGAGGATCAGACACCGGCAGGATCTGACGAGACCGAGACACCATCCGCAGATGAGGATGCTTCGGAAGATACTGCAGAGGACACTGCAAAAGACGGTGAAGAGACTGCCGATACCACAGAAAAAGAGCCGGAAGCAGCAGATGAGACTTCCCAGGATGCTGAAAAAGAAACACCGGCAAAAGAAGAAACCAAAGATGCTGTAAAAGAGAATACCAGTCCGGCGGCAGAACAGCCGAAAACGGAAGTAAAAGAAACAACCAAAAATGAGGCATCCAATACAGCCGAGGAGAAAGAAACAAAAGCAGCGGAAGCAGCAAAACCGGCAGATGGTGAGTATGAGACTTCTGCAGAAGCAACCGGAAGCATGTTCCGTGTGATTTCTTCCAGACTCATCGTAAAAGATGGAAAACTGAAAGCATCCATTCTGCTGAGTGGAACCGGCTATGATTACCTGTATACGGGAACAGCAGCAGAAGCTGCCGCAGCAGATGAAAAGAGCTGGATTGCTCCGACAGGAAGCGAAACCTATACGGATACGAAGACCGGTGCAGAAAAGACCGGATATCGTTTTGAAATTCCGGTGGAAGAGCTTGACAAACAGATGGATGTTGCCGTTCGCTCAGCCAAGAAAAAAACATGGGCTGATAAAACTGTTACGATTCACAGCACCGCTGCAATCCCGACGGTAATACCGGAACCAACCGAGACTCCAAGCGAAAATCCAGGTGAGGATTCCTCGAATAAGCCAGCCAGTGTAGAAGCACCGGTTACCAAAGAGGACGGCAGCGTATTCAAAATGTTCGTCATCTCCGAGGCAACAATGATCAACAAGGGCGATAAACTCGTTCTTACACTGAAAACAAACAACGTATCATTTGATAAACTGTATCTTGGAAAGAACGATGACCTTGCAAAAACACCGGCTATCCAGGGAATGCAGGAAGCAAACGGCGGTTATTCCTTTACATTTGAAGTAGATGCGGACAAAGCCGGCACAACCGTTCCGATCGTTCTTGGAAAGAAAGACGGAACCTGGTACATCAAACAGCAGCTTTATCTTGCAGTTCCGGGAAGTAAAACACCGGAAGTAACTCCGATACCGGAGCCGACCGAGACTCCGGTCCCGACTGCAACCCCGACTCCGAGTGAGACTCCGGTTCCAACCGCAACTCCAACTCCGGAACCGGCGAAAGTAGAAAACGGTATCTACAGCGGAACCGCGGAGACCGGCGCAGCTATGTTCAAAGTAGTCGGCGTAGAGCTGACCGTAAAAGACGGCGACATGAAAGCACGCATCACGTTAAGTGGTGTTGCCTACGATTATCTGTACATGGGAACACCGGAAGAGGCAGCTGCCGCAGACAAGAGTGCATGGATTGCAGGCGTCGGCACCGTTGATTACACAACAGCAGACGGCGAGACGAAAACAGGAATGCAGTATGATATTCCGGTAGCAGCACTCGATCAGGCACTTGTTGTTTCTTCCCATTCTGCAAAACGGGATAAATGGTATGCAAGAACCATTACTATTGCATCTTCCAGTCTGAAAAAGACCGCAGATCTTCCGGCAGATGAGACCAATAAAGTAGCAGATGGTATTTACAGTGCAGAGGCAACAACTAATGCAGCAATGTTCAAGGTAGTCGGCGTAAAACTGACCGCGAAAAACGGAAAAATGACAGCAGTTATCACCTTAAGCGGAAGCGGCTATGATTATCTGTATATGGGAACCGGAAAAGATGCGGCAGCAGAGAGCGGCGCATGGATCGCTTCCACCGGAAAAGTGGACTACACCTTAGACGGTGAAACCAAAACCGGAATGCAGTTTGAAATCCCGGTAGAGGCACTTGATCAGGAATTTGCTGTAGCAGCTCATGCAGTAAAGAGCGGCAAATGGTACGACAGAGCCATCACGATTGCATCTTCCAGCCTGAAAAAGACCGGAGACCTTCCGTCGGATGACAACAAGGGCGATACTCCGAAACCAACCCTCGTTCCGACCAAGACCCCAACCGTATCTCCATCTGAGACACCGGTTGTAAAACCGACCAGCACCCCGGCTCCGGCACCGACCCAGAAACCGGCCGATACCAAACCGGAGCAGGAATCCAAATATGAGTCTGACTTAAGCGGCGGCACATCCAAAGTAGACAGTGCAACCACACTGGCAGACGGCGTTTACACACCAGACGGATTCTCCTTCTCCGGCGGATCCGGAAAGGTAACCATCTCCTGCAGCAAGATTACTGTAACGAACGGACAGGCTTATGCAACGATCGCATTCAGCAGTCCGTACTACGGATATGTAAAAGCAAACGGAAATAAATACATGGCAAATGTCAGCGGCGGAAGCAGCATCTTCACCATTCCGGTTGAGCTGAACAAGAACAATACCATCATCGGTATGACCACCAGAATGTCCGTTGCCCATGAGATTTCCTACAACATCTTCATCTCCCTGGCAGCAGCAAAGAAGGGCGGCAGCACTTCTTCCAGCACAGGATTTGTAAAAGCAGACGGAACAACCTCCACGATCAGCACCGATAACTCCAAGCTGGATACCACCGCTCCAGAGATCATGGGACTGGAATACAAAGCGGAGACAAAACTTGCTTATGCAGAGTACTTCAAGATGTATCATTACGACGAAGGCATCACCCTGCTGGAGATCGATATGACAAAAGATACCGAGCGTGATCCGGAGAAACAGACCGAGGACGACAAGAAAGCAGAAGATACCGATACCGCAGCAGCAGAGGATACCGCAGCAGCAACCGACGAGGAAGAAGCGGCAGCAGCATCCGATTCCAAAAAGACCAGCACTGAGAAAGCGAAAGATCTGACCGAAAAGACAAAAGAGCTGTACGAAGGCAATGTTGTCAAATATCTGATCGTTCCGAAAGATGTTGAGATTCCGGCAGGACTGGACAAAGATATGATCGTGATCCAGCTTCCGGTTGAGAAAACATACGTAGCATCTGAGGATGCCCTGAAACTTCTCGATGAGCAGTTAGACGCAGCAGAGAGCATCAAAGCAGTCGGCATGGAGCAGAAAGACTGCCGGATCGAAAACATTGCAAAAGCAATGGAAGACAAAAAAATCTCCTTCGACGGAGCATTCGATGATCTGGACTACAAAGCTCTGGTAAAAGACGAAATCGACTTTGCAATTCTTCCGTCTGAGTTCCTTCCGGGAAATGCAAAAGATGAGGAAGATGCTGATGCAGCCGACGAGACCGCAGATACCAAAGCTGAGGATCAGAAGGACGATAAAGACGATAAGACAACGGATGAGAAAGCAGACGAAGGCAAGACTCCGGAAGAACTTCTGAAAGAGGAAAATGAGCGTCTGTCCGACACCGCAGAGCGTCTGGCAACCCTGACCATTCCGATGCTGGTTGACCGTTCCGCAGACGAGAAGACCGATCTTGCGAAAGCAGAGTGGCTGAAAGTCTACGGCGTGATCTTCGGATGCGAGGATCAGGCAAACGAGCTGTTCCAGCAGATGGTAAAGGCAGAAGAGAATAAATAAGTACAATAATTTGCAGCAAAAAATGAGAAAGGGCTGCTGCCGTATGGCAGCGGCTTTTTCTTTAAGAAAGGAATATCAAATGACAGGAAAAAACGAAAGAAAGCTGAAAAAATGGGCCGCACTTTTTCTTGCAGCAGCGATGTCACTGACGGCCTGCGGTAGCACCGCATCAACGGGAAGCAGCACATCGTCCGCGTCGGGCACTTCGGCAGTTTCTGAGAGCAGCACATCCACAGCATCCGCAGCAGACGTTTCCGAAAGCCAGACGGAGAGCACATCTGTCTCGGAAAGTACGGCTGAAAGTGAAAGCACCTCCGAAGCCACTGCTGAGAGCAGCACCTCCGGGAGTGATACCGCATCCGCGGATGGTTTCGCAACGACAGACGATGTCAGCGACGCACCGGACATCACCGGAATCACCATCGAGAGCAAGATGGTCCTGAATTACGCCGAGTGCTTTAACGTATACTACTGCACAGACGGCTATAAACTGATCGATGTCAAAGACGGCGCGCAGTATCTGCTCGTCCCGGACGGAAAAGAGGCGCCGGATGACCTCGATTCCGACGTAATTGTAATCCATCAGCCGCTGGAACGCATCTACATGGCAGCAACCTCTCCGATGGCGCTGTTCGATGCCATCGACTCCCTCGATACGATTCGTCTCTCCGGTGAAACCGCAGACAACTGGTACGTACAGGATGCCGTTGACGCGATGAATGCCGGAACGATGATCTTCGCCGGAAAATACAGTGAGCCGGATTACGAACTTCTGGTCAGTGAGAACTGTGATCTGGCCATTGAATCCACGATGATCCTCCATTCCCCGAAGGTACAGGAGATGATCGAGATGCTCGATATTCCGGTCTTCATCGACCGTTCCAGCTACGAATCCCAGCCTCTTGGCAGAACCGAATGGATCAAACTCTACGGTGCCATGCTGGACAAAGAGGAGGAGGCAGCCGACTTCTTTGCAAGTCAGGCAAGTGTTGTGGAAAATCTGAAGGATTTCCAGAATACCGAAAAAACGGTCGCTTTCTTCTATATTAATACGAGCGGAGCTGCCGTTGTGCGGAACCCGGAGGACTATATTTCCAACATGATCGAGCTTGGCGGTGCGCGCAACGCCTTCCGTGATCTCCAGGACGACAGCGGAAAAACATCCGTGCCGATCACGATGGAGCAGTTCTACGATACGGCCGAAGATGCGGACTACCTGATCTACAACGCAAGCATCGATTCCACCGTCAAAACCCTGGACGACCTGCTGGCAAAGGATTCTATGTTTGCCGATTACAAAGCAGTCAAAGAGGGCAATGTCTGGACAACCGAGAAATCGATGTATCAGGCAACCGATAAAATTGCACAGTTTACCAACGACATTAACCTTCTGGTAACGGGCGGCGATCCGGATCAGATGGTATTCTTAAGAAAATTATCCTGATGGAGGAACGTATGTCAGAGAAAAAAAATATGACAGGAAAAGAGAACAGTTTCCATATGGAAAACTTCCGGCGCCGTTCGCGGTATGCCGCTGTGTTTCTGGTGCTGATTCTGGCGTTCGCTGCCATCACCGTGCTGAATATCAATTCCGGAAACGTAAATATTTCGATTCCGGAAATTTTCCGGATTCTGCTGCGGCGGACCGGAGAGGGGAAAGAGTACAATATTATCTGGAAAATCCGCCTTCCGCGTATTCTGATGGCGGCAATCCTGGGCGGTGCTCTGTCCCTGTCGGGCTTCCTTTTACAGACTTTCTTTGAAAACCCGATTGCCGGTCCGTTTGTTCTTGGAATTTCCTCGGGAGCCAAAATGGTCGTGGCGCTGACCATGATCTTTTATCTGGAGTGGGCGCGCAATATCACATCTTACACGATGATTGTTGCAGCATTCTTAGGATCCCTTCTCTCCGTCGGCTTCATTCTGCTGATGTCCCGACGGATCAAAAATATGGCAGGACTTCTCGTCGGCGGTATTATGATCGGTTACATCTGCTCGGCGGTCACGGATTTTGTTGTCACCTTCGCGGAGGATTCCGATATCGTCAACCTCCACGGCTGGTCACAGGGAAGCTTCTCCGGCATGAGCTGGAGCAACGTAGCGATCTCTGCGGCTGTGATCGGCATCACCTTTGTCATCACGTTCCTGATGGCAAAACCGATCGGTGCATACCAGCTCGGTGAGGCGTATGCGCAGAGCATGGGTGTCAACATCAAAGTATTCCGCATCGCGCTGATTCTGCTTTCGAGTATTCTCTCCGCATGCGTCACCGCATTTGCCGGTCCGATTTCGTTTGTCGGCATTGCCGTCCCGTTCCTCGTTAAACAGAGCCTCGGCACATCGCGTCCGCTCGTCGTAATCCCGGGAACGTTCCTAGGCGGAGCCGTCTTCTGTATGATGTGCGACCTGATCGCGCGTATGGCGTTTGCACCGCTGGAGCTGTCCATCAGTACGGTCACATCGATCTTTGGTGCGCCGGTCGTCATTTTCATGATGCTGCGCCGGAAAAGGGGGTAAGAGAATATGAATGAATATTATTTTCATCTGGACCACCTGACGGTCGGCTATGATAAAAAGCCGCTGATCAAAGATATCTGCATCGGCATCGAAAAAGGCGAGATCGTTACGCTGATCGGACCGAACGGTTCCGGTAAATCAACGATTCTAAAAAGCATCACCCGCCAGTTAAAGCTGGTCGGCGGAAATGTGGAGTTTGACGGGAAAAACCTGCATGAGCTTTCGTTCCGCGAGTTGTCCACGAAGATGGCCGTTGTGCTGACGGAGCGCATGAAGCCGGAGCTGATGACCTGCCACGATATCGTGGCAACGGGCCGCTATCCGTACACCGGACGGCTCGGCATGCTGACCCGCGAGGATGAGGAGAAGGTCGAGAAGGCGATGCGCGCCGTTCATGCCGAAGAGCTCGGCGGCCGTGATTTCAACGCTATCAGCGACGGCCAGCGCCAGAGAGTGCTTCTTGCGCGTGCGATCTGTCAGGAGCCGGAGGTCATCATCCTCGATGAGCCGACTTCTTTCCTCGATATCCGCCACAAGCTGGAACTGCTCGCGATTCTGCGCCGCATGGCAAAGGAGAAGGGCATCACCGTCATCATGTCGCTGCATGAGATCGATCTGGCACAGAAAATTTCAGATAAGATCATCTGCGTCAAGGGCGATGCTATTTCCCATTTCGGCGCACCGGAGACAATTTTCCGCGAGGATATCATCCGCGAACTGTACGAGATTGACAATGGTTCGTTTGACCCGTGCTTCGGAAGCATCGAGCTGCCACGGCCGGAGGGAACACCGCGCGTCTTTGTCCTCGCAGGCGGCGGAACGGGAATCCCGGTGTTCCGGAAACTGCAGAAGGAAAATGTCCCGTTTGCGGCAGGCGTCCTGTATACGAACGATATCGATTACCAGCTCGCCCGCATTCTGGCAATGGAGACGGTAACCGAAGCACCGTTCCAGGAGATCAGCGACGAGGCATTTGCCCGTGCCTGCGAGCTGATGAAGAGCTGTGAACGTGTCATCGACACCGGCGTCCCGGTGGGCATGTGCAACCGCCGGATCGAAGAGCTGAGGGCAGAAGCAAAGCGGCTTGGAAAGCTGGCAGAGTAAAACAAAGAAAAATCCAATCAAAATCTCCTGTCTGGGAACGAAACAATTGTTTTCCGAACAGGAGATTTTCTTTTTGCAGCCATTGTAAAAACAGCAAAAGAACACGAAAAATGTAATATTAAATTGTACGAAAAATTCACACAATTCAAGTCAAAAATCAACAGAGATTGACACTTAAAAAGTCAAGTGCTTTGTAAAATCTTTTGGCGAAATAAAGGTTTTCTCTGTTATGACCAAAACACGCGTTCTGATTTCGCAAGATTTAAACACATGCTTTCCACACCGTTTTTCGTGGATAATGTGGATAACTCGGTGTATAACTTGTTTTTAGGCATGTTTTCGGTGGTTAACTATGTGGATAACTTGTGGACGAGATGTTTATAAAATTGGCCCGTGTGGAAAAAACCCGGTTTCTTTGTGCAATTTCGACAAAAAGAGGTTTTAAAGTTTTATACGACTGACATGAAAGGTTTTTCAGATTTCAGAAACTACGGAAAAACAGAAAAAAGCAGGCAGTTCTCCGTACAATACGAAGAATGCCTGCTTTTGCTGTATTCTATTCGAAAGAAGCCATCAGTGGCTGATCAGATATTTCTCTACCGAAGTCACACAGTTCGCGCCGTCGGCGGCTGCCGTGATGATCTGACGGAGCTGCTTCGTGCGGACATCGCCTGCAGCGAACACGCCCGGCACGCTCGTCACACCGTCTTCGCCGGCTTTGATGTAGCCAGCCTCATCGGTTTCTACGGTGCCTGCGATCAGTGCGGAGACCGGAACGATACCGACGGCAATAAACACGCCGTCTACCGTGATCACACCGGCTTCCCCTGCCTTTTTGTTCGTTACCTTCACGCCGGACACCATCTCGTTTCCCTCGATGGAATCCACAACCGTATCCCACACCATTTCCACATTCGGCAGTGCCAGCAGTGCATCCTGGAGAACACCGGCTGCCCGCAGTTCATCGCGGCGGTGGATCACGTAAACCTTTTTGCACGTTCTGGCAAGGAAAATCGCATCCTCCACGGCGACATCGCCGCCGCCGATAACGGCAACGGTTTTGTCTTTGAAAAATGCGCCGTCACACGTTGCACAGTAAGAGACGCCCATGCCGGAGAGTTCCTTTTCACCAGGTACATTTAACGCGCGGTGCTCCGCACCGGTTGCAAGAATGACCGTTCTGGCATGATACTCATTTTTTCTCGTGCGGACAATCTTGATCTCTTCGTCAAGAACAAGCTCCTTCACACGCTCGCGGGAAAATTCCGCGCCCATTTTTTCAGCGTGTGCGCGCAGCGTGCTTCCGAGATCCATGCCGCTGATGCCCGGAAGGCCGGGATAGTTGTCTACTTCATAGGTATTCAGCACCTGGCCGCCGCTTGCAAAGTTTGCCTCAATCGTAAGAGAGGAGAGCTTTGCGCGTTTCGCATAAATCGCGGCAAAGACCCGCCGGGCCGGAGCCGATGATGATAACGTCGTATAAGTTTTCCATAAAAATCCTCGTTTTCGTCTGTAGTAAGCTGCCATGCAGCCATTTTTCTGAAAGTATCGTTACGGAGCCGGTGTTTCGGACGGTTCCTGACTGTCGGAAACGGAAGATGAATCTTCCGCGGAAGTTTTTTCAGCTTCTTCTTCCGGCGCTTCCGGCTGGTTGTGAACCACCTTGATGCTGCGTACCAGCTTCAGATCGTTGTCGATGCCGATTTCAGTGTAGTCCAGCTTTTCGTCATCACTATAGAATGTGTAGAGTGTCAGGTTACTATCCTCTTTTTCCGTTTTTTCTGATTTGGCATCCCCTGCCTTCGCCAGAAAATCGCTCTCGGAAGTGCCGAGCGTGATGCCGTTTGTGATTGAAATCGGAATCTTTGTCGTATCGAGATCGCCGTACAGCGAAGTAACGAAACAGTTGCGCACTGTCGTCGCCTCCGCGCCGTAATTATGTACGGTGCAGTAAAGCTTCTGACCGCCCTTTTCCAGCGTGACGTAGCCGTATTTTCCGTTTAAAACGGCCGTATCGGACTCTTCCGTATTGACGGTCCAGTCGTGGTCCAGAAGTTCACTGACCGGAACGGGAAGATGATAGAGTACATCGTCAAAGCGGACGGTCCAGTCGTTGATTTCACTGCTGTCGGCTTCCGGTGCCTGGTAGGCCTCCACTTCCGGTGTTGTGGCATCGCTGACACCATCGAGCGCTTCTGCATCAGCCGTGGTCGTAAAGTTCTGCATATCGAGGGAATACAGAATTCCCGTTTCGTTATCGAAGCCGAGCGTGATCGTCTGGTACAGCCCGTACTCATACGTGAACTGCACAGAGGTATCGGCCTCATAACGGTCCTTTGGCACACCGTAGATGCTTTCCACATCCTCCATCAGCGACTGCTGCAGGGTGACGCCGTTCGGCAGGCCGACATAGATATTCTGGCCCTCAGCGGTCGAGGTATCGATGTGAATGCCTCCGATCAGGCATTCCGCCACTGGCTTTGCCGTGGTGTCCGGATTGGCAATATCGACGGTAATCTGGTTTCCGTCCTTTTCAAAGATTTCGCCCTCTGAGAAGGATTCCGGCTGGATTTCCTTCGTGTCGTCGCCGCTGTAGACCCAGCCAAGCGCTGTAAAATCCGCGTAGGATTCCGGAATTTCGTATGTATCGCCCCAGATGGCAAGCTGAAAACTGTTCAGGTTCTTCGAGAGATCCACATCGTATTCCGGAATCTCATCGGAATCGCCGGAGGCCGCCAGATTGTCTTCGGGGTCGTCATCGTCGGTACTCTGACTGATGGTTGTGATCGGAATCGTTTCTGTTTTCTTTCCGCAGCCGCTCGTTCCCACGAGGAAAGCGGCAAATACTGCTGTTAAAACCCAACGGTATTTTTTCATCAAAACCTCCTCATAATAAATGGTTAAAAATATTTGAAAGTTACTTCATGTAAGTAACGATATCAGTTCCCCCTATTCTATCACATTCCGCTTCGTTTTCCAATGTCTGAAGCGGATTTGAGAAAAATGGTTTTTCAAAAGCGCGGTACGGAATACA
>OHIY01001041.1_pt1 | contig 11862 bp, 8 predicted proteins | sample 1568351 | NCBI WGS metagenome assembly OHIY01 (sample SAMEA3879547, study PRJEB24766) | human gut metagenome | biome: human-associated habitat; feature: feces | place: USA | collected 1985/1987 | reverse complement strand
GCTTTCTTTCTCTTCAGACTTTGCAATATTTATGCTTAAATTTATAATCCCTCATATTTTTACGTTGATCCCTCATATTTTTACGTTGATCCCAAAATAGAAAGAAGATATGACCAGCGCAAAGCAAAACCGGATAAAAAGACTAAAGGCTAAATATCTACCAAGTAGATATTTAGCCTTTTAATAGTCGGGATGAGAAGACTCGAACTTCCGACCTCCACGTCCCGAACGTGGCGCGCTAGCCAACTGTGCTACATCCCGATTTTTATGTCTTGTAATCGCTTCGGTAGTACCGTTCTCGATTACGGTTGCAAAGGTACGACTTTATTTTAAACTGACAAGCGTTTCGGCAAAAAAATTATCAGAAAATTTCATTTTCCTTTTTCCTATGCAGGCAACATACCTAGTAATTCAAACATTTTCCGATAGATAGCCGCTTTTTCCGGTAATGGCTTCGGATATGCCCGCGAAGAAGAAGGCATACGAAATAATTTCATATCTCTTCCTTGCCAGACAAAAGAAGAGAAAGATCCGACTGCCGGTTCTTCGACCGATACATACAACGACAAGACCGACAAAAGCGTATCCATGGCCTTTTGTCCGGTAACCACAATGGCCCGGCATTGTGGAATCTGACCCAATACCTGTTCCAAATCAATCGGTCGGACAATTTCAAGGAACTCATCCGAAGCATTTCCTTTCTGACGGATCACTTCTACACCGGTATCGCCTATTCCCAAACCTTTTTCCCGGCAAAAAGCCTTGCACTTCTCTTCACTGAACTTCCGGGGCGCTTCCAAAAAGAAGTCTTTGTCCGCATAAAATAAAAGTCCAAGAATTCTCCACATATCGTTTTGTATATTCGGATAGTAGAAATTCATGGACCAACGTTGCTGAGGCGGAGGAAAACTCCCCAACATCAGCAACTGTGTATTTTCCGGCAGAAAGAATCCCAACGGATGCTTCTCGGCTACGGTTTCTTTCATGCGTCTTTCTTTCCTTCTTTTGCCTGTTTCTTCTGATCTTCGCGAGCCAAAAGAACCACATTATAGACAAAGTCTGTTACCCATTGTTCTGAATAGCCCAAAGACTGAGCATACTTACGAACACTCCAGGCCGCTTTCTGTACACTCACATCGTTCCATTCCGAACGTGTCATGATTTCATGCACTGTCTTTACGGTCTGTGCGTAAAGCATCTTCTTCAACAACAGCGCCAAACGGAACTTCCATTGCATCAGATTACCCAACAGACTGAACAAATCATTGCAGAAACCTTGGAACATAAAGAAATAGGTCTTGATATCGTTCTGAGTCTTACAACATCTCCTCACCGACGAATCTATTTCCTTGAAGAATGTTTCGTTTAATCCATAATCCTGCATCAGGACTTTGCGGACACGTGCCTTTTCAGCAACACCTAATTTATTATTCTGAGTCGGAATCTTCAGCATACGCTTGAATAAAGCCATATCAGCCAGCATATTCAGATTCGTCACTCCCAAGTTAACGGCCATGACAGCCTGATAGTAAACCCGGATCAGTGAAACGAACTCTTCAACAGAACCTTTCGTCGTTTCTTCTGTTGTTTCCGGTGTATTTTTCTTGAATAATTTTGATAAGAAACTCATTTCATTATGATTTAACGCGCAAATATACAAAATATCACTGATTCAAACGCCACTCCCGATGATAAGAATCAACAGCTTCACGAACAGAACCATGCAATTGCAACAAATGATGCGCCGTATCGTAATCCAAACCTAACTCATCCATAATCATCCGCGTTCCCCGATCAACCAGCTTTTGGTTAGTTAGTTGCATATTCACCATCCGGTTGTTCTTGACTCTTCCCAATTGAATCATCGTAGCCGTACTGATCATATTCAATACCATCTTCTGGGCCGTTCCGCTTTTCATCCGTGTACTACCTGTAACATATTCCGGACCAACAATCGGTTCAATGGCTATATCAGCCTCAGCCGCTATCGGAGAATCCGGATTACAGGCAATCGCGCCTGTCAAAATCCCTTCCTGACGCGCCTGATGTAAAGCTCCGATCACATAAGGCGTCGTGCCTGAAGCAGCAATGCCCACCACAACATCCCGAGAAGAAACCTGATGTTCACACAATTCTTTCCAGCCTTTCAACGCATCGTCTTCAGCTGCTTCCACCGGATTCCGCAAAGCCTTCTCACCACCGGCTATCAATCCGATCACATACGTATTAGGCATTCCATAAGTCGGTGGAATTTCAGAAGCATCCAAAACCCCCAATCGTCCGCTTGTCCCGGCACCTAAATAAAACAGTCGTCCACCTTGCTTCATCCGTTCAACAATGCCTGTCACCAATTTCTCGATCTGTGGAATCACCTTTTGTACAGCCAATGCCACTTTCTGATCTTCCTGATTAATCTCCGTCAATAGTTCGTGTACAGATTTCTTCTCCAAATCATGATACAACGATTCTTGTTCCGTTATTTTCTGAAAACTCATTTCCTTACCTTATTATAATATAAAATCAGACCGTCCATAGGAGCCTTCTCTAGCTTTCCCGGCGTCAGTTCATATTTCTCGAGGACTTGCCGTAATACCGACTGAAAATAAAAAGCCACCGAACCTACAAAATGAACCGGATATCGGTCATGTCCCGTATATTGCATTACATTTCGCCGGATAAAGGCATCAAAACTACGATAAACCAATTGGAATACCGGCTCTACATCCAAATGCTCTTTCAGGAATGGAACAAAACTGGCCAGGTAACGATTCGGGAAAGGTTTCTTGTAAACATATTCCAAAATAGTAGCCGGTGTCAGTTGGTAAGTTTCCATAAATTCCTGACATAGCGAAGCCGGCAATTGGCGTTTCAAACAATCTCCGATTAACAGTTTCCCTAAAACGGCACCACTGCCTTCATCACCTAAAATAAATCCCAAAGGAGAAATCTGTTCTTTTACCTCTTTCCCATCATACAGACAAGAATTGGAACCTGTTCCCAAAATGCAAGCGATACCTGTTTCGGTTCCACACAAGGCATGAGCGGCTGCCATCAGATCACTGTTCACTTCCACCGGAACAGACCAACAGGAATGAATCGCCTTTTCTATCAAAACATTTTTCTCGGGAAAAGCACAACCTGCCCCATAGAAGTAAACGGCATCAATAACCAATCCAGTCCATTGCGGATACAAAACCTGCTGAATCATGGCTGTCATTTGTTCTTCCGACTGGAAATAAGGATTCATTCCCAGCGTAAAACACCGAGAATGAATCTGACCAGTTTTCTCTACCAAGCACCATTCTGTCTTGGTTGAACCACTATCTGCTATAGCAATCATTTTCCGTTATATAAGCGTACATTGAAGAATATATACCAAAGCTCCGGCCAAATAACCCAAGAAAGCCATTCCGGTAATCTTCTTCAAATACCAGCCAAAGCTGATTTGTTCCAAACCCATAACCACAACACCTGCCGCAGAACCGATGATCAGCATACTTCCTCCTACTCCGGCACAATAAGCCAGAAATTGCCAGAAAGTTCCATCTTGTATAAAGTTCATCCAATAAACCGGATCTGCACTGACTGCAACGGCTTCTTCCGTCATTACCGGATACATTCCAATCGCACCTGCCACCAAAGGAACATTATCGACTACTGCCGAAAGCGTACCAATGACCATATTTACAATAAAGACATTCCCAACAGAAGTATCCAGCCATGAAGCAAAAGCGCCTAAAATTCCTGTATATCTCAGTACTTCAACAGCCAATAAAATACCTAAGAAGAAAAGAAGGGTTGAACCATCAATCCGATGTACGACCTTCGATACACGCAACTTGCGGTCTTCCTCCAATGATTCTTTCTTACCATAAATAAACTCAGTAAAGAACCACAAAATACTAACACCTACCATTACACCCATAAAAGGAGGTAAATGAGTCACCATTTTAAAGACCGGTACAAACAACAGACAAAGTATGCCCAAAACAAAGATATACAAACGTTCCCGATGCGCTAAGGCAAAAAACTCTTCCGGACTATTCGCTTGACCTTCATTCTCTAGAGTCGTTTGTTCAGGAGATGTAACACTACCCTTCATCTGTCTGGCCATTAACAACATCGGAACAAACATCGACACCAGACTGGGAAGGATCAGATGCGGAATAGTTTCACCAGTCGATATGTTACCTTTTACCCACAGCATAATTGTAGTTACATCGCCTATAGGAGACCAAGCGCCACCACTATTTGCAGCAATCACAATCATACTACCAAAGAACCAACGGGTTTTCTGATCGGCTATGATCTTCCGAATGAGCATAATCATCACGATAGACGTTGTCAAATTATCCAATACTGACGACATAAAGAATGTCAGGATAGAAATCATAATCAACAAAGGCTTGGTCTTCCGCGTTGTGATCCGATTGGTAATAAACTCAAAACCGCCATGCACATCTATCAATTCCACAATAATCATGGCACCGACCAGAAATATCAATGTCTGACAAATTTCACCGATACTTACCAATATTTGATGACTGACGATATATTGCTGGCATTGTTCCATCAACGACAAAGAAGCCACTTGTGGATCTTGAACAAAAGTCTTAAATCCATCACTGGAAACCAAAGATTCAAATTCGGGACCGTTCATCACATACAAAATCCATAAAATCGTTCCCGTCAACAAGGCTGAAGCCGCCTTGTTTATCTTTATCGGATGTTCAAATGCAATCATTAGATATCCGACAATGAAAATTGTTACAACCAATATCAACATCTATACTTCTCTTTCAATCTTTAAAATTCATAAATACATTCACTACACACAAAAAATGCAGATCTGAAAGCAAATGCAAATATGTATAGATTGCATAACTTTCAGATCTGTATATGTATCTCCGAATCAAACAATCCGGAAAACCTGCTTTCAGCAACGCGTCTTATTGATGTTCACGGCGAAGCAAATCGTTTACAGTCTTCACTGGATTAAATGTTTCAATCGGAACTTCTACAAAGACTGTATTCCAGTCGCTCATAGCACCATTCCAAAGACCTGGCAACTCAAGAGCCTTCAATTCTTTACCATCTTTACTCTTATAAGAGATAAAACCAGTATTCTTATCTACATAATCCGGCAAATTGAACTTCTCGCCCTTGTAATTTTTAATCGCACAAACCAGATCAACAGGATTAAAGTGAGTTCCTTTCTCAAACAAGGCTTTCTTGACTGGATCATTCATATCAATCTGTGAACTTTCCAATACTTGTAAAGAAACAGAACCATCCGGATTAACGGCTAAGAACGGACCACCACCCGGTTCTCCTACATTCTTCACCATACCACAAACACGCAACGGACGGTTCAATTTATCCTTAATGTAAAGGACCAATTCGGCATCTTCCATCAACTTGATATCTGATTTCCGGGTACACAAATCGTTTTGCAGGAAATGAATCATTTCTTCAATCTGATCATGTGTGTATTTACCGGTATCAATCAATTCCAGGTATTTGAAGATCTTTTCTTGCAGACTGACCAAAACACCTGCAATTAATTTCTTATAGATGATAGTTGCTGATTTGAAACTATCCGGAACCACATTATCAATGTTCTTAATGAATACGACATCAGCATCTACATCGTTCAGATTTTCGATCAATGCACCGTGACCACCCGGACGGAACAACAACTTGCCATCTTTATCCCGGAACGGAGTATTATCCATATTGACAGCAATTGTATCCGTACTCGGCTTCTGAACACTGAATGAAATATCATATTTCACAGAGAATTTATCTTCATAAGCATCTTTCTTCTCTGCAACCAACTGTTCAAACAAAGCCTGATGTTCCGGAGAAACTGTAAAGTGAATATTTACCTCACCCGCATTGTTCTTGGCATACATGGCACCTTCAGCCAAATGTTCTTCCATTGCAGTACGGAAAGTTTCAGGGTAAGTGTGGAACAACAACAAACCTTTAGGCAAAGAACCATAATTCAAGCCGACCTTTTCCAATAAGTTTGAAACGACTTTCTTATATTCACCCAAAGCTACTAAAGCCGGAATATCCTTTCCCGTATTTTCCTGGCATTTCTGATTCAATGCTTTATAAAATGCGAATTTACGAATATCGGCAAAAAACTTCTTTTCAAAGTCTGTTGTAGGAACATCGTAGTCGGCAGAAAGGAATCCAAACAGATTCTTAAACATACGACTGGCAGCACCCGACGCCGGGACAAACTTAAGAATACGCTTGTTCTTTGTCAGATAAGCATCCCAGGCAGCCATATAAGCCGGCTGAGATTCTGCCGGAATCACCTTTATTCCTTTTTCAACAGAAGCCGATGCCTCTATTTCCAGGAAAGGAAACCCTTTCTCAAAACAGGATAACTGTTCCTCAATTTTCTCTTGTGAAATACCTTTTTCAGATAATTGCTCCAAGTCTTTCGCGTTTAACATAGTACACTATTTTTATGAATAAAATATTTTTTCTTCATCCTTAGTACGCAAATGTATAAAAATACCGACAATAATATCATAGATATTTCAAAATAAAAAGATACTTTTACAACACGTTTTACCGTACTTGTCCTCAAATGGGCAAAATAAAGCATAAAGCTTATGGAGACATTACCATTTTTTACACCAGAAGAAAAGAAAGAATTCTTCACCAAATACAGATTACTGCTACGTAACCTGTATTCGTTCCTGGAAAAAGACGATATTTCCAAGATGAAGAACCTGATGAAGCAAGTTGTAGCCAAAGAATGTTATGGAAGAGACAAGAACGGAATCAATGGCCTGCTCAGAAATATTGATACGGCACTGATCGCAACGACTGAAATAGGTCTGAAAAGGACATCTGTACTGGCACTGTTACTCTACCGTCCCGTCTACAAAGGTGTTATTACCAACGAGGAAGTAAAAGAGTTATTTGGGGAAGACATCACGCTCATGATTCAACGTTTGCTTCGTACTTCCGACTTATACGCTCGAAATACGGCAGTTAATTCGGAGAATTTCCATCATCTGTTACTCTCGTTTGCCGAAGACGTGCGTGTCATCCTCATCATGATTGCCGACCGCCTCTGTATGATGCGGCTCGGGAAAAAACTGTCAGAAGACGACCGTATCCGACTGGCAACAGAAGCAGCCTATCTATATGCCCCATTGTCACACCGAATGGGACTTTATAAAATAAAAAGCGAACTGGAAGATTTGTCTCTTAAGTATATCGACCGGAAACAGTTCGATTATATCAAGCAAAAGCTGAATGAGACAAAACGTTCGCGCGACGCTTATATAGCCCGATTCATTGCTCCGCTGAAAGAAAAGCTGGAACAGGCAGGGTTTAAGTTTGAGATCAAAGGACGTACCAAATCTATTCATTCCATCAACAACAAGCTGAAAAAGCAAAAGGTGGATTTTGAGAATATCTATGATTTGTTTGCCATCCGGGTTGTTTTGGATACGCCTCTTGAAAAAGAACGCTCCGATTGCTGGCAGGTATATTCGATCGTAACGGATATGTACCAGCCAAATCCCAAACGATTAAAAGACTGGATTTCCATTCCGAAATCGAACGGATACGAAAGCCTGCATATTACGGTTATGGGCCCGGAGAATAAATGGGTAGAAGTGCAGATCCGAACCAAGCGAATGGATGAAATAGCCGAAAAGGGTCTGGCGGCACACTGGCGTTATAAAGGAGTCAAGGCCGAAAAAGGCTTGGATGAATTCATGAATACAGTGCGGGCTGCTTTGGAAGCAAAAGATTCCAATCCGCTGGATCTGATGAAAGATTTCCGGATGGATTTGTATAAAGATGAAATCTATGTCTTTACTCCAACCGGAGAACTGATCAAACTGGCTAAAGGCGCAACGGTGCTGGACTTTGCCTTCGCTATCCACTCCCAGCTGGGTTGTAAATGTGTATCAGCCAAAGTAAATGGGAAAAATGTTCCTATCAAATATGAATTAAACAATGGAGACACGGTTTCCATTGTCACTTCGCCGACTCAATCGCCCAAACGGGACTGGTTGAATTTCGTTGTTACCTCGAAAGCCCGCGTACGAATCAAACAGGCGCTGCGGGAAGAAACGGCCAAGATGGTTGATTTTGCCAAAGAGATGTTGCAACGACGGTTCAAGAACAGAAAGATCGACATGGAAGAGGCTTCACTCATGCGTTATATCAAGAAGAAAGGATATAAGACCGTAACAGACTTTTATGTTGATATAGCCGAAGAGCGTTTGGACCCGAATGTCATTATCGATGAGTTTTTGGATTTGATCCGTAAAGAAACCGAACAGCAAGAACATCTGCTTGCCAGAAGCGCGGAAGAGTTCGTTACTACGACCGAAGCGGAAGAGATAGCAACCAACAAAGATGTATTGGTAATCGACAAAAACCTGACCGGTATCGAATACAAGCTGGCCAAATGTTGTAATCCGATTTATGGAGATGAAGTGTTTGGATTTGTCTCTACTCAAGGAATCAAAATACACCGCATGGATTGTCCGAATGCCCAGGAAATGTTCAGCCGTTTCGGCTATCGGATCATCCGTGCCAAATGGAGTGGCAAAGGCGACAACGGATATATCGTTACCTTGCGCGTAGTGGGTCGCGACGACATTGCCATTGTTACCAACATCACCTCTGTCATCGGCAAGGAAACCAATGTCTCTTTACGATCTTTACATATTGATTCCGTTGATGGATTATTCCAGGGTAACTTCACCGTTCAGGTAAGAGATACGACGACATTAAATCAACTGACTAAAAAACTCAAGACCGTCAAAGGCGTAAAGAATGTAGAACGCCTCAATACTTGAGCAACATAAGATACAAACTATTTCAACGACTTTCCAGAATTATCTGGAAGGTCGTTTTTATTTTACCAAAAACTTTAATAAACATCATAAAAAAACGGCATAAATCCGTAATGGATTTACACCGTTTCCTGTTACTATGACGATTTATGTATAAACCTTATTTCACAATTACCTTTTGAGCAACTTCTCCTTCGATAGCAACAATCAGCAAGCCACGAGAAGCCGGAACGGTAAAGCGATCACTTGTTACCAAATAGTTACCGACAATCTTTCCTAAGATATCCGTCAGGACAATCTTCTTGTCTTTAGCATTCATCACAGTTACTGAATTATGACCACCAGCAACAACGACAGATGTAGGAGCTTCTATTTCTTCATTTGCTGTTGGAGCAGAAGCCTTTTCTGCAGAGAAGTTCATACCCGTATTCGACATTACCAAAGTATTGGCAATCTGTGAAACGAATGCACCACCCTTTACATTGATATTTTCCAACCACAAACTACCGTCTTCATTCTTCTTCAAAGAGAAGTAAGCCGGACTATTCTTGGAAGTTCGGATTGTATCATTTGAAGGAATAAATCCTAAACGATTCTTTCCCTCATGCTGTACTGTATCAATAGCTGACAGATAATAGCGAACATCTGAAGTTTCATCATCTGCACCAATCATACAAGTAGAGATCAAATAAACAGGTTTACCCGGAATAATCGTATCTGCCTTTTCAATCTTGAATGAGAAGTTATCAGCAGTATAATCCGCTTTTGTAATTTCCTGACCTTCGTTCTTTAACTCAGCCCACAAAGTAAGTGGATTCATTGTCAAGTATTTGCCATTACATTCGAAACGCAGATGTGAACTTTCTACTGTTTCATATTGCGGAGCGTCAATGATATCGACATCAAATTCTACAGCTTCCGATTTTTCTTCGCTCAACAGCAAATTAGATTGTGTACTATAAGTAACATATTCCTTACCCACTGTCATTTCATAAACGGCACCATCATTCGACTGTCTGAAGACAATATTCAAAGTATCCTCCTGGAAGTTTGACATGATTAAAGAACCTGTTTTAGAATCTTTCACTAAAACCCGATCACCAAACTGATCAGCCAAGCGATATGAAACCGTATACAAGGTATCACCTAAAGACTGTGCTCCGGCAGTTTTCTCTTCCGTTCCAGCAAACAAACGGAATGAAGTAGCTTCTTTTTCCATATCAGCCAATAACAAAGAATCTGAAACAGAGATAGGAACTGTTCCTCCAACAGCATTCACATTCAGCTGAATGGTTTTCTCTTTCAACTCAGCTTCTGTAAGGCGAAGAATACCCAGATATTTATCTTTCAAATCCACCTTCGGCTGATATTCAAATGAAAGTGTATCAGTTCTTCCTGCTACCGTATAAGCACCACTTACACCATTAACAGCAAAGATTTCACTGTTAGACGCATAAGTTGTACCTCTCAAACGATCTACAATACTATATTTACCATTTTCTTCCTTTACATACCATTGTCCGTCCGGATTATAAACAGAAGGAGTTTCAGCTACGTAACCACTTCCATACAGATACTTACCGCCATCTGTCGTCTTACCGGCATTCTTCAGGAAATAAACACCTGAGCCGTTTGCCAATGTAACTGGGGTTCCGCGGCGGGTTGTAATAAACGGAGCTGTACCTTGTAAAGGATTCGTTTCACTAACCGTCAGTACTTTGTTATCACCCAATGTAGCATAGACTACTTGGACATCATTTCCACTATATTTATTCTCTGAAGTCAATGATGGAGCTTGCTTAACAAACATGGCAACAGAATCGTTCTTCAAGTCAATCGTAAACTTAAACTTCTGGAACGCTTCATTTCCCCACGTATGTGTACCACCACCTGCCGGTCCTTTATAGGTAGAATCGGCAACAAACTTAAACCCGAAGGCATTCTTAGCTCCCGAGATCTCTGTATAAAGTGTATCAACTCCTAAATATTTGGCTTTTCCATCATCAAAGTATTCATCCCCTTTGATCTGTAAAGACATATAATCCTTATTCTCACCCGTTAAATTCGTAGCAACCAATTCCTTGTCCTTAAAGATATCACCGGTATAATTACCACCCATATTTAGGATAAATGTAGAAATACCATCTCCTAATTCGTTTGCCTTCAGCTGATATTTCGAATCAGGAAGTTCTACCGTAAAACGATTGTTCGTAGTTGAAGTCAAAGCCAACTTGGAATAAGAAACAGACAAGGCCAAAGTTTTGCTGTCACCATAATAACCCACAATATAGCCATCAGTAAATGTCCATTGAGAAACACCAGATGGATCCAAAACCGTAGTTGCATTTGCTTTTGTAGAGAATGATAAAACGGCCTTTGTAGCTTTGTTCGTGAATTGATAAACATCGCCACCAGCAGTCGTTTCTACTTTCTTTATCTGCCACAAAGCCAAATCTATTTCATCTTTTGTTTGTCCCTCATTACTTCTAATAAGAACAGAGTCTGTCCGTTCTGCACTTAATGCCATATAAGAATTATCTGACTTTAAATAGAAATAATTCCCTTCTTTCCATTCTGCCTTATCTACCGGACTAGCTTGCTCTTGTGCAAACACCGAAAGCGAAGTTCCCATTAATAAAGCAGTTGATAACAATGTAAATCTTTTCTTCATATGTTTTTAATTTGTTCTTATTCTGATCCTTTTTAATCAATAACTTAGCAAAGATAGAAAAAGTTCATGACTTTGTCCTATCCAGGTCCGGTTTATGCGCCAAATCCACATTTTATTGTACAAAAACCCGTATTTATAATACCAGATACAACATTATTACACCGGCAAAACAGAAGTAACGAATATCAAAAACGAAAGTAATTGGAATCATTCCCGATTCTCGGGAGTTTTAAAACACATATCGCATGGACATTGGTTGGAAAGGTCAAGAAAGAGTATATCATAACTATAATCTCTTATAAATAAAAAAGCCCGGCATATAACATCCGGGCTTAACGATAATATTAA
>OHIY01001039.1_pt1 | contig 11864 bp, 8 predicted proteins | sample 1568351 | NCBI WGS metagenome assembly OHIY01 (sample SAMEA3879547, study PRJEB24766) | human gut metagenome | biome: human-associated habitat; feature: feces | place: USA | collected 1985/1987 | reverse complement strand
ACTTCGCTTTTGAAATCACATTATTGCAAGCAATAATGCTCACTCTTTTGCTTGTGTGCTCCTTTTCCCCAAAAGTACAAAGTATCTTTTGGGGTCCCCGGATTTGCGAAGTCGCGCTGTCATTGAACAAAGCAATGCTGCGACAAATCCTTATTTTGTGAACACGTCTTTCCCCACGGGTACAAAAGTATCCCGCGGGGTCCCCGATTTCAATGTTATAAGTTATAGTGAGTTGTATGAAAAATAATATATTGACACTGTACTCGCGAAGTAGTATAATTATATAAGTATGAAAAGGCGTGTTTTCAAAAATAAAAAAGGCTTTACGCTCGTTGAACTTATCGTGACCATTGCCATTATGGCGATTCTTGCCGCGGCGGTTACGCCTGCCGTTTACGTCACGACAAAACGCCGTCAGAAGAGCGCTGCCGAAACTGACACGCAGACCATGTACAGGAACGCGATCGCGGCGGTTACGTACCTTTCGGGGCAGTATATTTATCCCAACAAGATAGATCCGCGCGATGACACGGCTGTCAACGACGTGAAAAACGGGTGGTACGTCACGTATTCCGCAATGGTGTGCAAGCGCATTTATCAGACCGTCATAGGGCTGGACATTCCCGTCAAATACTACGATCCCGGTGCGTCCCCGACGCAGGTTCTTGTGCCGGACGGTTGCAACGCGGTGAAACGCAGTTCCTTTGTCAGCGCGGACAACAGAAATCCTTATATCGTCATTCAGGTTGTGGGCGTCACGGCGGCGGAGAATAGCGACGAAATCGAATATTACCTCATCGTCAGCTACCACAACGACAAGAATCAGTTTGCGGCGTTTGACGGTGCTAACGACGTTACGGACGTCACCAATAAAAAAGCAGAATACATACTAAGGTATCCCACCGCCGAAAACGATGCAGGCAAACAACTAAACCGCGCATATCAGAACAATAAGGGCAATCCCATTCGCTATACGTTCAAAATAAGAACAAAGTAACGCTATTATGAAATATATCTTGCAGTTTTTTTACCTGGTTTTACAGTTCACCTGGGGCGCGATTCAGAACATCCTGGGGTTTTTGCTTTTCCTGAAAAATGTCAGGTGCGAGCACGCCTTTTACCACGGCGCAATCCTGACCTTCCACGAGGGCGATTGGGGCGGCGTGTCGCTGGGCGCGTTTATCTTCATCAACGGCAAGCGCGGCGATGAGTACAAAAAAACCGTGTCCGTGCACGAGTACGGCCATACCATTCAGTCGCTGATTCTGGGGCCGCTGTATCTGTTTGTCGTCGGGATTCCGTCGTTTGTATGGTGCAACAACAAGAAGTGCATTGCTTATAGACAGGAACAAAATAAATCCTATTACGATCTGTATTGCGAAAGCTGGGCGAACAGGCTCGGCGAGGCGGTCACGCATGAGGAGGCACCGCACAAGTGAAAGAAAAGTTCAACGGGGTGCTTTTGCATATAGGAAGTCTGCCGTCTGAATACGGCGTCGGCGCGCTGTCCAGGGGCGCGTTTTCTTTTGTCGATTTTTTGGCGGACGCGAAGGTCGATTTCTGGCAAACGCTGCCGTTATCGCCAACGTCTTTCGGCGACAGCCCGTATCAATCGCCGTCGGCATTTGCGGGGAATCCGTACTTTATTGATATAAATACGCTTGTTAAACGCGGGCTTTTGACGGAAAACGAGGCAAAACGCGCCAAAACAAAATCACTTGACTACGCCGAAATTTTTAACTCGCGATACGACGTGCTGCGCTGCGCGTTCAAAAGATTTCAAAAAAATTCCGATTATTCAAAGTTTCTTGAAAATAACGAATATTGGCTGGACGACTTCGCGCTGTTTATGGCGCTCAAAGTCAAAAACGGGTTTTCGTCGTTCGATACGTGGGAAAAGGACGAAAGACGGCGCGATACGCTGTCCGACGAAAAAATCGCCGCGCTTCAAGACGAGTGCGATTTCTGGCGGTTTTTACAGTTCGAGTTCTTTCGCGAATTAACCGCGCTTAAAGACTACGCAAAATCCAAAAACGTCGCGCTTATCGGCGATATTCCCATCTACGTCGCGTACGACAGCGCGGACGTCTGGGCGCACCCTGAAATATTCAGGCTTGACAAAAATATGCGCCCGAAAGAGGTCGCCGGCGTGCCACCCGATTACTTCTCCGCCGACGGGCAACTGTGGGGCAATCCGCTGTACGACTGGAAAAAACAGCAGTCGGACGGCTTTTTGTGGTGGCATCACCGCTTGCTGCATCAGCTGCAATTTTTCGACAAAATCCGCATCGACCACTTCCGCGCGTTTGAAAGCTACTACGCCGTGCCGTCAGGCGCGAAAACCGCAAAAATCGGCAGGTGGGTGAAGGGCGTCGGCACGAAAATCTTCGACGGGCTTGACCTCGACGGCAGAATCATCGCCGAGGACCTCGGAATTATCACCGATAAGGTGCGCCGCCTTGTGAAACGTACCGGCTTCCCCGGAATGAAAGTCTTTCAGTTCGCTTTCGACGGCAAGAGCGATAACGAGCATCTGCCGGAAAACGTAAGGTATAACACCGTCTATTACACCGGCACGCACGACAACGATACGCTGAAAGGTTGGTACGACGCGCTCGATGACGGCACAAAAGAGTACGTCAAAAAAACTCTCGGCGCAACCGACGAAAACGTCTTTGATAAAACTTTCAAAAGGGTAATGCGCTCCCGCGCGAAATTCGTCATCGTGCCTATGCAGGACTATCTGTTGCAGGGCTCGGAGGCGAGAATGAATACCCCGGGGACGAACGACGGGAATTGGAAATACGTCCTGCCGAAAAATTACGCAAAGGTGAAAAACCGCATAAGAAAGTACGTCAGGAACAGATGTTCAGATAGCCGAGCCAGGAATAAATAAGGGAAACAACGTTAAAATCCTGTGCCTTTTTCGGTGACGACGTTTTCACCGCTCAGGTAAATTTTGTAATATACTTCACGATATTCTTGCGATTTTCCCTTGTAATAAAGATAAATCGCTTTTTGCTCTGTGTTAAAATCGGCGGAAAAAGTCCCCTTTTTTTCGGGAACGCCGTACGAATCAGCCCATTTTAAGGACGAAAACCTGTTTTTCAAGGTATTGTAAGCGGCTTCCGAGTACGCATCCGTCCATATTTGGTCGATACTGCCATACAACAAAAGATCTGTCACGTCGATTTCGATCCCCGTAAGTTCGGTGAAGAACGAAGGGCGTTCAACGACTTCCTGCGCCCACGAAACGATTTGTGCAGAAATTTGTTTTCCGTTGTATATGTAGTTGACTTCGTCGGTTTTCTTGTTGAGTATGCCCACGGTTGCGCCCGAAACGACGCCGGCAAGCACCGCCATAATCGCAATTACGACGATAAGCTCCACAAGAGTGAATCCTTTTTTATCGTATTTCATAATTATATTATACAAAATCGCCGACGTTTTGTCAAAACCGACGTATTATCGGGCGAAACGGAAAATACGATTTTGGAAAACCGCCGTTTTTCGTTTTGTTGAGTTCAAATTTTTTGAAGGTTTTTTTGAAATTGAAAAGCGTAATATGTTGTGTATATTGACAGCAGTCATTGTCATATTGACAGCGGCGCACGGGATATTATAACAAGGAAACCCTTCCGGGAGATTGCCACGCGTCATAAACTACGCTTTTGACCAATCATTTCACGCTAAAAGCGAAAATGCTTGTCTTTTGCTTGTTTATTCCTTTTCCCCATGGGTACAAAGTATCCCGTGGGGTCCCCGTTTTTTCGCTCGCAATGACACAGTACTTCGTACGGAATATAACAAGAGTTTGTTTACCGGAACCTATTTGCAAAATTTTCGTACCTTCTTTATTCTATCCCGTGCAACGCACTTATGTCATTGCGAGGAGCAACGCGACGTGGCAATCTCCCGGAAGGGTAACCGCATTGTAATGATATAAAGAGTGTCGAACGGAAGTGGTAACGTATCAGGACTTGTCGTTGCGTTTGTCGCAAAGTATGAGCGATATATCGTCGCGCACGATGCAAAGGAATTTCAAAAGACATTCCGTCTCGGACACGGTAAGGTCGCGCGTCAGTATCGTCGCAACGGACAGGGCAAGATTTGTGAGTTCAATGACGTTGAGCCGCGAAAGTTCCATAAGGCAGTTTATGCCGGCTAGGCGCACAAGGTGCTTTTTACCACGCAAGTACAAGTACAAGTATCTTGCGTGGGTTTTATGAAAAGGGTTCCCTTCCGGGCGATGCGGCGAAACTGCGCTTTTGAAATCACGTTATCGCGAACGATAACGCTCACTCTTTTTCTTGTTTGCGCTTTTTCCCCACGGGTACACAGTATCCCGCGGGGTCCCCAAATAGGCAATGCGCTCGCAATGACATAGAATGCGTTGCACGTAAGACAACGAGTATACGATGTTTTACCAGGGTAACGGCAAAAACGGGACGTGCAAAATGGCACGTCATAACACAAAAAAACTTGACATTCGGTTGTAATATCTTGTATATTATATTTATAGCAATAACTTTTGGGCGCATTATGCCCAAAATTGCACATACTATGGCTATACCGCCGGGTTTTCCGGCGTATCGGAGGAGAGATATGAGAGCAAAAAAATCAAGCAAAAACTTACTTCGTATCAGCGGACTTGCATTAGTGTTTATGCTTGCAGTCGCACTGCTTGTCAGCGCAATTTCTTTTACGCGCGTGGGTGCGATTGATAACAAAACGGCTTTTGCGGCAGCGACAAGCGAACCGTCGACCAAGGAACTGGCGATAGATGCGTCAGGTTGGAAATGGAACGTGCCTTTTAAGGCAGATGCGGACGGGAATATTGCCGTATTTTCTTACAGACCTTCTACATACACTAACTACTTCGCTTGGATTGGTGGGGTTCTTGGAGGTATCATCGGTGTCGAACGTAACGATGAACACGCTTTATTGAGACCTAATACGATTGGTAATATTAGGCATCGTTTATATGCGTATTATAAACTGCCCGATGTTCTTGTTTCGCTTGGCGCGACGATTGAAATCAGCTCCAACATTAGCAGTGCTGTCAGCTATTATAAAATGCAAAACACAATGGAGTTTGTTTCATTTGCGTCTTCGGTACAACTAATCGACGATAACTCCGATTATGTAAACGACACTTTCAATAACGGAACCAAATGGAAAGTTACGTCAAGCAATCAATACATACTTGCTTATGTAGGCGGCGAAGAAGCCGGTGCAGGCGAAAGCACGGAAATCAGAGGGCTTGAAATCACGATTAAGGTCAAGTCTGTCGATAACCCGAGCTTTTTCATACCCGTTACCGCAGCATGGGACGGAACAACCAAACCGGACATTGCGGTTTTGGACACCATTGAAAACATATCGAATCTTTATACCACCGACAACAATATTGTCGGCAACCTTGACTGGGCATTGAACGGCGAAGACGTTCTTGATCCTATGTTCAACAAGTTGACGTCGATCCGCACCGACGGAACTCAATCAAAGCAGTTCTCCTTCCTGCTTTTTGACAAATTCTTCGGACTTAAAGAGGCGGATATCAAAGGTTTTAATCTTCTTCAAGCATATAGCGGCGAAGGCGCAATAACGGACGGCTCCCCAAAAACATACAAAAGAGATGATTATACCGCAGAACAGCTGAAAACGTTGCGTTATCCGGTAGGTTTGGAAAGCATAACGGTGCAGCCGTTTGCGTTTGACAATAACGACCCCGCAACGGGTTCTTTCCGCGGGCTTTACGTCACGGTCATTTACGACGGAAAAGACAACGGGCTTTTGCCTATCGAAACCGACACTGCGTATCTCGTAAATTATGCAAACGTTAATAAAGTCAGCGGAAAAACATTGACGGTATTCTGCGGCGGTATCGACTACACCCCGCCTGCGGCATTGGACGAAGTTGCTCTCCTTACCGAAAGCGTTTTTAACGAAAACGACGGCGTCACATATTTTTATACCGACACCATAAAATTCAAACCCATTCTTGAAGACGACGACAATCGCGGCGACGTCAAGTATTTCTATACCCTTTACAAAAAGGTTGACGGCATTTACGTTGAAATCGAAGGGCAGACAGGCATTGCAATCAACAACCCCGGCTCCGACATCTTCACCCTTTCGGGACTTGAAACGGGCGAATACGCAATCAAGTTCAAAGCGATCGATACGGTCGGACGATTCTACGAAGGCGCGAGTGCGGAACAAATCGCACTTTTTAACAGCATACAAAAAGGCTGGGCAAACCACGCCGTTTACAGCGGTTATCACCATTTCACAATCGACGACAACAAGAACCTGCCCGAAAAATGGGAAACCGCAATTTACCTTAAAAACGGTGGCGCGTATAACGGCGAATGGACGAATCAGAACGTCGTTATCGAGTTCAACACGCTCTCTTCCATCAAGGACATAACCTATCAAATCAGTTATCGCACCCTTAAAAACGGCGTTTTCGTAGGTACACAAACCAAATGGGTGAGCATCAACGACAAAATCGTCGATAACAAATATATCATAGGCTATGACGAAACTTCGCCCGAAGGATACGAACGCATCTATTATTTCCAAGCGATTTATAATTCGTCAAATATCACGTACACCGTTGACGTTCCCGTGAAATACGACAACTATAACGGATACAAGCCCGAAATCGCAAGGCTTCTTGACTTCTCGACAGACGCGTATGCCGACTTACTGCCCCTTCTTGTGAACCTTAACTACAAACAAGTCGGGAAAGACGGCTACGTCAGCGAATTTTTGGGCAGCCCGATGACTCTTTATTACGCAATCACCCGTGACGGCGTCGTGGGCGAGGCAAAGGAACTTTCGCTTGATACAAACGACGTTTATATGGATTTGTTCGAGGGCAGAAACGTTTCAGGCCTCACGCAAATTCAGGTCAGATTCTGGCTTGTCGACGAAGCGGGCAATACAAACGAGGAAACCATCTACAACGTCAACCTTGACAGGGCAAAGATCAACGTCAACTTCAACATCGATACGAACGCCCGAAGATACTTCAACAATACGACCGACGTAAGTACGTCGCTTGTTTCGTACACGTTGTCGAACAAGTTTGCAGGCACTATCCCGTCGGGGAAAATCGGCATTACTTTCGACGCGGCGTACGACGGCGTTAATGCAGGAAAAAGACACGTGATTGTCAGCAACGTCCTGGCTTCCTACGTCGAAGGCTCGGCTTATACGGCTGCGCTCATCGACGAATATGAAAAGGTTTTCTTTGACGTAAACGGCAACGTCATCACCCTCGTGGACGGCAAATTCGTCGTCGGCACGCACGAAATAAGAAAAGCCCGCCTTACGATCGACGAGAATTACGAACATGCGAAGTTTGTTTATAACGGCACCATCAACTACGCAATGACCGACTACGTTTCGGGCGACGGCTCTTTATTGGTGCTCGATAAGGTTTTGGGCGACAAAGCGGACGAATGGAAAAATATCCAATGGAAAGGCACGTTCCAGCTTGACAGCATTGCCGTCAACCCCGGGCTTCGCGCGTCGCTTATAAATATCGAAATCGCGGGCGAACTGAACAACAATTACCAGATCACAAACGCGGGCGGCTCCGCAAGCGCACCCAAAGCGTATATCGATATCCTACCAGCCAAACTCGGCAAAATCACGCTTATCGCCTCAAAGATTTATAACGGCGAAAATACGATTCTGACGAACTCGGACAACTGCACGTTTAGTATCGAGGGACTGCAAGGCACGGACAACATCACGCTCGAATACGGCACGATTATCCTGCCCGGCAAGGACGTCGGCACATATACCTTTAACGTCAACGATTTCAAACTCGTCGGCGAAAGACAAAAATTCTATGACCTGACAGACGTTACCGTCGAAGCGACGGTTACCGTAACGCCCAAAACCATCACGGTTACAGTGAATAACGTCGATAAACCTTTCGACAACAAAACGGCGTTCCAAATCAGCAGCTATACGTTTGGCGGCGTTGTATCGGGCGACGACGTGAAACTGCACACAAGCACGGGCAATACGACAAATATCAACGTCGGCACTTATCCCGATTGCAAAGTCACGCTGGGTATTACCGGCAATGACAGCAAAAACTACGTCCTGAACGTTACCGAGGCGGTTGTTACGGTCACCATTTCTCCGCGCGAAATCGGCGGCGCGAAAATCACCGGTATTTACGCTGTCGACACGAACGGCAATTACTACTACATCAATGAAATCGGCGCAGGCGAAGTTGTGATTTATCAGAAAGACGGCGCAGGTTATATCGCGTACAGCAAGGACGAAAACGGCAAGGCAAAGACCGAAAACGTTGACGTTTTGCCAGCAGGCGCAACCGTCTGGGTGCTCGATACGTTCGTAAAAGGCGGCGTTTGCATCATCAACGGTCACCGCTTCGAGCTGTCGCAAGACATCGTTTACGCAATCGAATACTATGAGGATACCGAACTCAAAAACAAACTCGACATCGGTGAAATCGACTTCACACAGCGTCAGTATCAGCCCGTCGTCGTCGATCAGAACGGCAAAACATTCATTATCAACGTCAACATTAATGACGGCGTTTACGACACCACTTCGGGCGCGTATCAATATACGTTGAAAATCGAAAGCTTCGGCGCGAAAAGCAACTTCAAAAAAATAACGGGCTTCAACGACACGGAAACCAAAGTCGTGTCCGTGCTTGACTTCTCGGACGTCAAGTTTGAAAATAAAATGTTCAACGAAAAAGGCAGCGTCGATAAGTTCAGCGCTCCGTACAACGCTGCGGCATACACGCTTAAAGTCATAAGCCCGTCACAGTTGACAATTGAATCGGAGGAATACTTCAAGAAGGGCGCAGACGGTGTATGGGTGCCCGTTGACAAGGCAATCGACGCTGGCGTTTACTACGGTAAGTTCACGGTATCGCGCTTGAATAACGAATACATTCTTGAACAAACTTTCACGATTGAAAGAATCGGCACCGAAATTAAGATTAAAGACGCGTCCGTTACGTACGACGCAAAATACGGCGAAGACTTCGCGGAAAAAGTGCAAAAGGTCGACGACGCGTTCAATTACTACAAGACGACTTACGGCATGGTCGTCGGCGCAAACGACATCGTTTACGAATATTCCTTTGACGAAGATTTCAAGACGATTCTCGGCAGTGCTCCCGTCCGTCAGGGTGGCGGCGTATGCTACGTCCGCGTGAGATATAAGGGCAACGAAAATTTCATCGGCTCGGTCTCGCTCGCCCGCAAAATCAACGTTAACGGCGCGAAATTCAACCTTGTCGATATCACGGCAAACGTAGGCGAATCGTTCAATCTGCCCACGGTTGAAAATCTTATCGACAAAGACTCCGTCGGCGGCAACTACAAAGAAATCGCAAAAGACTTTGTCATCGTTTATCGCGTCAGCGACGCCAGTTACAAGGTCGTGAATAACGCTGCGGGACTTGTGGGCGAAGGCAGATATCCTTACAGAGTCGTTCATAAAGGACTTATCAAGGGCGGCGCCTGGACGGTCGACAGCAGTGCGGAATCCGAAAGATATACCCGTGCCGTGTCGGCGGACGGCATAATCGAAGCGACGATTTCCATCACCGAAAACGAACTTAACTCGGTATGGGGCGGCGACGTCAATGTTCCCGACGATAAAGTGCTGGAAGATAACGGCATCGGCACGATCTCGGGCAGCTGGACGCAGGCTGACAGCGGATACACCGTTTACTTCTGCATACTCGACAGAAACAACGCCGCAAGCCGCGATAACTTCACCAACGGTTTAAGACAAAATAAGGAAATCTTTGGCAAAGAGTACGTCGCTGGCAAGGTCTACTTCCTGTCGCTCAGCGAATATAAGAACAAAAGCGTCCTTATGAATGCCGACAAACAGCCCAGACTTATGAGCCCCGCAACCGTAACGATGAACGTCAGCGCAAACGGCGCGAAACTCATCAGATACAACAACGGCGAATGGACGGAAGTAAACTACGTCGATAACGGCGACGGTACCGTAACGTTTGAAACCGATAATCTCGGCTACTTCATCTTTGCAGAAGACTACGTCGCGCCCAAAGCGAAAACAAACACGCTGGCAATCGGCATCGGCGCAGGCGTGGGCGGCGCGGCAGTGCTTATGGCAATCATCGTGGTTACGTTGGTCGTCATTAAGAGAAAACGCGCATAATCGTTAAACAAACGCACGCGACAGCGTGCCGTTTCCATAATATAAAATATTTTATAAGGAGAAGAAAAATGAACAAATATGCAGGTACAAAAACCGAAAAGAACCTCGAAACGGCTTTTTCGGGCGAATCACAGGCAAGAAACAAGTATACTTACTTTGCGTCGGTTGCGAAAAAAGAGGGCTATGAACAAATCGCGTCCCTGTTTCTGAAAACCGCCGACAACGAAAAAGAACACGCCAAACTTTGGTTCAAGGAACTTAACGGAATCGGAAACACAACGGAAAACCTTGTTGCCGCAGCGGCGGGCGAAAACTACGAATGGACGGATATGTATGCGGGCTTTGCAAAAACAGCCGAAGAAGAAGGCTTCCACGAACTTGCGGCGAAATTCAGACTTGTCGCGGCGATCGAGAAACACCACGAAGAAAGATATCGCGCGCTGTTGAAAAATATCGAAACGGCGGAAGTTTTCAAAAAATCCACGGTGAAAGTGTGGGAATGCAGAAACTGCGGACATATTGTAGTGGGGACTTCGGCGCCGGAAATCTGCCCGGCATGCGCACATCCGCAAAGCTATTTCGAAGTAAAGGCAGAGAACTATTAAAACAAAAGCGAAGCGGCTTACCTCTTTTGACAAAAATATAAGTTACGAAAGAAGAAAGAACGGAGGTGAATGATGAAGAGAAAAAGAATAAAGTATCTGATGCGATCCAGAACGTTGTGGATCGGTTGCTGCATTGCGGCACACATGGCGATCATACTTTGGGCGATTTTTGCAATATCCAAAGTATGGAATGCATTTTATTTAGTCATACACATAGTAAACATAGTATTGCTGATCCAGATATGTGCCAACGACAGACTTACTTCCGGTTTTTTCTCCGTTCTTTTATTTGATATGGGGCAAATATTCTCTTCGGGCAAAAGGCATAGAAGTGATAAAAGAAAGAAATGGTTCTTGCATGGAAAAGGTACCGCTGGAACTGGCGGAAGCCGGAGAAATGCGATATCTTCTTGAAGAAGATGCGGATACCATATGCAGCCATACGAAAGCTGCTTATTTTCCATGGGGCGAAGAATTTTTACTCCATTTATTGGATAATTTGCAAAAGGCGAAAAGATTTATTTTTCTGGAATACTTCATTATTGAACGGGGAGAAATGTGGGACTGCATAGAAAAAGTTTTAGAGAAAAAGGTGAAGGAAGGAGTTGAAGTCCGGATATTGTACGATAGCTTTGGATGCACCACAACTCTTCCGGAAAGCGATGTACATGAATTGACAAAAAAAGGAATTATCTGCAAAGCCTTTAACCCTTTCCGACTCACATCTTCCCTTAGCAAGTACTATATGATCATAAATCGAAGAGATCACAGAAAACTTACTATTATAGACGGGCAGGTGGGATATTCGGGCGGATTAAATCTGGCAGATGAATATATCAATAAAAATTCTCCTTATGGAAAATGGAAAGATACCGGATATTGCCTGGAAGGACATGCGGTAGATTATATGACGAAAGCTTTTTTAGAAATGTGGAATTTAGACAGTACGGTCAGAGAAGACACAAAGAATTATTTGGGGGCAAAGGGCAGAGAAGGAGAAGGATTGATACAGCCATACTTTTCTTCTCCGACAGATGGAAGATTTACTGCTGAAGG
>OHIY01001030.1_pt1 | contig 11943 bp, 8 predicted proteins | sample 1568351 | NCBI WGS metagenome assembly OHIY01 (sample SAMEA3879547, study PRJEB24766) | human gut metagenome | biome: human-associated habitat; feature: feces | place: USA | collected 1985/1987 | reverse complement strand
ATCTATGGCAACCTTAAAGCCGCCAAGTCCGTTCATCGTCTCTATGGTCTCTCTCCATATTCCCGCCACATCACGCTTGAGTCCGACGCCAAATATTCCGTCCACAACCACATCGTAATCACTGTCAATGATGTGATCCGTCACCTGTATGCCGATTTTTTTCGCTATTTCAAGCTGATATGAAAAGCTGTCGCTTACTCTCGATATTCCATTTATATAACAGACATGGACAATATCTCCCTGCTGGTACAGGAGTCTCGCAAGAGCCAGTCCATCCCCGCCGTTATTGCCGCCTTCAACAACCACAAGGCACTTTAATTTTCTGTCCGCGTTTATAGACTTCAGTCTGGAATTTATCTCCTCCAGCACGGTGATCGCAGCTCTCTCCATAAGCAGGATCCCTGGCACACCCTTTTCCTCTATGGTCAGCCTGTCTATCTCCTGCATCTCTGTTCGGTCTGCAACATAAAACATATTTCTGCCTCCTTATTGAAGAAAACGGATAATTTCTCTCGAAATTACCCGTTTTATACTTACCTATAAAAATCTTCCGATCTCTTCCTTATCTCTTCTTGAGGAAATCAGGAATCTTGATACTCTCTGTCTTTGGTCTTGACACATGTGCCGGCTCAACTGGTGTTGATGTTACAGGTGTCTGCTGTGCTGGTGTCACAGGTGCTGTGTATGCTGGCTTTGCTGCCGGAGCAGTCTCAGTTGTCTGACCGCCGAGGAACGATGGTCTTGTGCTTGTCTGAGTGCTGTGTGTTCCAAGGCTCTGGCCTGCATATGTAGCAGTCTTTGGCTCTGCAGCAGGTGTTGTTGTAACTGCTGGCTTAGGTGTGGTCATTGTTCCCATAGGAGATGCAGTACCTGCATATCTTGCGGTGACATCGCTCTCGCCTGATCTCTCAAGACCTGTAGCAATGATCGTGATGCTTATATCCTCACCCATGTTGTCATTGTCAACTGTACCGAAGATGATGTTGACTCCATCTCCAGCCTGCTCTGTAAGATATGTAACAGCATCATAAGCCTCAACGATACCAATGTTACCTGAGAAGTTTACGATGATATCTGTTGCACCTGAAACGGTTGTCTCAAGAAGTGGTGAATCCATAGCCTCCTTGATGGCGTCAACAGCCTTGTTCTCTCCGCTTGCTGAACCTATACCGATATGAGCGATACCCTTATCTCTCATAACTGTCTGTATATCTGCAAAGTCAAGGTTGATAAGACCCGGCTTATTGATAAGGTCTGTAACACCCTGAACACCCTGCTGAAGTACCTGATCTGCCTTCTTCAGCGCATCAGGAATACTTGTTCTCTTATCACAGATCTGAAGGAGCTTGTCGTTAGGGATAACAATAAGTGTATCCACATTCTCCTTAAGTCTCTCTATACCTTCGATCGCGTTTCTCATACGAGGCTTACCCTCAAAACCAAATGGCTTTGTGACAACTCCGACTGTGAGGATACCAAGGTTACGTGCCATCTCTGCAACGACAGGGGCAGCGCCTGTTCCTGTTCCACCACCCATACCACATGTTACGAATACCATGTTGGCGTCCTTGATGATGTCTACGATCTCTTCTCTATTCTCCTCTACAGCGCTGGCACCGATCTCAGGCTTTGCACCAGCACCAAGACCCTTGGTAAGTTTCTCACCTATCTGGATCTTTGTTGTAGCTCTGCTGAGTGAAAGAGCCTGCTTATCTGTATTGATAGCGATAAGTTCCACTCCCTCAACATTCTCATCGATCATTCTGTTAACAGCATTGTTACCTGCACCGCCGACACCAATTACAAGAATCCTTGCCGGTGTTCTCTCGTCATTTGATTTTATCTCAAGCACGGTTGCATCCTCCTTATATACTTATTCTTTATCCATCAATCATTGTCATCTGCTCAAAAGCTGACCGTTTTATCGCATTAGTACCTATATAATACGATTTTTTATATCATTACGCAAGAAATTTTTTATTTATTTTCTTTAAAGATAACGTTCCTCTGCGATTCACTGTAATTCGACATATCAAGAGTTCCCTTTTTACCCTTCACGCTCTCAAGTATGCTCTCAAGATTCATGAATTTCGTCTCCAGGTTTTCACCGTCGCCGATCCTGATCTTTATTCCATCCTTGTGAAGTATGAGATTCTGATCTGTGTCATAAGTAATCTTGTCTATCTGTATTCCGCTCTTGTAAATGAGCTGTGTCATAGTCAGTATCTCCTGGAAGAATCCCGAATCGCCGACATCAAGCTTCTTTCCCTGCTCCACGCTGTCACTTGTAAGTCCCTCTATACAAGGAACATCATCAAGCTTTGCATCGGATATCTCGAGCACGATACCATCGCCATCAAAATATGCATACTGATCGTTGTACTTTATGCAGCCCGCCATGGCCTTCTCGTACACCGTGATCTCTACTGAATTCCTGTTCACATATGTGACGTCTATCTTATCTATAAAGGTTACATCCTGGGCAGGATTCAGTCTGCTCTCAAGTATAAACAGCAGCGTATTGCCATAATCCTTACCGCCGGTCACGATATCGACCATCTGTTGGTCAGTGTAGTGATCAGTTCCGGTCACTTTTATGGACTTCAATTTGTAACATGTACGTATGTATACAAACGCTATAGCACACAGCACCACCAGAATGAGAAGTATCTTGAGAACTATCTTGAATATCCTTGCCGCCTTCTCACGTCTCGCCTTTCTTCTGGCAAGTTTCTCCGCCTGCAGCTTCTTCTTTCTCTCTATCTCCTCCGGGGTAAGCTTTCTGCCCTCTTTTTTGCGTTTTTTCTTGTTCTTCTTTTTTGCAGCAACCGCCTGATCTTGCTTACGCCTGCGTCTCTCCTCGGATCTGCGGTTTTCTGCATCCTCTCTGCGCATCCGGTCATCCGGTCTGCGACGCTCTCCATCCTGTCTCCTGCGCACCTGCTCATCAGATCTGCGGTGCTCTCCATCTGGTCTCCTGCGCACCTGCTCATCAGATCTGCGGCGCTCTCCGTCTGGTCTCCTGCGCACCTGTTCGTCAGATCTGCGGCGCTCTCCGTCCGGTCTTCTGCGCACCTGCTCGTCAGATCTGCGACGCTCTCCGTCTGGTCTTCTGCGCGCCTGTTCGCCTGTTCTGCGGTGCTCCCCATCAGGCCTTCTTCGTGTCTGCTCATCCGTCCTGCGGCGCATATCTCCGTCTGCTCTCCGCTGTCCATTGCGGCTGTCTGTCTGCTGTCTTCTCTTATCAACCGGAACCTTGACCCTTCCGTCGAGGCGTTTTCCGGTCATGACATCCACATAGCCGCTTTCACGTCTGGTCTGCGCAACATCAACATTTCTGCTCATTCTATTTTTATTAACATTTCGTCTATTGTTGTTTTCCATTCAAATCTTCCTTTAAAGGATCTGTCATATGTCTGTTTCGTCATACGAAATTCCTCTGGATACGGACATCACTATCCCCATCTCCATCAGAATGAAAATTATCGAACTTCCGCCATAACTGACAAATGGCATCGGCACACCTGTCGGCGGAATGGTATTCGTGACAACACTCACATTTATCAGCAGTTGGACCGCCACATGTGCCATCACTCCCGCTGTGAGCATGCTTCCAAATCTGTCTCTGGCATTCATGGCCGTCACAGCCATCCGCCTAAGTAATATAAGAAAAATGATAAGTATAAATGCCGCTCCGACAATTCCGAGCTCCTCACACACGACTGAGAATATCATATCATTATGTGACTCCGGAATAAACCCCATCTTTTGGACACTTCTCCCAAAGCCCACTCCAAACAGTCCACCGGAACCAACGGCATATAACGACTGAACCGTCTGATAGCCATCTGCGTAATTTTCAGGATCAAGCCATATCTTGACTCTGTTCGCCCTGTAGCCTGCGAACATTATGAAAAGCACACTCCCGACAACACCAAATATACCGATCAGAACAAAATGTCTGACCCTGGGGCTTCCCACAAACAATATTACAAAAAGGATTGCAAAACAGATTATAGCCGTGCTGAGATTCTCCACACCGATCAGGGCTATGGTGATCACGGGCAGGATCATTACCTTTATAAGGCAGCCCGGTCTGCACAGATTTTTGCTCTCCACGGCAGCCCTCGCCGAGGTGTAGATTATGATCGCCGTCTTGGCATATTCTGATGGCTGAAATCCTATAGGTCCAATATATATCCATCTTGCTGACCCATGGCTGGCCGTTCCTATTATCAGCACCACCACCTGAAGAACAAGTGATGACAGCAAAATGACCGCAGACAGCCTGAGCAGCCGCCTGTAGTCATATCTTGACACTATGTACATGGCGAGGATCGCCAGCAACATATAAAGTGCCTGTCTTTTAAAAAAGTACATCTGATCTCCGTACAGGTCGTACGCCCTGTAACTGCTCGTACTGTATATCATGGCAAGCCCAAATATCAGAATCATCCCCAGCGCCAGGAGCATGGTCACATCCACATATCCTCCCGGACACCGTTTTCGTGCATCTCTCACTCTATCTTCTGAAACCTCAGGACCTCCATGCAATCAGATCACTCCTTATAGCTTCTTACATACTCCTTGAACATATCGCCTCTCTGCTCGTAGTTGTCAAACTGTCCCCAGCTTGCACATGCAGGTGAGAGAAGCACCGCATCTCCGTCAACCGCATTCTCATGGCAATATGCTACCGCATCCTGAAGATTCTCCTCAAATATAATTGAGTTAAATCCATGTCTCTTGGCACAGTCAGCTATCTTCTGCGCAGTCTGGCCTATGAGAACGAGCCACTTTACCTTGCCGTCAAACGCCTCTATCCACTCGTCGTACTCAGAACCCTTGTCGTAGCCTCCACCTATGAGGAATGTAGGAGCCACCATGGCCTGTATTCCCTTTATGGCTGCATCAGGGTTTGTTCCCTTTGAATCATTGTAGTATGCGACACCATCGACGGTGTCAACATATTCTATTCTATGAGCAACAGCCTTGAATGATGTTGCAACATCTCTGATAACATCAACAGGGACTCCCATATAATATGATATTCCAACTGCTGCCAGAACATTCTCAACATTGTGAGCTCCCATGAGCTTAAGATCCTTAATGGCAAGTACATTGATCTTCTTATCGCCATCCTCGAGGATGATATCCCCATCCTCTAAATATACTCCACCGGCCGGCTTCTCCAGTCTGCTGAAATATACTACATGGCAATGCTCCTTTGCCTTCTCTCCCATGGCGCGTGTATGCTCATCATCATAGTTGAGGACTGTCACATCATCCATGGTCTGATTCTTTGTTATTGAAAACTTTACATTTCCATAATTCTCAAATGTATAATGCCTGTTCAGATGATCCGGAGTCAGGTTGAGTATTGCACTGACATTCGGATGAAAATCTATAACCGTCTCAAGCTGGAAACTGCTTATCTCTGCAACTGTATCTGAATCATCGTCTGTTGTGTCGCACAGCTCTGTGTAAGGTATTCCAATATTTCCCACAACGATGGTCTTGGCATTGTGTGCCTTGACTATCTCTCCCACAAGGGCTGTAGTTGTAGTCTTGCCGTTTGTTCCTGTTATGGCTGCTATCTTACCCTTACCATAATGGTATGCCAGCTCTATCTCACTCCAGATAGGTATTCCCGCATTTCTCACCACATCTGTAAATGGCGCATCAACAGGGATTCCCGGACTGATGACCATGAGCTGTGATGATGAGAGGGCATCCTCTCCAAGCTCACCGAGTTCTATCTGAACAAGCTCTGAATCGCCTGTCTTCTCCTTTATCGCCTCTATATCTCTGTCCTTGTTCTCATCGAACAGATAAACCTTTACTCCATGATTTACCAGAAGCTTGGTTGCACTGATTCCACTCTTTCCTGTTCCTGCTACTATCGCTGTATTGATCTCCATATCATTTCACCATGGTGCACCACTGCACCATTTTCTCCTTTCTACATTACAGAGCCAGTAAACCTACCACACAGAGGACTGCAGTCACTATAGAAAATATAGCAACGACCTTTGACTCAGGCCATCCCCCGAGCTCAAAATGATGATGTATAGGTGCCATTCTGAACACTCTCTTGCCTGTAAGCTTGAATGAAACAACCTGTATTATAACTGATAATACTTCAAGGAAGTATATGAAAGCTATTATAACTATGAATATAGGCATCTTGAGCATATACGCTGTTGATGCAACAAATCCACCGAGTGCCAGAGAACCTGTATCTCCCATGAATACCTTTGCAGGGTACACATTGTACACAAGGAAGCCAAGAAGACATCCAACCGCTGCGCAGGCAACCGGAGCAACACCTGAGTCTGTTCCCACTGCTACAACCGCAAAGAATGTGGCTATGAGAACCGTGACTGATGACGCAAGTCCGTCAAGTCCATCTGTGAAGTTCGCACCATTAACTGTTCCAAGCACGATGAAGAACAACAGTATCACATAGAGTGTGCTGTTGAGCTGAACCGTCTTGCCAAGGAATGGTATTATAAGCTCATTGTTGATATCTGAATACTTCTCTACATAATATGCAAATACTCCCGTAACGACAATCTGTCCGAGCATTTTCTGCCATGCGTGAAGTCCCATTGATCTCTTCATAACAACTTTGATGTAATCATCGATAAATCCGATAAGTCCAAATCCAAGTGTCACAAAAAGCACCGGAAGGACATCCGGATATTTCTTCATATAGATAAGCGTCGTGATCGTAAGTGACAGAAGGATTATAAGTCCACCCATGGTTGGTGTTCCGGCCTTCTTCAAATGTGCCTGCGGGCCGTCATCCCTGACAAACTGACCGAACTTGAGCTTCTTCAGGAACGGTATAACTATAGGGCACAGCACCACGCTGATACAGAATGCTATCACTACCGGTAAAACAATCTTTAAATCTAAATTCATTTTGTACTCCTTACCTGCCCGCACACCGCGGACTATGTATTTCTTAAACTGTTTTCAGACTGAGATAAATTTAATACTCATTTGTGGCTTTGTCAATTCCCAAATAGGGAAGAATATTCAAAAAAATATCTCTCACAACAGGGGCCGCTATGGTTCCTCCATAATATGTGCCCTCGGGCTCATCTATTAGCACGACCGTCAGGACTTGAGGATCATCCGCCGGCGCAAATCCTATAAAAGAAGATATGTATCTGCCTGTTCCTCTGGGAAGTTTCTCACTCGTGGCGGTCTTTCCGCCTATCCTGCAGCCCTCTATGGCACACTTTGATCCGCCGCCCTCGGCAACGACTGCCTCAAGCATCTCCCGCATCTTCTGTGATGTCTCCTCATCTATAACCTGTCTCTGCTCGTCAAATTCAATGGCTGTAATAGTTTCTTTACTGCTGTCTATTATCCTTTTTCCCAAATGTGGAGTTACCGTATGCCCTCCATTCACAACCGTGCACACTGCAGATATGAACTGTATCGGAGTCACCTGGAATGACTGTCCAAACGACATGGTGGCAAGCTCTACCGGCCCGACATTTTCCTTCTTATGCATGATGGAGTTTGCCTCTCCGGGAAGGTCTATTCCGCTCTGACTGAACAATCCCAGCTTGTGATAATACTCGTACATGCCATCCACACCTGTTCTCTCTCCTATCTCCATAAACGCCGGATTGCAGGAATTCATGAGCGCCTCCTTAAGGCTCTGGCTTCCATGGCCCGTGGTCTTGCTACACCTTATCCTTCTGTCCTCAACTATCTTATATCCCGGGCAGAAAAAGTTTGAGCTGCTGTCGACCGCTCCCTTCTCGAGTGCTGCTGTCAGTGTTATTATCTTGGCGGTTGATCCCGGCTCATATGTGTCGCTTATCAGATAATTTCTCCACATATTGTTCAGCTCATCCATATTACCGGCTGTAGGCAGCAACATGGATGTCCCGGATGCGCTGTTATTCCTCTCTGCATCTTCCCCTGTGTCTGTCTCTTCATCGTTCTCTGGCTTAACCAGTTTGAACGGTTCGTTCAGGTTGTATTCCGGCACATCCACCATGGCATATATCTCGCCATTTTGGGGATTGATCGTTATTGCACACACCCTGTTTGCTTTTTTCTCGATCAGTACTTTCTCTGCAGCCTGTGTCACATATCTCTGTATATTGAGATCCAGTGTTGTCACGAGATCATTTCCGGGAATGGGCTCTGTCCTGGTTTCTGAATATTCCGCAAGCTCTATTCCCCTTGCATCTGTGACCGCATTTATGCTTCCATTTGTCCCTGCGAGCACACTGTCATATGTCACCTCAAGGCCCAGTATTCCCTGATTGTCAGCACCGGTGAAGCCTATAACCTTCGATGCAAGGGTATCATATGGATAGCTGCGCTTGTAATCCTCGTCCACCTTGATCCCCGGAACAGCAGCCGCCTTGATCTTTTTTCCGGTCTCCTTGTCTACATTTGACGCTATGAGCTCCCTTGAGGATACCTTCTCCACCTTCTTCCTGATGTCTGCCGGATCCTTATCCAGATATCTTGTAAGAAGCTCTGTGACCTCCGCCTCATCCTCTATCTGGCTGTGTATCACGGATATTGAACACACCGCCTTGTTGTCCGCTATGATATTGCCATTTCTGTCGTATATCCTTCCCCTGGGAGCTTTTATGCTTCTCTCCCTCTCATGCAGGGAATCTGCTTTCTCACTATAATATTCTCCCCTGTAGAGCATTATGTATGCAAGACGGCCAACTATAACTCCCAGCGCTAGGGCCGCCATAACGAACACAAACTTTATCCTCCGCCTGTTATAACTGTATACCTTCAACTCTTGATCCCGGACTTTTTTATTATCATATTAGCCGGATGCCTCATGTATTCGCCTATTCGTGTACAAATCTATCTCTGCATTAAAAAAGCACCGGAGGTGTATCTGCACCTTCGATGCTTTGGTTTACTGTGTAAATTATCATTCGCCGGAATAGTCCTCGTCACCGCTCCACGTATCCGTGTCATCGCCTGTTCCGCTGTCATCCTCCCATGTATCGTCCGCCGTATAACTGTCGTCTGCCGTATCGTCATACGACATGTCATCCGCCGATGTGTCGTCGGTCGATGTATCATCCGCTGATGTATCTTCCGCTGATGTGTCCTCAGCAGCCGCATCCTCTGTTGCCGCCTCTGTATCTGCAGTCTCTGTATCCGTGTCAAATGCTGATGAGAGCGGCTCCTCCGTTCCGTCATAAGCCACATCATCTCCGTTTGTTGAGTATACATTCAGGTATGGAAGGAGATCCTGCATAACCTGATTGAACAGCTTTGCTCCTGCTCCTGATCCTGACTGATCCTCAACATGAGGCTCATCAACTACAACGTAAAGCATGATCTGAGGATTCTCAACAGGGGTGAATCCTATGAATGACAGTACGTATTTTCCATTTCCTCGAGGAAGCTTCTCGGCTGTACCTGTCTTACCACCGATGGTGTAGCCCTCTATTCCAGCCGCATATCCTGTACCTTCCTCAACAACCGCCTGGAGGTATGTCTTCATGTAATCCGACACTTCCTTGGATATGGTCTTTCTGACAAGCACCGGATCCATATTCTCAACCACATTTCCGTCTGAATCCAGAAGTCTCTTGACAACATGTGGCACATAATAATTTCCGCCGTTTATTACAGAACAGAATCCCGCTGCCATCTGGATCATAGATGTTGTAACACCCTGTCCAAATGAAGATGTCGCAAGCTCTGTAGGATTAAGATTCTCCACATCGTACTTAATACCTGTCGTCTCACCTTCGAGATCTATTCCTGTCTTGGAACCAATGTTAAATATCATCTGATATTTGTCAAATGTCTCTGGTCCCTCCTTGTCCGCTATCTGCATCAACGCATCATTACATGAAACAGCCAGAGCTCTCTTGACGTCAACCATTCCGTGTCCTGCTCTGTAACTACAGTAAATAGGGCTCTCTCCCTCGACTACGACCTGTGAACCATCACAGAGAAATTCATCTCCGTCTGAGATCACTCCATCCTCCATGGCTCCCGCTATGGTAAATGCCTTGTATGTTGAACCCGGCTCAAACACATCACTTATACAGTAATTCTGCCATACATAGTTGAGTGCCTCATATAACTGGTCTGATGTAAATCCATCTATCGTGCTCTGGAACTCTTCATCCGACATCTTTGAGAAATCGTATTCCACTTCCTCAGTCTTTACATTCTTCTTCTGTTCGGTGGTCGCTTCTGTAGATGATTCTGTGGTAGTGCCATCCTCGCTGCTCTCCGTTGTTGCTGTTGTATTTTTCTTTGCACTCTCAACGCTTATCAGGCTGTCCGCATTCTCATCTGCACCCTCGATCTCAACCTCCTGGGTGACGGTGACTGTCATGTTCCTGAGCGCCTGTGTGTTCATCGGGTCATTTGGATCGTAGGTACGTGAGCTTGCCATTCCAAGTATCTCGCCATTGTTTGGATCCATTGCTATGATACCTATCTGCTTAGCACCTGTATTCTGCATATACTCAGTGATGTTGTCCTCTATGATCTTCTGTATATTCATATCTATGGTGGATACTACTGTCTCACCATTCTGGGCTGCCACAGTCTCCGAGTCAACGCCGCCTGAGCCCGACATATATCTGTAAGTCTTGCCATCCACACCGTTTAAGTAGTCATTATAATAGCCCTCAATACCACCCTGTCCAACATTTCCGCTGGCGGTGTATCCGAGCAGGTGACACGCCAGAGATCCATTTGGGTAATTTCTCTTATACACCGTCTCGAATCTCACTCCTATGACATCTGCGCCCTCATCGGTCTTACAGTAATCCTCAAATGCCTTAACCTTTGTATATGGAAGATCCTTGAGGACTACCTCATAATAAGAATCCTCATTTGCAATGTGCTTGTCAAAATCGTCTCCTGACACATCGAAATACTCCAGCACCGCAGCTCTTGTTGCCGCCTTTCCCTTCTCCGTGATCAGAATATTCACAGGCTCAAGTATCAGGCTGTAGGTCTTCTCACTGTTTGCAAGGACATTTCCATTTCTGTCCAGTATCTCGCCTCTCTCATACGGAATATCCGTGGAATTGTAGTCCATCTGCAGAACCACCGCCTCCGAATACTCCTTTCCATTTGCCACGTTGATGTACACAACTCTTATGGTGAGTGCCACCAGAACTCCCACCACCAGCAAATATGCGATCTTGGTCTTTCTTCTCATCCCTTTTAAAAATAGCTTTGATCTCTTTGACATTTTATCTTTCCACCTTAAAAATTAAATATCCCTAAGACTACTTGGCCTTAGGGACATCCTTGTACTGTACTACGTAATCATCATTATTCTGTGAATAGTATAATGTTTGTCCCGGCTGTGAGTATACCATGCCGAGCTTAGTAGTTGCAATATTATATATCTCATCCAGATCTGTCATGGAATCAAGTCCTGCGCTGTAGCTTGCATTCTCGTCAAGCTGTGTTGCCACCTGGCTCTTCAGCGTTGCCACTGACTCCTTCTGTGACTTGACATCTGATGTAAGTTTCAGAAGATAACAGCACAGCGCCACCGCAACGATTATCGCAGCAACCATGCCCGCCGTATATCTTATTTGTGCATTTGTAACTGCCTTTCTCTGTGCCTTTCTGGCTGCAAGCTCTCGTCTCTCTCTGTCAGTCAGATGAGATGATCCCTGTTTCTTTCTTCGCGCCGGCTGTGGAGCTCTCTCAGGTCTCACTGAAGGCTGTGGTCTTCTCGCCGGAGCGGCTGAGCCTCTGACTACAGCTTCGCGGGATCTGTTACGTCCAGCCCGGTCATCATAATTCAGTTGTCTTGCAGAACTACCCTCTGTGTAGTATCTTCTATCTGCCATCTATATCGCCTCTTTCATTTATATCTGTCAAATTGCCTCAAACACTCTGAGCTTTGAGCTCTTTGATCTGGAATTCTCCTCAAGCTCCCTTTCTCCC
>OHIY01001022.1_pt1 | contig 12049 bp, 9 predicted proteins | sample 1568351 | NCBI WGS metagenome assembly OHIY01 (sample SAMEA3879547, study PRJEB24766) | human gut metagenome | biome: human-associated habitat; feature: feces | place: USA | collected 1985/1987 | reverse complement strand
CCCGTGAGGGTGGCTTTCAGCACGTCACCAGTGCCAACGGCGACCGTCAGGGCGTTCGCCTAAACGAGAGCGAGATGTGGATCGACACCCTGTTCATGACCGTCTTGTTCCTCAATCGGATGGGCCAGAAGTACGGCAAGCAGGAGTGGATCGACGAATCCATTAAGCAGGTGCTGATGCACATCAAGTATCTGTACGATACCCACACCGGTCTGTTCTTCCACGGCTGGTCGTTCAATCGGATGGACAACTTTGGCGGCGTGTTCTGGTGCCGCGGCAACAGCTGGTTCACGCTGGGTATTCTGGACTATCTGGATATGTTTAAGGGTACGCTGAATCAGGGCGTCAAGACGTTCATTCTGGATACCTACAAAGCACAGGTGCGCGCACTGCGTGACCTTCAGGGTGAGGACGGCCTTTGGCATACGGTTCTGGATGACTCCACCAGCTACGAAGAAACTTCCGGCTCTGCTGCTATCACCGCTGGCATCCTGAAAGGCATCCGCATGGGGATTCTGGATGATTCCTACCTGCCCTGTGCCAAGAAAGCTATCCGTGCAATCCTCAAGAACATCGACACCGATGGTACGGTGCTGAAAGTATCCGGCGGTACGGGTATGGGCTACGACCGCGACCACTACAAAAACATTCTGATTGCTCCCATGGCATACGGCCAGTCGCTGACCATCCTTGCACTGGTGGAAGCACTGGAAACCTTTGAATGATATTTCACTGAGGCTTTTGTTGCTGCGCAAACGCGAGCTTGCCTATGGCAGGCGGAACAGGCTCATCACACCACCAGTAAAGAGAAACAGAGCGTTCCCGACGAGGAACGCCCTGTTGTACATATCGCTGTTGTCTGTAGCTTTTGGCAGGGTGCGTCCGGGTGGGCGCACCCTGTTTTTTTACTATGCTTCATCATTTTCCACGCGCAGCATCCGGTATCCTACACCAACATGAGTCTGGATCAGATGCGGCGCATCCGGGTATCGTTCCAATTTTTTGCGCAGGGATGCCATGTAAACTCGCAAGGATGCAATGTCGTTTTCCTGCGTACTGCCCCATACTTTCTGCGTGAGGGAGGTATGCGTCAGTACTTTGCCCACATTATGCGCCAGCACACACAGCAGTTTGTACTCGATGGGGGTCAAATGCAATTCATTCTCGCTCAACCAGACGCACCCGGCCGAGAAGTCGATCTTCAAAGGACCATTGACAAAAACCGGGCTGTTTATGCTGTCAGAAGCCAGCAGATTCAATCGGCGCTGCGTTACACGCAGTCTTGCCAGCAGCTCGTCCACGGAAAACGGCTTTGTCAGATAATCGTCTGCGCCGTTGTCCAGTGCTTCGATCTTATCAGAATCTTCGCTCCGGGCACTCAGGACGATGATGGGCAGGTTCGACCATGTGCGGACGCTGCGGATGACCTCGATGCCGTCTATATCGGGCAGTCCAAGATCCAGCAGCATGATGTCCGGATTGTGGCTGGTAGTCATCATGATCGCCGTTTCCCCATTGGAAGCAGTCAGATATTTATAGCCGTGGGTCTTCAGGGTCGTTGTGATCAGACACCGTACAGGAACATCATCCTCTACGACCAGAATGGACGGCTTATTCATGAATGTTCACCTCGCTTTGCGGCAATGCAAAGGAAAAGACACTGCCATTGGGAATGTTGTCACGCAGGGTCAATGTTCCGCCGTGAGCCGTCAGGATCGCACGGCAGAGGGGCAAGCCCAGTCCAAGGCTGCGGTGGCTGTCTGCGATGCGGCTCTGCCCGGTATAAAACATCTCGAACACCTGTGCTTTTGCGCGATCCGGAATGCCGGGACCGTTATCTGCAACTTCCACTACGACCTGATGGTCTTTTCGGTAAGCCGAAATCTGAATGACCGAGCCCACGGGGGTGTATTTGATGGCGTTATCCACCAGATTGACAACGACCTGCATGATCAGCCGTGCATCCACATTGACCAGGAGGATCTCGTCCCCATACTTTGTTGTGATGGTGTGTTCGCAGCTTTTCCGGTTGACATGATGCAGTGCTTCTTCGATCATTTCGTCCATCAGCTGCGGTGAGATCTGCAGATTCATCCGCCCATCCTCAATGCGGGTGATGGAAAGCAGATTTTCCACCAGACCGATCAGCCATTGTGCATCGTCAAAAATATCGGTGCAGATCTTGTTCCGGGTCTCTGTATCCAGCGTTTCTCCGTTGGAAAGCAGATTGCTGGCATTGCCGGAAATGGAGGTCAGCGGGGTGCGCAGATCATGGGAGATCGTGCGCAGCAGGTTTGCCCGCAGCTCTTCATTCCTTGCCTGCAATGCAGCTTGCTCTTTTTCCAGCGCGTTTCTGCGGTTTTCAATGGCCAGCGCACCTTCGCCCAGAATGGAAAGCAGCACACTGTTTTCAAAGGCATCCAGCGGTTTTTCGGACAGATCGATCCCAACCACTCCAAACACGCCGCCTCCGGTCCGAAGTGCAAGATAAAGCCCCTTTGCGTCCGGGTAGCTATCCGTGCCTGCACCGGAACGCTTTTTGTTTGCAAATGTCCAATTTGCTGCATTCCGTTCTTCCGGTGCAGAAAAGATGTTTTGCACCGTTTTCCCGTCAACCCAAAAAACCTGTTCTGACCCAAGATCTCCGTTTTGTTCCGGGTAAACGATCAGGCTCCGGTTCAGCAGCTTCATCAACTGGGACGCTGTCTGAGAGAGGATTTCTTCCTCGCTTTTTGCTCTCTGTAAAAGCTGATTTGTATCAAACAGTATTTTTGTACGGAACGCTGCCTGCGCAGACATTTTTGCATGATCCTTCAGCCGCGTTGTCAGGGTGCAGGTAATGATTGCAGAGGTCAGCATCAGGGCAAATGTGACCTGATAACCGGGATCATACGCATGGAATGTCAGGCGCGGTTCCGTCAAGAAAAAATTGTATAGCGCAACACTGGCAATGGAGCCCAGCACACCGCAGGTGTAACCGCTGGTACACAATGCGGTGAACAGCACCCCCAGCATATAGAACGTAATAATGTTATAGCGCGCAAAGTCCAATTGTAAAAAAAGAAAGCCGATGAGCGTGATGCAGCTCAAAATGCCTGCGGTGATCAGTAAATCGCGGACAGAAGGCAGAAACGGACGGATGAACAGCTTCCGTCCTGAACCGTAGCCGTTCTCTGCAGAAGCATCCGGGATGATATAAATATCCAGATTAGGCGCAGTCATCGTCAATTTTTCAGTCAGTGACGGTCCACTCCAGAAATGGCGGCGATGTACGCTGGAGCGCCCCAGCACGATTTTTGTAATGCCGGAGATGCGGGCAAACTCTGCGATCTGCTGCGGAATGTCATCCCCGTAGATCGTAGAAATGTCGGCACCTGCCTGCTCTGCCATACGAATGTGCTGCTGCAAGCGCCGACAGTCTTCTTTTCCCATCTGATCCGAGTCAGGCGTCCGGACATACAGAGCTGTAAAGGTCCCTCCAAACGCCTTTGCCATCGTTGCCGCCGTCCGCACGATCTTTGCATTGGAGGGAGAGGACGACAGACACGCCAGAATATGTTCAGTGGGTGGGTCGTTCTGATTCATAAAGATCACCTGCCTTGCCCACAGTATAGCACAATTTGATGGTCACGACCACCAGCCGCGTCTTTTTCCTTCCTGTCGAAGGATCTCCCGTCGTATGTGATCCAGCGCATCTGCTGCCCAAAAACCACTCAACATGACTCCAAGAACCATCAATAACAAAGCGACATCCATACGATCCGTCCTATCTTTTCAGAGCCGGAAACACTTCTGGATCGATGCGTATTTTCCCAAAACCAGCATACTTTCATCCCGGCACAGCTGCGTATCCGGCGTGATGTTCATATCGAGCTTTCCGTCTTTTTTCAGCGCAAGAATATTGATGTTATACTTTTTTCGGATATTGATCTCACCGATCGTACGATCCATCCATTCCGGCGGAATGGTCACTTCCATGATGGCGTGGTCGTCCTGCAGCTCGATATAATCAAGAATGTGTTCGGAGCTGTATCGGATCGCTGCCCACTTTGCCAGCTGCTTTTCCGGATAGACCACTTCATCCGCACCGTTGCGCAGCAGAAACTTGGCCTGTACATCCCGCTCTGCGCGCGAGACCACAAGCTTTGCGCCCAGCTCCTTGAGCAGTGATGTTGTTTCCAGTGAACTTTGAAAATTGCCGCCGATGGTTACGATACACACATCAAAATTGCCGACACCAAGGGAGCGCAGAAAGTATTCGCTGGTGCTGTCACCGATCTGTGCATTCGTCACATAGGAAAGCACGGCGTTCACACGGTCTTCATTGCTGTCGATTGCCATGACCTGATGACCCAGCTCATTCAGTTCCTGCGCAATATGGCGGCCAAAACGGCCAAGCCCAATCAAAAGAATCGATTTCATAGTTGCCTCCTTTATCCGATTGCGATCTTCTCCTGCGGCAGACGAGAGTGGGCAGGGCTGCTGCCAAATGCCGCATAGATCAACGTCAATCCGCCAACACGTCCCAAAAACATCAGTGCGATCAGCACCCCCTGCGAAAGGATGCCCAACTGCGGCGTGATGCCCAATGTCAGACCTACCGTTGCCACAGCCGAAGCAGTCTCATACAAACAGACTGACATCGGCAATTGCTCTGCCGCAGCAATGACAAAGGCTCCGAGGAAGAACAGCGTCAAATACATCCCTGCAATCGTGGCAGCATTCTTGACCGCGGAACCATCTATGCGCCGCCCGAAAAATTCAGCATCTTCTCTGCGGCGGAAGGTCGCCCACATATTGGCCAGCAGAACGGCAAATGTTGTGGTTTTCATGCCGCCTGCCGTAGAGCCGGGCGAACCGCCCAACAGCATCAGAACCACCATCAACGCCTGTGAAGCGCTGCCCATCGCAGCAAGATCAGCGGTGTTAAAACCGGCAGTACGGGGTGTAACGGATTGGAACATCGACAATAAAATGCGCTGTCGGGCAGAGCCTGCCGTGAACTCGAAACAATAAAAGTACAGCGTCGGCAGTACCAGAAGAAATGCCGTTGTGACAAGGATCACCTTGCTCTGCATCCGATAACGGTGAAAATCAAGGCGATATGTATAAATGTCCTCCCATGTCAGAAAACCAAGGCCGCCAAAGACGATCAGTGCAGCGATCACTGTGGTAAGCAATGGATTTCCGGCATACCGTGTCAGCGAAACAAATTTTGCACCCTCTGTTCCCAGCAGGTCAAAACCGGCATTGCAGAACGCCGAAATGGAATGAAACAGTGCATACCAGATCCCGCGCAAACCATAATCGGCGCAAAATGTCGGCAGCAGCAGTGCAGCACCGGCCAATTCAAACAGGGCGGTGATCCGCAGAATAAAGCCTGTCAGCCGCACGATGCCGCCCATCTGCGGGGCAGCAGTAGCTTCCTGCATCGTGCTGCGCTGCTTGAGGGAGATCTTTCGCCCGGAAAGCAGCGCAAAGGCAGCGCCCACCGTAATGACACCCAATCCTCCAATCTGGATCAGAAGAAGAATCACGCTCTGCCCAAAAGCCGACCAGTAGCTGCCGGTATCCTGTACCACAAGGCCGGTCACACAAAGGGCGGAGGTAGAGGTAAATAATGCCTCATGGAACGGTGTGACGCACCGCTGTTGTGTAGCAATCGGGAGCATCAGAAGCAATGCGCCCACCAGATCAACTGCCGCAAAACCTGCAATAATGACCTGAAAAGAAGAAAAACGGTGCTGCCTGTAACGAGGATATTGAATCATAAAAGCTCCTTTACCTATCCGTGTGCATAAAGATTAGCATGGAATAAATAAAAGAGCCGTAAAGAAAATTGTAGAAGTATAAAGATTCCATTAAAATTGATCAGCCAACACTAAAAAATGCCGGACATCACCAGCTCAAAAAAAGCGGTAATGTCCAGCATTCATTCAGATTTCTGACCCATGGCTCCCAGCCACATTTTTCAAGTATTTCTCCGGGTCACCATTCAGGATCAAATCGGCATAGACAAGCGGGTCATTGTAAATAAGGCAGTCTAACTCTGCCCGCGGCGACCACGGCAGGCCGGAGAATTGAGCCACAGAAAACGCGCGGCAAAACGGCTAATCGCGCGGCGCGCGTTTCTCTGCGTAAATTCAGCGTAAATCCCGGAAGGTCAGCGTAAATAAACATTTACCATACAGTTCCTCCGTTTCACATAACAGCCGTACCACCGCAAAAAAGGAGCAGAGCTGTGGTTGGTCAGCTCTGCTCCTTTGCAGAAGGGGGTCTCCGGTTATGCAGGTTATTCTTCGGGGATCGTCACATCATTTTCCAGATCCGCGCCGTTGGAAGCAATGAGCTTTTTATAGTAGTAGAAGGACTTCTTGCGCAGGCGCTTGCCGGTGCCTTTGCCGTAGTCATCCTGATCCACATAGATCATGCCGTAGCGCTTGGTCATCTCGGAAGTGCCGGAAGAGATCAGGTCGATGGGGCCCCACCATGCGTAGCCGAACACGTCCACGCCATCTGCGATCGCCTCCCGCAGCTGCTCCACATGGGCGCGCATGTAGTCGATGCGGTAGTCGTCCTGGATCTGCCCCTTTTCATCAAAGTGATCCACGGCGCCCAGACCGTTCTCGGAGATGAAGATGGGCTTGTGGTAGCGGTCATAAATGCGGTTCAGGGTGATGCGGAAGCCGATGGGGTCGATGGTCCAGCCCCAATCGGACTTGGGCAGGTAGGGGTTCTTGATATCGGACAACAGACGGCCGATGGGCTGCGGCACCGGGCTGCCCTTATAGCGCATGATGTAGGTCATGTAGTAGCTGATGGTAATGAAGTCCACCGCACCCTCTTTGAGGATCTTCGTATCATCCTTGCCCATCTCGATGTGGATGTTGTTCTCATCAAAGAAGCGCTGCATATAGTAGGGATACTCACCGGTGGCCTGCACATCGGTGAAGAACCAGTTGAAGTGATCCTCGAACATGACCTGCAGCTGATCCTCAGGCTTCGGGGACTCGGCGTAGTTCTCCAGACGGCAGAGCATGTTGCCCATCTTGGCATCCGGGTCGATCTCGTGCAGCTTTTTGGTGGCCAGTGCGCTTGCCACGAACTGGTTGTGCACAGCCTGGAACTTCTCCTGCCAGTGGCCCAGATAGGGGTTGCAGCTGCTGGGTTCCGGTGCACCGTCAAAGATGACGCCGCTGCTGGTAAAGGGGTTGGACAGCACATTGTTGATCTCGTTGAAGGTGAGCCAATACTTGACTTTGCCCTTGTAGCGGCGGATGACCGTCTCGGCATACTTTTCAAAGGCCTCTACGGTGTGGCGGCTGAGGAAGCCGCCGTACTCCTCGGCCAGATGCAGCGGAGTATCAAAATGGGACAGGGTGACCAGCGGCTCAATGCCGTACTTGTGCAGCTCGTCGAACACTGCATCGTAGAACTTCAGGCCCTCTTCGTTGGGGATGGCATCATCACCGTTGGGGAAGATGCGGCTCCAGCTGATGCTCATGCGGAACACCTTGAAGCCCATCTCGGCGAACAGCTTGATATCATCCTTATAGGTATGATAGAAATCGATGCCGCGGCGCTTGGGCAGCTCCCAATTTTCCGGGTGAGCCTTCATGTCCTCCACCATTTCCTTGGAGGCTGCATTGTGGGGCACATGCACATCAAAGGTGCCCTCGGTATCACGGATCTGTTTGGTGATCAGGCGGGCGAAGTCTGAAGTAGCCGGACCTCGGCCACCCTCGTTCCATGCGCCTTCGATCTGGTTGGCGGCGGTGGAGCCGCCCCAGAGGAATCCTTCCGGGAATGTCTTTGCCATGGTTCAGTCTCCTTTCTTGTTCAGCAGCATCTTGACGATGGGCAGCAGTTTCTGGGTCATGCGCAGCTCGGTGGTGATGGTCATGACCGTATCCTGCGCATGGACGAACAGCAGGGAGTACTCCATGCTCTCACCGCTGACCTGACTCTGAATGACCTCGGTCTGGGCGTTGTGTGCCTTGACGATCAGAGCTTCTGCCTCTTCCAGCAGCTTGTCCACCTCGTCCAGCTTGCCCTCGGCCATAGCGGCCAGTGCTTCGTCGATCTTGTCGCGGCCATCGCCTGCGTTCATGATGACTTCCATCGCCACCATATTGATATCGCGCTTTTCGTTTTCTTCCATAGGATGTTACCTCGCCTTCATTTTCCCTCTTATCTTACCAGAAATAATTATGCCTTTGCTGCAGCCTTGGCAGCCTTCTTGGCAGTCTTGGCAGCTTCACGCTCGGCTTCCTTCTTGCATTCTGCTTTGTCCGCTGCCTTAAAGAACGGATACCAGATCAGCGCAGCCAGCACGAAGTTGATGCAGATCAGCAGAACATTGCGCCAGTCGCCGCCGGACATGAAGAAGGCAGACACGGCGTTGGGGGCAAAGTTCATATCGAAGTTGACGTAGTTGATGGTGCCCCAGCCCATGGCGAACCACAGGTAGGAGAAGCCGGGCAGGATGATGGCGATGAGCACGGTGGGGATCAGCATAAAGGGGTTGCCGACGACTGCACCGTACTGCAAAGGCTCGTTGATGTTGAAGATGGAGGGCACCAGCGTAGCCTTGCCCAGCAGACGGAACTTCTTGGATTTTGCACGCAGCATGAACAGTGCCAGCGGAAGGGTAGCGCCCTGACCGCCGATGTGGTGATAACGGCTGAAACCGTAAGCGTAGATATTCTTGGGTGCAAGGCCGGCAGCTACCAGTTCTGCATTCTCAGCAATAGCAGCCTGCGTAATGCTGCGGGTAACAGGGGTAAACACCCAGCCGGAGACACCGAAGAAGTAGAACACATTCTGCAGGAACACGATCATAATGACGCCAGGTGCGCTCTGTGCAAAACTGGTAACCGGCTTCATGAGGATCTGCACCATGGCAAACACATCGATCTTTGCAATATAGGTGAACAGATAGGCAACGGTCAGGCTGATGAGGATGGCCGCGATGTTGTCGAACCAGTTCTTAACAAAGTCGGGGATCACACTGTCCTCACCAAAGAAGGAATACTTGGCCAGCAGCTTGTAGATGACAGCCACCATCAGACCGACCACCATAGCAGTGAACATACCGCCTGCGCCGAACTTGTTCATGGAAACCAGCGAGCCGCCGTCCACCGTTTGAAAGTTCATGCACATCATGTAGGCACCGATGCCGGTAAAGCCTGCGATCATGGAGCGGTCTTTCTTTTCGATCTTCTGCAGGCAGTTGTAGGGGATCACGAATACCACGAACAGACCAATCAGACCAAACGAGAAGGTGCTCAGCGGGCTGATGTCCGGCAGCACCGGAACAAAGCGGCGGAGGATGGCCCACAGGGACGGGATGGCACTGACCATCGAGAACGGAACAATGTACAGGATTGCATCTGCCACGATGCCGAACCAGAAGTTCGACGTGATCTTGTTAATGACCGGAACGAGATGTTTCTCGATCCACGCCTGAATCTTCTCCATCATAGTTTTTTCCTCCCATTTCAACCTTCTTCATAAAACTCGAGGGCCGACTCCAGAATGGCTTCGCCATCCAATGCAGCATAGTCGTCCGGATCAATGGAAGTCACCTTCACATTGTGGTCCTTCAGCATCTCCTTATACTTGGGGACCAAGCAGCAGCACGTCAATCTTGTCGGCGTACTCCGGCACCTGAGATTTGCTCACAGCGTGGATGGAAACATCCAAACCCTGAGCCTTTGCAGCCTTGCGCATGTTGGCGGCCATAAAGCCGGTGGAAGCACCAATGCCGCAGGCAAGTAAGATACGGGTCATAACAATTGCTCCTTTCCATATCCAATGAAACAATTCTTTTCTCCGGAATCGCTTCCGGGTTTCGTTGTGCCCAGTATATCAGGTCCGTTTGTGAAAACAAAACAAAGTTTTTCCCTGATTCCGGCAAATTCCTCATCTTTCCAACAAGACGGAAAAAAGTATGGTTTAGTTTTCTTCTTCCATTTGCTATACTATATAAGATGAGTTTTTATTCTGTCTTTCACCTGTATTTTTATAGAAGGAGTGTCTCTGCATGAAAACCGATAAGCGCACGCAGCTGCTGAAGATCTTATCCGACGCATCGCAGAGCATTTCCTCTGCAGCACTTGCCAATATGCTTGGTACCAGTGAACGGACGGTGCGCAACTACATCAAAGCCATCAACGAGGAGGGCAAGGCCGTTATTACTTCCTCCCGGGAGGGCTACCGTCTGGAAAGCCATACTGCCAGTCTGGACACCTTGCCCAACGAAGCAGAATCCCGCGTCTGGAAGGTGCTCTCTGATCTATTGACCAGTAAGGAGGGTGTCAACGCTTTTGACGAAGCGGAAGCCCTGTATGTCAGTTCCAGCACCATTCTGAATACCGTCATCCCACAGGTAAAAGAGATCGCCAAAGAATACGACCTGCGCATCGAATCTCAGAAATACCAGTTCTATCTGCGTGGCAGTGAGCAGAACCGTCGCAAAATGATCGGCAGCCTTGCCGTGCGCAACACCTACGGCTTTTTCAATTCTAAAGATGCGTTGGAACAGCTGTTTCCCTCTCAGGATATCGATGGCATTATGCAGGAGCTGTTCACGACCTGTCAGGAGTCCAAACTGTTTCTGAACGATTTTGCGCTGAATAATCTGTTGATCCATATTCTGGTCATCCTCATCCGGCTGAACATCGGCAATGAGCTGGACGACAAAGAACCGCCCATCTCGGTAGACGAGCTGCTGGCATCCTCTCAGGATCGGGAAGACATCGTGAATCTGGCCGACATGATCTCGGCAAATTTCGAGCAAAAATACAGCATCCGCATCCCGGAGCGGGATTATAAACAGATTCTGATGCTGATTGCCCTTTCGGTGGAGCACGAAACCGTGGATATCCAGTGCGTCATCAGCCCGGAGTTCATCCATAATGTGGCTTCCATCCTTTCCATGATGTCCCAGCGGTACTGCACCCCGGAATTTGACAACGACTATATCCTGCAGTTCTCCCTGCACATGTATTATGCGCAGCAGCGATGTGCCTTCCATATCAGCTACCCCAATCCCATTGCGCTGCAGTTCAAGAAAGACTATGCCCCTGTCTACGATATGGCGGTCTACTTTGCACACCGCTTTGCGCAGATCTACCATATCGAAGTGAGCGAGGACGAGATCGCATTCATTGCGTTTCACATTGGTTCCTATCTGGAGAACAACAAGCAGAGCCGGGAACACGCCACCTGTGTAGTGATTGTGGAGTCCTACCATATGCTGGCACGGCAGCTGATCCACGAGATCAATGTTGCTTTTGCCAACCAGATCATCGTAAAGGAAGTTCTGCCCCTGAACCGGTACCTCAACCGTCAGCCGGAATGCGACCTTGTGCTGACAACCCTGCCGCTGGGCATCCAGCATCCGCATGTGGTGCAGATCAGCCCGATCCTGACTAAAGCCAACTGTGAAAGTATCCGCGCCCAGCTAAGCTCCATCAGCACCGAGCGGGAACTTGCCCGTGCCCACCAGTTTTTGCAGAGCCTGCTGCACAAAGAACTGTATTTCCGCAACGTAAGTCTGTCCGATGCCGCAGCCTACATTCAGTTCATGGGAGAACAGTGTGTCAAACATGGCTATGCGAAAGAGGAATTTGTACAGGACGTTCTGCAGCGCGAATCGTTTTCCAGTACCGCCTTCACCGATGTACTGGCTGTGCCTCACGCCATCAATCAGTACGCTGACCGTTCCTTCATCTGTGTTATCCATAATGATATGCCAATTCAGTGGAAAAAGAAAACGGTGCATTTCGTTCTGATGATCGGCATTACCGAAGCTGAGATGAAGTTCTTTAAACCCGCCTTCGACAGGATCGTGGAATTGTTCAACTCCACATCCCGCACCCTTGAATTGCTTAAAACCAATACCTTTGAAGAATTCTGTGCACAAATGCGGTAACCTATAAAAAGCCGGGTGTCATCTACTTTAAGATGGCATCCGGCTTTTCTCTTTTGATGGGTTTCCAAAGGGGCCAAAGCAGGCGAACCCACCATCTCCATGACAGCTCTT
>OHIY01001019.1_pt1 | contig 12062 bp, 7 predicted proteins | sample 1568351 | NCBI WGS metagenome assembly OHIY01 (sample SAMEA3879547, study PRJEB24766) | human gut metagenome | biome: human-associated habitat; feature: feces | place: USA | collected 1985/1987 | reverse complement strand
GCAAGGCCAACCCTGCCGACGCACAAAATGGCTCATAATAAGATATACGGCCGCAGGTGTTGCTATGAGCAAAAGGGCACCCAACGTATTGAATATAGAAGCATATCGACTCCATACCGAAAAAAGGAAAGTCATAAAAAGATACACCCCCATATAAATGCCATATTGCATCGCACAGAAAGTCAATGTCTTTTTGGGTTGCTCAACCATAAACGATTTTTATTTATTATATTGTACAAAGGTATGATTTTTACCGTAATTGCATCGGATCACAGCCATAAATATACAACACATATTTTTATCAGCTCAAAAATCGAGCAGAAAAGAATCTTACACAGAACTATAAATAAGCGACTTACAAAAAAGAGCTTCATTTTTTTGTAAAGAATCGCTTGCAGGTATAAAAAAATTACCTACTTTTGCGGCGGGTAAGTCCTACACGGCCAGCTCCCTGTCAATCCCCCCAGGGCTTGACCGCAGCAAGGGTACTTGGTTGTAGCGGCGCGATGTAGCTAGCTTACCCATCTGCCTCTTTAGCTCAGTTGGCCAGAGCACGTGATTTGTAATCTCGGGGTCGTTGGTTCGAATCCGACAAGAGGCTCAAAGGAAAGCGGGAAAAGATAACACTTTTCTCGCTTTTTTTGTCATTATACAGTACATCATCTCACTAAATATCAAAAATATGAAAGTCTTATTAGTCAATGGAAGTCCACATCACAAAGGATGTACTTTCACCGCTCTACAAGAAATAGAAAAGGAATTACAGTCACAAGGTATAGAAACAGAAATATTCTGGATCGGCATTCGCCCGCTCTCAGGTTGTATGGGATGTAATTATTGTCTGGAAGCCGGTCGCTGTTGTATGGAAGACTCCGTAAATCTATTCTTGGAAAAAGCACAACAAGCTGATGGCTTTATATTTGGTTCACCCGTTCATTTTGCATCAGCTACAGGCGCACTGACTTCGTTTATGGATCGTGTATTCTACGGACGTGCCAAATTATTCTCTAACAAACCGGCTGCTGCAATTGCCAGTTGCCGTCGCGGAGGTTCTTCTACCACCTTCGACCAGCTCAACAAATACTTTACCATTAGCAATATGCCCGTTGTATCATCCAACTATTGGAATACCGTACACGGAAACACACCAGAAGAAGTAGCTCAAGATATCGAAGGTTTACAAACGATGCGTATCCTCGCCCGTAATATGGCCTGGCTACTTAAATGCATTGAAGCCGGCAAACAGGCAGATATCAATCCACCCGCGTTTGAAACGCGTACCAACACGAACTTCATCCGCTAAATTGGCCTTAATCATATAGGAATTAAGCTGTGGACTAAAATAAATCAGGAAATAAAGCAAGTATCAAAAAAAGAATACATAAATTTGTAGGAAACCAAAAAACTATAGCAATGGATAAATATGTACGTTTCGACTGGGCGATGAAAAGAATGCTCCGGGATAAAGCCAATTTTGCTGTCCTGGAAGGTTTACTTACGGTGTTATTGGAAGAACCTATTCACATTCTGGAAATCTTGGAGAGTGAAGGAAATCAACAATCGGAAGATGACAAATTCAATCGCGTAGACATCAAAGCCAAAGACAGTAAAGATGAAATTATTATTGTAGAAATCCAGAATACAAGAGAATTGTATTATTTGGAAAGGATTCTCTATGGCGTAGCAAAAGCGATTACCGAACACATTACGCTCGGACAATCATACCAGGCAGTTAAGAAAATCTACTCCATCAGCATCCTGTATTTTGATATCGGAAAAGGAAGTGATTATTTATATCACGGACAAAACCATTTTATAGGAGTACACACCAAAGACGAACTGGTTATTTCTACTAAACAGGAAAATGCGATTCTTCATAAATTACCGGCTAAAATATTTCCTGAATACTACCTGATTCGCGTCAACGAATTCAATCAGGTAGCTAAAACCCCATTGGAAGAATGGATCAGTTACCTAAAAAACGGGGTCATTCGTCCAGACACAACAACTCCCGGTTTGGTGGAAGCGAGAGAAAAGCTTCAATACTATAATATGAGCTCCGAAGAACGCCATGCCTATGATGAGCATATCAATGCAATCATGATACAAAACGATGTTTTAAATTCGGCCAAATTGGAAGGAAAAATCGAAGGTCGAATAGAAGGCATGGCCGAAGGAAAAGCTGAAGGGAAAGCTGAAGAAAAACGGGAAATAGCGAAAAAACTAAAAGCGATAGGAATCTCCATAGAGCAAATCAAACAAGCTACCGGTTTAAGTAGTGAAGATATTGAACAATTATAAATAAAAAGAAAACGTATCCTTAAGAAAGATCTTAAAGAATACGTTTTCTTCATTTTACCATTATTTTAAACCTTCCAATATTTTCTTCAATACGGTTTGCGCTGAAATTTCACGATTTGCAGCTTCCGGAATAACGATACTTTGCGGACTTTCAATGACATCATCGGTCACAATCATATTTCTGCGAACCGGCAGACAGTGCATAAAATAAGCATTGTTTGTCAAAGCCATCTTCTCTGTATCAACAGTCCAGTTACGATCCATATTGATCACTTTTCCATAATTAGGATCCTGATAGGCAGCCCAATTCTTTGCATAAACGAAATCAGCACCTTCCAAAGCCTTCTTCTGATCATATTCTACTTTGGCATGACCTACAAACTTAGGATCCAATTCATATCCTTCCGGATGTGTAATGACAAACTCATAGTCTGTCGCATTCATCCATTCAGCAAAACTATTGGGAACAGCCTGAGGCAAAGCTTTCGGATGCGGAGCCCACGTCATAACAACTTTCGGACGAGCTGTTTTCTTATATTCTTCAATCGTTATCAGGTCGGCAAAACTCTGCAACGGATGGCGTGTAGCAGCTTCCATACTAAATACCGGACGTCCAGAATACTGAATAAACTGATTCAAGATCTTTTCATTATAATCATCTGCCTTATTCTCAAAACGGGCAAACGAACGAACACCAATAACATCACAATAGCAACCCATAACAGGAATAGCCTCTAACAAATGTTCAGGTTTGTCTCCGTCCATAATGACACCGCGCTCAGTTTCCAACTTCCAGGCACCTTGATTTACATCCAACACGATTGTGTTCATGCCTAAATTCATCGCAGCTTTCTGTGTACTCAAACGAGTTCGTAAACTTGAGTTGAAGAAAATCATCAACAAGGTCTTGTTTTTTCCCAACTCAGAAAACTGGAAACGATCTTTCTTAATCTCAAACGCTTCTTTAAGGGCCTGCTGTAAATCCCCTAAATCCTGTACACAAGTGAAATTTCTCATTTTAGCTGATTCTATATTATTTTACCTGATGATCTTTATCTCTGATTTCTACCCGACGAATCTTTCCACTGATTGTCTTAGGCAACTCATCCACAAATTCAACCACGCGAGGATACTTATAAGGAGCTGTAACCCGTTTCACATGATCCTGTAATTCCTTAATTAAGTCCTCTCCGGCTTTGTCCTTATATTCTTTAGACAAGACAATCGTTGCTTTTACGACTTGTCCACGGATCTCATCCGGAACTCCAGTTATGGCACATTCTACCACTGCAGGATGAGTCATCAAAGCACTTTCCACTTCAAACGGGCCAATTCTATATCCCGAACTTTTGATAACATCATCGGCACGACCAACAAACCAATAATACCCATCTTGATCTCGCCAAGCAACATCACCAGTATAATACAACCCGTCATGCCAAGCCTCACGTGTGCGTTCAGCATCCCGGTAATACTCTTTAAACAAACCTAAAGGTTTTCCATTCTGTGTATGAATCACGATCTGACCTTGTTCACCATCTTCAGCAGATGTACCATCCGGACGAATCAAATCAATATCATATTGAGGATTAGGCATACCCATAGAACCCGGTTTCGGTTCCATCCAAGGGAAAGTTGCAATTGTCAATGTTGTTTCCGTCTGCCCAAATCCTTCCATCAACTTAATACCTGTCAGTTTATAGAAAGTTTCATATACAGCTGGATTCAAAGCTTCACCAGCAATCGTACAATATTGCAATGATGACAAATCATATTTAGTCAAATCTTCCCGAATCAAGAAACGGAAAATTGTTGGAGGAGCACAAAGAGAAGTTATCTTGTAATCCTGAATCATACGAAGCATATCAGCTGGCGTAAACTTCTCATGGTCATAAACGAAAACTGTTGCTCCTGCAATCCATTGACCATAAAGTTTTCCCCAAACAGCTTTACCCCAACCTGTATCAGCAATGGTTAAATGCAAACTGTCACGATGCAAGTTATGCCAATAACAACCGGTTGTAATATGACCAAGCGGGTAAGTAAAATCATGCGCAACCATCTTAGGATTTCCTGTTGTTCCTGAAGTAAAATACAACAATGAAATATCATCATTACTATTAGCATGTACAGGACGTACAAAGGCTGGCACATTTTCCCATTCTTTATGAAAATCATGGAAACCGAAAGGAACAAATGGTCCGACTGAAACCACATGTTCAATCGTGGGAGATTCAGGAAGCGCGTCCTCTATATGTTTGGTAATAACTTCTTCTCCTGCACAAACAATCATCTTAATATCGGCGGCATTAGCACGATAAACAATATCTTTCTTTGTCAATAAATGCGTTGCAGGAATAACTACAGCCCCCAGCTTATGCAAAGCAATAATTGAAAACCAGAACTCATAACGGCGTTTCAATATCAGCATGACCATATCACCTCGTCCAATACCCAAGGATTGGAAATAGGCCGCTGTCTGATCTGTATATTTCTTCATTTCGGCAAATGTAAAGTCAATATGTTCCCCTTTATCATTTGTCCAACACAAAGCTTTCTTCTCTGGTTCTTCTTCTGCCCAAGCATCTACGACATCATACCCAAAATTAAAATTCTCAGGTACATTTACTTTAAAGTTCTTTTTAAAGTCTTCTTGTGAAACAAAAGAAGTCTGACCTACAAATCTTTCCAACATAATCTTCTTCTTTATAAAATAACAGCTAAGAAACAAACTTTCTCTCCATCCAGAGCTTTCATTCCATGCGGCTGCTGTGAATCAAAATAAATACTATCTCCTTCTTCTAAGATCAATTGCTTCCCGTTAATCTCTATCATCATTCGTCCGCTAACTACATAATTAAATTCCTGCCCAGGATGTGAATTCCGATAAATTGGTTCATCTTCTGGTTTCGGGTGAACTGTAACCATAAAAGGATTACCTTTCCTTTGAGCAAAACCAGCTGCTAACGATTGATATTTATACGCCTTGACACGTTCTACAGCTACTCCTTTATTCTTTCGGGTAACAAAATAAGAACTCATTTTAGGTTCGTCACCAAACATCAATGTAGTTAGCTCGACTCCATAAGCCTTAGCAATCTGATACAATACACTAACTGAAATATCAACTGATCCGCTTTCTATCCGATTATATTCATCAACTGAAATATGACATGTTTGAGCGACTTCTTCAGGTGTTAGTTCTAAAGCCTCACGCAAACCGATCAAACGTTCCGCTATTTGTTTAATTTGTTCATCCATGATATATCCTTTATAATAATGATTTTCAAAGATAAAAAATAAAATAACAAAAATCCAGTAAAATCAACAAACAATTAGCAAATAGGAATTTTATGCATAAAAAAAGGGCATATCGCAAACGATATACCCTTCATATGCTTTATCAAATACATCAAGCATCTCCTTTGGGAACGAAATCCTCAAAATTAGCTGTTTTATTTTCTGCCTGAGCTTTACCAGCAGTCATCATTTCCTCGAATTTTCTCAAGTTATCTTGCAAAGCTAAATATAAACGATGAGCGTTATCCGAAGTTAAAATAATGCGGCTCTTAACTTGTGCTTTAGGAGCACCCGGAACAACGCGGATAAAGTCTAAGATAAATTCTGAAGCAGAATGAGAGATAATGGCTAAGTTAGCATAAGTTCCTTGAGCCATTTCATCAGACAGCTCTACTTGGATTTCATTGTTTGTTGTTTTATTTTCTTCCATGATTGTTAAATATAAAAGTTATACGCTTGCAAATATACATACTTAATTGGAATAATCCGCAAAAAAACAAGAATTGTATAAACAGAGAAATTGGGTCAGTCTTCACAATACATTAATTATAAAAGCAAAAGCGGCTACTTTCACAAGCAGCCGCTTTCCAGTTGTGTTTTTAATTCTCAATTCTTTAGACCAATGTAAAAATACCTTTGTGTTTTCTCTGTTTCGCTTAACGCTCAATACGAAACAGTGTTTAGTGCTAATCAAAATCTTATTGTACTGCAAAAATACAGAGATTATTTATAGTAACCAAATATTATCCGAACAAAATCTATGTTTATCATGAATTTCACGAAAAAAGATCCGTCTTTATAGTTCAATAAAAAACTTTGACTATAATAAAAACAATTAGGGCAAACTATAATAATATATAGTCTGCCCTAATTTAAATATTTCAATAATCAAATTCAGTCTTTGTCCATTTCATTGAAATCAACAACATTCTTTCGATTAGCCATGATTCGATCGAAATCATCTTTCGCACCTACAACCAATCTATCAAATTCACGCTGACCTGTACCAGCCGGAATCAAATGTCCACAAATAACATTTTCTTTCAAGCCTTCCAAATAGTCAACCTTACCATTGATAGCAGCCTCATTCAATACTTTGGTTGTTTCCTGGAATGATGCAGCTGACATAAAGCTATTAGTCTGCAATGCAGCACGTGTAATACCTTGAAGAATCTGATTAGCTGTTGCTGGAATAGCATCACGAACTTCGACCAACTTCATATCACGACGCTTCAACATACTATTCTCATCTCTCAGCTTACGAGCTGTAACGATCTGACCAGCTTTTAATGTTTGAGAATCACCCGGGTCAGTAACAACTTTCTTACCCCAAATACGATCATTCTCATCCATTACTTCCAACTTGTCAACAACTTGTTGTTCCAAGAATCGTGTATCTCCTGGATCTACAATTTCAACCTTACGCATCATCTGACGAACAATGACTTCAAAGTGTTTATCATTGATCTTCACACCCTGCAGACGATACACATCTTGAATTTCGTTTACGATATATTCCTGTACAGCTGTAGGTCCCATGATAGCCAAAATATCCGAAGGAGTAATTGCACCATCTGATAACGGCATACCCGCACGAATATAATCGTTTTCCTGAACCAACAATTGCTTAGACAGAGGAACCATATACTTCTTAACTTCACCTAGCTTAGAAGTTACAGTAATTTCTCGATTACCACGTTTGATCTTACCAAAGCCAACTTCACCATCAATTTCAGAAACGACAGCTGGGTTAGACGGATTACGAGCTTCAAACAATTCTGTAACTCGATGCAAACCACCCGTGATATCACCGGCTTTACTTACAGCACGCGGAATCTTAACCAAAACTTCACCAGCCTTGATAGAATCGCCTTCTTCCTTCACTACGTGAGCACCTAACGGCAAAGAATAGTTCTTCAAATAGTTTCCGTTTTCATCCACAACATGAGCTGCAGGAGCTTTTGTCTTATCCTTAGATTCAATGATAATCTTTTCTTTAAGACCTGTTGTTTCATCACTTTCAACCTTGTAAGTAACATTTTCAATGACGCTTTCAAATTCAATCTTACCAGAAACTTCTGATACGATAACAGCATTGAACGGGTCCCATTCGATGATTACATCACCTTTCTTAACAAGATCACCACTATTGAAGAACAACTTAGAACCATAAGGTATATTGTTCGTCATCAATACAATCTTTGTATTCGGATCGATCAAACGCATTTCGGCCAAACGGCTTACTACAACCTTATGTTTCTTTCCATTCTCCTCAGCTTCAACAGCACGTAATTCTTCTATTTCAAGTAAGGCACTATCATACTTACAAGCTATGCTGTTTTCTGTTGCAACGTTTGATGCAATACCACCGACGTGGAATGTACGAAGTGTCAACTGTGTACCCGGCTCACCGATTGACTGAGCTGCAATAACACCCACAACTTCACCTTTCTGAACCATTTGATTTGTAGCCAAGTTTCGACCATAACACTTAGCACAAACACCTTTCTTTGATTCACAAGTAAGTACTGAACGAATTTCCACACTTTCGATCGGAGAATCCTGAATCTTCTTAGCTGCATCTTCGCGGATTTCTTCTCCGGCTTTCACGATCACCTCTCCTGTCAACGGATGAATTACATCATGAACAGAAACACGACCTAAGATTCTCTCATACAAAGAAGCGATCACTTCTTCATTATTCTTTAATTCAGTACATACCAGACCACGCAATGTACCGCAATCTTCTTCATTGATAATCACATCATGCGATACATCCACCAAACGACGAGTCAAATAACCAGCATCGGCAGTCTTCAAGGCTGTATCAGCCAAACCTTTACGAGCACCGTGGGTAGAAATAAAATACTCCAACACAGACAAACCTTCCTTAAAGTTTGAAAGAATCGGGTTTTCAATGATCTGACCACCTTCAGCACCACTCTTCTGCGGCTTAGCCATCAAACCACGCATACCTGACAACTGACGAATCTGCTCTTTAGAACCACGGGCTCCAGAATCCATCATCATGAAAATTGAATTGAATCCATCGTTGTCTGCAGTCAATTGCTTAATCAAGATATTTGACAACTTACTATTGACATGCGTCCATGTATCAATGATCTGGTTATATCGTTCATTGTTCGTGATGAAACCCATATTATAGTTGGCCATGATCTGTTCTACTTCATCATAACCTTCCTTCACAAGGGCATCCTTCTCAGGCGGAATAAGAACGTCTGCCAAATTAAATGACAGACCACCCTTGAAGGCCATATAATATCCTAAGTTCTTGATATCATCCAAGAACTGAGCAGTACGAGCTACACCACAAGCCTTGATAACTTTACCAATAATATCACGTAAAGCTTTTTTACCTAAAACTTCATTCAGATAGCCAACTTCTTTAGGTACGAATTCATTAACCATCAAACGTCCTACAGATGTTTCAACCATCTTCTTGACTAAATTTCCATTTTCATCCAGATCTTCTACATATACCTTGATCGGAGCATGGATATCCAGTTTCTTCTCATTGTATGCAATTGTTGCTTCCTCCGGTCCGTAGAAGACCAAACCTTCACCTTGAGTACCTTTTCTCAGTTTAGTAATATAATACAAACCAAGTACCATATCCTGAGAAGGCACAGTGATAGGAGCTCCATTAGCCGGATTCAAAATGTTATGAGAAGCAAGCATCAACATTTGAGCTTCCAAAACAGCTTCATTACCTAAAGGTAAGTGAACAGCCATCTGGTCCCCATCGAAGTCAGCATTGAACGCAGTACAAGCCAACGGATGCAATTGGATAGCCTTTCCTTCAATCAATTTCGGCTGGAAAGCCTGGATACCCAAACGGTGCAATGTAGGGGCACGGTTCAATAAAACAGGGTGACCCTTCATTACATATTCCAGAATATCCCAAACAACCGGTTCTTTTCTGTCTACGATTTTCTTCGCTGATTTTACAGTCTTTACAATACCACGTTCAATCAGTTTACGAATAATAAACGGCTTATACAATTCGGCTGCCATTCCTTTTGGCAAACCACATTCGTGCATTTTCAACTCAGGACCAACGACGATTACAGAACGAGCTGAATAGTCAACACGCTTACCCAGCAAGTTCTGACGGAAACGTCCTTGTTTTCCCTTCAAACTATCAGATAAAGATTTCAACGGACGATTGGCATCTGTCTTAACAGCACTTGACTTACGTGAATTATCAAATAATGAGTCAACTGCTTCCTGAAGCATACGCTTTTCATTACGTAAAATTACTTCCGGTGCCTTGATATCAATCAAGCGTTTCAAACGATTATTTCGAATAATTACTCGACGATACAAATCGTTCAAATCTGATGTAGCAAAACGACCACCATCCAGTGGAACCAACGGACGCAATTCGGGAGGAATAACCGGAATTACTTTCATGATCATCCATTCCGGCTTATTTTTACCCTTTGAAGCACGGAAAGATTCCACAACCTGCAGACGCTTCAAAGCTTCATTCTTGCGCTGCTGAGAACTATCAGTACTTGCACGGTGACGCAATTCATACGACAAAGAGTCTAAATCCAGACGAGTTAGCAAATCGTAAACAGCTTCTGCTCCAATTTTCGCAATGAATTTGTTCGGATCAGAATCTTCCAACAGTTGATTTTCCTTAGGAAGATTATCCAGGATCTCTAAATATTCTTCTTCAGACAACAGATCCAATTCGGCAACAGAATCTACACAACCCGGCTGAATGACAACATAGCGTTCATAATAGATAATGGCATCCAACTTTTTGGTCGGCAAACCTAACAAATAACCTATTTTGTTAGGAAGCGAACGGAAGTACCAGATGTGAGCAATAGGAACTACCAAATGGATGTGTCCCATACGTTCACGACGAACTTTCTTCTCGGTAACTTCCACACCACAACGATCGCAGACAATGCCTTTATAACGGATTCTTTTATATTTACCGCAATGGCATTCATAATCCTTAATAGGACCAAAAATACGTTCGCAAAACAAACCATCACGTTCAGGCTTGTAGGTACGATAGTTGATCGTTTCCGGTTTGAGCACTTCTCCACTTGAATTTTCCAGAATTTCTTCCGGAGAAGCCAAACCAATGGTTATTTTAGTAAAGTTACTCTTTATCTTGTTATCTTTTCTAAAGGCCATATTTTATGTTTATAAAGAGTTATCAATTGATAAAAGTAGACAAGCCCATTTAGGCTCATCTACTTAATATTATGTGATTTATTATTCCAAAGTCAAGCTTAAACCAAGACCTCTCAACTCATGAAGTAACACATTCAAAGATTCAGGAATACCCGGTTGTGGCATCGGATCACCTTTTACGATTGCTTCATAAGCTTTTGAACGACCTACAACATCATCAGACTTGATTGTCAGGATTTCTTGCAAAACATGCGCTGCACCAAATGCTTCAAGCGCCCAAACTTCCATTTCTCCGAAACGCTGACCACCAAACTGAGCCTTACCACCTAACGGCTGCTGCGTAATCAATGAATACGGACCAATTGAACGGGCATGCATCTTATCGTCAACCATATGTCCCAATTTCAAGAAGTAAGTTACGCCAACAGTTGCCGGCTGGTCAAAACGTTCACCTGTACCACCATCATACAAATAAGTCTTACCATAACGTGGAATACCAGCCTTATCTGTCCAAGCATTCAAATCATCTAATGAAGCACCATCAAAGATCGGAGTGGCAAACTTAACATTCAAATTACGTCCTGCCCATCCTAATACAGCTTCGAAGATCTGACCCAAGTTCATACGAGAAGGCACACCCAGCGGGTTCAAACAAATGTCTACTGGAGTACCATCTTCCAAGAACGGCATATCTTCCTGACGAACGATCTTTGAAACAATACCTTTGTTACCGTGACGTCCGGCCATTTTATCACCTACCTGAATTTTACGTTTCTTAGCAACATAAACTTTTGCCATCTGTACAATACCTGTAGGCAATTCATCACCGATAGTCAAATCGAACTTCTTACGACGTAACTCAGCATCAAGTTCTTTATATTTCTTCAAATAATTCAAGATAACCTGCTTGATTAACTCATTCTTTGCATCATCTGTTGTCCAAGCACTCACTTGAATTGCATTGAAGTCTAATTCTTCCAACACACGACGAGTGAACTTAGCCCCCTTCGCAATGATTTCAGAATTCATATAATCTTTTACACCTTGAGAAGTCAAACCTTCTGTCAAAGTCATCAACTTATTAACCAAAAGATTCTTCAACTCAGCCATCTTTACTTCGTATTCTTCATCAAGCTTCGGTAAGACAGCCTTTTCTGTTGCCTTAGTCTTACGTTTCTTAACAGCCTTAGAGAACAACTTCGTATCTATAACGACACCACGCAAAGAAGGAGTAGCCTTTAATGAAGCATCTTTCACATCTCCTGCTTTATCACCAAAAATAG
>OHIY01001017.1_pt1 | contig 12083 bp, 9 predicted proteins | sample 1568351 | NCBI WGS metagenome assembly OHIY01 (sample SAMEA3879547, study PRJEB24766) | human gut metagenome | biome: human-associated habitat; feature: feces | place: USA | collected 1985/1987 | reverse complement strand
CTATATCGGGCTTCAATTTCCTGAACAAATCTTCAAGATGCACAAAATAGCCTATTGACTGCTGCAACCTCCTTATTCGCAAATAATAGACCGTACAACCATCTTGCGTTTCAACACACTCTTCCCTGCCAGCGAGGACAACACTAACCTTGTACCCTTTTTTGCACAAATCCTTGGCAAGCCCTATCTCCTGACTATTATACGTTTTTTGATCCGTATATGACAATGAGCTTCTTAATATGAGCAAATGCTTCATTGCCACACATCTATTTATTAACACAATTAAGCACTACCGCCGCATCAGCATTTCCCGACAAGCGTCTGAACATCGGCATATACCGCTTGCGCAACTGACCGCTACGTACTACAAGAAGCAACTTTTCGCAAAGATCGGCAACACGTTCAGAAGAGCTGCTGCCATCCATCGACGGCAACACCACCAAAACATAATCATAACGGTCCTTCAAATCTGCCAGTAATTTTGAGAACCGGGCAGAAATCAACGCATCCTGAATAAATTCGCGGCCCATCACTGCCACATCCACATTCTCACAAATGTCACTTTTTCCCAGGATATCACTTGCAGACATATTTGAATCACACACATAATCAACAACCCCTGACGAAGGATTCACGCCAAGCGTTATTGAAGTCTTGCGTTCTGATGTAAGGTCAAGCAATGCGACTCTATGGCTCGACAACGACAATGATTTGGCAAGATTGCTGGCTATGAAGCTTTTCCCTTCACCACCCTGCAATGAAGATATTGCTATCGTTTTTTCTGTTCTTTCCAACAGACAGTTGCGCAATCTCCTTATATCCTCTGCCTCTTTACTGTCTTCCGTGAAATCTATCACAGCATCACCCGCTTTCCCTACTTCCGCAACGACAGGCAATCCTGCATAACGGTCGATATCTGCGCTCAATATCAGTTTCTTTGCTGTCAAAGCGCGATACACGCACCAGCAAGTAGGCAACAACAATGCCAAGACCAAAGCCAACCCGAACACAACAATCTTGCTCGGAGCAACAGGCTCCACATCACGGTAAGCATAATCCACCATTCTACCCATAGGCGTTACGGCTCCGATTTTCAACAAACTGCTTTCACGCTGTTCTATCAAGAACATATACAGGCTATTTTTTATTTCCCGGTCACGTGTCAAATTGACATACTCGCGCTCGAATGAAGGAAGCGACCGCATCCGGCCTGCATACTTCCCGTTCTCGTCAGAATAATCACGAAATGCTATTTCCGCACTTTCCCTTGCCTTCTTGATTGTCTCCATGACACCGGCGCGCATAGCATCGATTTGCGCATTCAGTATCTGCAATGACTTATTATCCTTCTTTGCCGACATATCAAGACGCATACGCTGCAAAACGAGGTCATTGTAATCACCAATCGACTTTGCCGCACTTTCATATTCCACTCCGCTCGTAACCGGAATCAAAGAATATTGATTTGCCGGATCCTGCAAGAAATCCTCAATCATATCGAAAATGGCAAGCTGCGTCTGATGCTGTACAACCATCTGGTTATTCATCGTGGCCTGCTCAAGAAGCACCTTTGCCTCGGTTTCCAAATCCGTAAGATTGTTACCAGTCTTGAATTCTTCAAGTTTCTTTTCCGATTCATACAACTGCCCTGTAAGTGTAGCCAGACGCTCGTCAAGAAACTTCAGCTCACGGCTTGTCTTGTCAACATTCTCATCAATACGACGCTCATTATACAGACCGAACAGCGTATTAAGCACATCAAGTCCTCGCTGCGTATCATTATCTTCAAGCGCACAAGATATTCCGTTCGACTGTTTCGACGCCGGACCTATCGACAATTCCGCAAGATATTTCTCCGTAATCCAGTCATAACTTGACAATGCTATCTTGATTTCACGCTTCTCACCTTTCTTGAACAACGATGTCTTATCGATGACAAATGTCCCGCCCGTAGGCAACGCCACTGTTATCGGAAGCTTACAGTTTTTCTCATTGAATACAGTTGTAAACCGTCCCTGTTTCACCTTGACATCCACAAGACCATCAGGCTTGATTTTAATTGTGAACGAAGCGCCGGTTGACAAAGTATCGAAAACAGCCTCCGGCGCAAGCACATCGACAGGCGATTTCTTATATAATGGCAGATTCTTCACGCCATCGCATTCCACATAAGTGCGATTCAATCCCAACGACTTGACCATATCGCGCACAAGGCTATGCGAGGATATGACAAGCAACTCATCGTCAACAGAGCCTGCTGAAAACGACCCTATCGAGAAATTACGCATCATAGCCATCATTCCGGAAGAACCACCGCCGCCGTCACCTTGCTCGACAAGCATGCTGGCATGAAACAGATAAACCGGATTCTTCTTATAAACATAAAAAGCGCCGGCTCCGACAAAAAGCACAAAAGCTATCACATAGTAAAGCCAATGCTTCCTGATTTCATAAACCGTTCTTCTGATGTCGATTGTTCCACTGTCATTCTTTTCCATATGTCAATATCTCTTTATTTTTAAACCTACTTTTCTCCACACCGTCAAACCATCGGCAAGCGGAGATTTAAGTGCCTCGTCAGCACGTTTATTGTCAATATATTTAACTTTTGCCAATATCATTCCAAGCACTGCAAACAAATTCTCGCCAATAGAATTAACCGGTCCCGTAGAAGCCACCGCATCTATGCCTAAAGAAACCAGCACAAGCAAACCCGCCACAAATGGGATTATTCCATACAACCGGTGTACCAGCTTAAGCCGTTTGCAGAACCATAGCACACAAGCCACAAGCGTCAAGATTCCGACAAGTCCAAACTGTGCAAGTTCCGGATAAAACGTATCAGCTATGAAAGCTGGATATTCTTCCGACAACCCCCAGATTTTGTTAATGCCGTATTCATGGTACAATGCCGAATAATTATAATCCGGCGACGAGCAATATGAAGCAAAAGAAGCCAAACCGGAGCCAAGCCACAAATGGTCGGCAAATACCAATATCGAGAAATAGTACATCGCCGGACGCGCCATCATCATTCCCAAAGATTCAACATCATCCGCTGTAGCCATAGCATCTTCCAGCACACCGGCGCCACCAGCGACAAAATAAAAGCTTATCTTTTCCCACGCGACAAATATCACACCACAAATCAACAGCAAAATCAGCAACATATTCTTAAACGAAATATGCGCTATTATTTTGGGCTTATAAACAAGAAAACAACCGCTATTCCATAATATTTTGACCGCGTGCATTGCAATCCAAGCAATATCAGCATCAAAACGCATACAATATCATTCTTATGATTCCTCTCACTATCATTCGCCATCAACATAAGCCAAATAATAGCACCACCAATATAAATATTGCCAAAATAATACACATGGAACAGCATATCGTGGAAATATGGCGAATAAAAAACAATGACACCAGCAATAGCCATAATCACAATCACAGACTTGATTATGAAACGCTGTTTTGCAGTAAATTCAGGCGCTATGGCATATGCGACAGAAAATGCTATGACAGGTTTCAAATGCGTCCAAAAATCCATAGTGATTGCCTTGAATATGTTATAGTGACAAAACCCAAGAGAATACACATAATAAAAGAACAAAACTCCGCCGGCTACAAACAAAGTCTTATACTTTTTCCAATCCCTGTTGTACAAAACATCCACAGCACCGAGCATAAACATCAAAAGGAGTGCCAACTCATCAAGAGAAGTAAACAATGCAGGTGCAAAAAACAAGCTCAGGACAAGCAACAAATACAAATAAAAATATGCTTTCGACAGGCTTACCATACCACTACAAAACGGCGGCCATCACTTGTTAATGAACAACGATATCATCAAAGAAGCTATCACAGAAACAGCACTGATAACTGCCGAAACGATGGAAATCTTGAACGAGTTGTTCTGATTGTATTCCGCATTGACTACACGGACTGCATTAGGTTCTACATACACCACATCGTTTTGCCGGAGATAGAAATACGGCGAATTCACCGAATTCGCGTCACGAAGATCAAGACGGTGGAATGTCCGTTCTCCGTTTTCCTCACGTATAACCATCACATTTTCCCTCATTCCGTACATAGTCATATCGCCGGCACCTGCAAGAGCGTCAAGCACAGTGTAACGTTCTGTTTTCACAGTCTGCACTCCGGGATTCTTCACTTCACCAAGCACATTAACCCGGAAGCTTGCCAATTCAACCCTCACAATCGGATCCTGCACATGCTCGGCCACCTTTTCTCTTAGCAAAGCCGTAGCCTCCAGAGTTGACAATCCGGCAACTTTCAGCGCTCCGATAACCGGCACTATGATTTCCCCGTTCTTATCAACCGTATATAAAGAATACTCTTCCGTCAATGTAGTTGACTGATTCATATATTGCGAACCGTCAGTCGTAGTATATCGTGTCTCTCCTACCCGGAAAGCCTCTGTCGCCTCAGGCACAACCGAAGAAATAAGCACTTTCAACTGGTCTGCAGGAACTATCTTCAAAGCATAATCCATATTATAAATCGAAGACTGTATGGAGTCAGCATTACGAAAATAAGCCATTGTCTTGCTTGACTTACAAGAAACAAGTGACAGACAGACCATTAATAATGCGATAAGTGGTAAATTGTATTTCTTCATTTTTTTCATTTCATTTAAATGACAACGGATAAATAGCCCGATTATTGTGCCTATAGGCTATTTTGCGGACAAAGTTAAAAATAATAGTCGAAAAAGAAGTACCTTTGTATTTGTTAAATCATTCTACGCATATGCAATCCACAGAATCATTATACCTCATAACTGCAATCGCGACTTTTTGCTTCATCATTGCAGGAATACAGACAATCTACATACTACGCCGCAAGTTTTCATTAAAGCGTCAAATAAAAGAGTGCCAGAACGACTGCCAGCCACCACAACCAATTTCCGTGATTGTATTCACCGACAAGACAAACTCTTGCTTCCTCGAGCAGTCGATACCGGCCATTATGGAACAGAGCCATCCTGATTTTGAAGTAATTGTGATAAATTCCGACTCATTTGCCACAACCGACGACATCCTGACCCGTCTATCAATCAAATACCCTTCCATACGAACCACTTTCATACCCGACACAAGTTGTAACGTGTCAATAAGGAAACTGTCGGCAACACTTGGCATAAAGGCAGCCTCAAATGAATTAATACTGATGACCGATGCCGACTGCATCCCTAAAAGCAAAGAATGGCTGACACGAATGTCGCAGAAATTCGACGGCACGACAGGAGCCGTTATCGGCTATTGCCATAACGGGCACGACAACACATCAGGTCACAGATACCGTGAATTCGACACTGTGATGACCGACTCACAATATCTCGCATCCGCCATCCGTGGACACGCCTTCAGAGGCGACCGCCGCAATCTGGCACTGCGCAAAAGCGCGTTTTTCGACAACAAAGGATATTCACGGACAATGAACCTTAAATATGGTGACGACGACATATTTCTCAATGAGATAAAGCGATTCTCAAAAATCAAAGTGGAATTATCCGAAGAAAGCATCCTGGAATCAAAATATCCCATTCCTGCAAACTTTTACATCTCCGACAAATTGCACAGAATGTTCACCATTGGCAAGATAAACCCGAAAGCGATTATAGCAAGCCGCACTATGACCTTGCTACGCTTCTTTTACTTGTTATCCCTCGCTTGTCTGATATGCGCAGGTATTTTGTTTCTGCTACAAAATACCGACGAATGGATACTTCCGGCTATATTGACAGGATATTCAGTTATTATTTACCTCACAGAAGCCATAATCCATATATTGTCATACCGCTCAATTGCAAAAATGCTGCAAGCCCCGAAACTGTTTTTCACCATACCAATATTCAGAGTTTGGCGACCAATAGCGAATCTGCGATTCCGCTCGCTTGCATCACGTTCAGACAACTACACCTGGGAATAAAAACTATTTGAAAATTTTCAGCCAACCCTTCGTCCAAAGACGGATAAGGAAAATCACACCACGGAAACACAGCTCTACGCACATAGCAATCCACACCCCGCGCAATCCCATAAACGGGGCAAGGTAAGCGGCAAGCGACAAACGCACGGCCCATATGCTAACAAGATTCATCAAGCTCGGCACAAGAGTATAGCCGGCGCCGACGAATGCCCCATAAGCCACTATAGAAGCCGCAAACATAGGCTCTGCAAACGCTTCTATCCGCAACGACATCACCCCCAATTCGCGTATTTCTTCCACTGGCGTCATCACACCGATAATCTCAGGAGCAAACACATACATTATTATGCCCATCAGCCCCATTACGGCAATACCCATCAAGACCGTAATATTGGCAAAACGCAGACACAGACGCTTTCTCCTTGCGCCGACACTTTGCCCTACCAATGTGGTGGCAGCATCAGCAATACCATAGCCTGGCATATAGCATAAGCTCTCAGCCGTAATAGCAAATGAATTCGCGGCAATGGCAAACACACCCAAAGGGGCAACTATCACCGTTGTCATTATTTGCGCGCCACAAATCACGGCGTGCTCCAAAGCCAACGGAGTGCTAATCCGCACAGCCTCCCTGACAACTTCCCTACGAGGAGTGAAACTGCCTTTTTCCCCTGTTAATTTCAATTCCGGAGATTTTCGGCACAAGAACCATATCATTGCCACCGCAACAACAATCTCTGCAAAGCCGGTCCCCAATGCCGCGCCTACGACACCCAATCCGGCTCCGGGCATTTCAAACGAAAGACCCGCCACCTCTATATCCCGTGTCGGAAATATAAGGAAATAATTGAATATCACATCCAGCACGCACATAAGAACATTCAACATACTCGGTACTTTCATATTCCCGCTACAACGGAGCATACCACCCGACAACTGAATCATTAGCAGAACAGGAAGGAACAATGAAAATATCATGAAATAATGTGTTGCTCCTGGGTTGATTTCATCAGAGCCTCCAAGCATTTCAGGGAGCCTCAGGCTTACACCAGACCCCAACAATGCCATAAATATGCCGAAAAAGGCTGCCGCAACAAATGATTGCCGTAACACGACACGGGCTTTTCTGAAATCATTCGCGCCAACCAAATGTGCCACCTGGACTGTAAAACCGATTGCAACCGCGCTGCACAGTCCTGACATCAACCATGTTGACGTAGAAACAAGCCCTATCGAAGCTGAAGCGTCAGCACCTACACTCCCGACCATCGCCGCATCGATATATTGCATGGCTATCGAAGAAAATTGCGCCACTATGGCAGGGATACTCAACTGCACGACAAGCGACAATTGCTGGCGCAACGTCATCTCTTTTCCGTCACGTATCATCCGCAACAAGCGGTCAACTTTCGCATTAAGAGCTCCTGTCGCCATTACGATGCAAAATTACGCCGGTACGACATATAATCATAACGCAATTACTGATTTTGTTACCACGATTCCTGAATACAGCCTACCTGCGTGAGCGTAAGGAATAAGTGCGCGAACGGAGCATCTTCCCGAATTCTGCCTCAGTCTTATACCCTCGCTGCTCTTCCGGTGTTATTATATCGCCTATGGATATATGGTATGTGGTATCATGATGAGCGAAGACTTCTCCCGGAAGGCGAAGTGTGCGCAATTGCCAGCTAATCACACCAAGAATATTGAACCATATGCTGTTATGTCCATGGAAATACACTGGCACCACTGGCACATTAAGCTGCTTTATCAACCGTATTATTGATGGTTGCCATTCCCTGTCCTCGATACGCAATCGCCAATTAAGCTTCGACATGGCACCGGCAGGAAAAAAGCCGAGCGGATGTCCGTTCTTAACATGCAGCATGGCTTCTTTTATCCCCTTCATCGTAGCGAGACGCTTTTTCGGGTCATTTGATGCCATAGGGTCAACAGCGATGAAATTAGGACGCATGCCACGTATGGCATTCAGAATCATATTCACCATCACTTTATAGTCCGGACGGCGTGAAGCCATTATGTCAATAAGCATGATTCCGTCCAATGCTCCAAACGGATGATTTGAAACAGTAATGAACGCTCCATCAGGAAGACGGTCAAGCACGGAGGCATTGTCTATGCGCTCGGTAATTCTGAAATCATCAAGCAGCCCTCTCACAAAAGCCGCACCCGGAGTATCCAAATTCCGATGATGAAGATAATTGACATCATCCATCTTTAGCCATTTCATTATCAGTCCCACAAGATGTGGACGCCCGTCGAAAAAAGGCACCACCTTACGGAAATCAGAATAGTCGAGCACCGTGCGTTTTTTAGAGTCATCAGAGCCGTCATATTCAGGTGCCTTGCCAAGAATATGTCCTTTACTGTCAAGAGCGGGACCCGAACGATGAGGATTTTCCGCAGAAGGAGTAGCCGGGGCTTCTTTCCACCCCACAATCAATTCATCCGGTTCTATATAATGCTTCATTACTTTGTTTCTTTACACAAAATTACTCATTCGATGGCAAATGCCAAAGAACAGATGACTTTACTTTGATGAAACCACTTTCTGATAAACCGACATTGTCTGCACCGCTATATTGTCCCAGTCATAATTCGACAAGTCATAAGTCCTGCCTACACGGTTTTCTGAAAGTTTCGCAGACAAGGAATCGGCAAGTGACTGGATATCCCTGCATCTGAAAAAATCTTTTTCCTCAAGTTCAGGCAATTTATTCGCCGGAATGTCACTGACAAGTACATCCAAATCATAGCTCATCGCCTCAAGAAGGGATATGGGCAATCCTTCATGGGTGGAAGGAAGCACGAACAATGCAGCATTAGCCATTATCTGGTTAAGCCGTTCCCCCTTTATGAATCCGGTAAGCACCACACCGTTCCCAGCAGCCTGGCGCTTCAATGCTTCCGAATATGCATCAGGATGATCGGCATCGCCTGCTATCACAAGCTTGTATCCATCGTGCCTTGATTTCTGAAAAGCATCAATAAGCTGGTCAAAACATTTCTCTTTTACAAATCTGCCCAAAGCCAGGACATACTTGCCTTTTTCCAATCCAAGATGCTCGATATAGTCAATGTTCTTAGACTTCTCGGGCCTGTCAACGCCATTGAATATAAGATTCGAGTCTCGATGGTATTTGCTTCTCACTATTTCCCTTATAACGTTGGAAATAACAATCACCTCATTGCTGTATTTCACACCATTACGTTCACCGGCATGCAACATCGCCTTCGCAAGCTTTCCCCACTTCTGGCGGTCATAGTCAGGACCGTGATGTGTCATCACCACCCGCAATCCAAGCAACCGTGCAAAAGGTACTACGAATGAAGGGCCGATGGCATGCACATGCAATATGTCGGCTTTCATCCTTCTTGCTGCAATAACAGCAAGAAACGTATGAACAATGGCTTCAAAACTTTTTTTTCGTGGCGCGAAAATATCTTTAAGCCTTACACCTTTGTAATCTTTAACCGAATTTTCAGATGTCACATAGCACGAACGGCGGATTATAGTCACATCATTACCCATTGCTGCAATACGCGGAAAAAGATTCTCACAATGAGTTTCCACACCGCCCTGTATCAATGGAATACCTCTCGTACCTGTAACTACTATTTTCATGGTAACGCAAATTCAGAATTTATCACGTAAATCACCTTGACAAGGGTCTTGACCGACATCATACCATTTTTTATCAAGACAAGCAGACTTGCCCTGCATACTGCGCAGTTTATTGCGCAACGCCCATTGCATAGGATAACGTACATATTTATGCATTACTGGCGATGCCGTGCCGACCATCCAGCAATTCTTCGGACATTTCCTGACCATTGAGCGCACACGGTCCGCTTGCTCACTATGCCATATCTCCATAAAATCAGAGGCATTACGTATATTGCCCATTGATTCCTTCCAATACTTTTCCTCCAATCCGTTGCAAGGATACACTTCTCCATACGGATCGATAAAGAAATTCATCGTGCCGGCTTCACAAGGAAGCATCCTTCTGTTGCCCTCTATGTAATTTATGAGTCCCATATTGAAAAAGGCCCTGAACCATGACTTCGGATGAGACTCCTTAAGCTGCATATTTATAAGAGTCTCAAAATCAGAGCAGACCTCCTCCTTATTGGTAACGACATTATCATTTTTATGGAAATAATAAGAATTGTGGAATGAAGCCGTTGCAAATTCCATCCCCAGTTCCTTCGATAGACGGTACAAGGAAATCATATCTTTCGAATTATTATTCGACACCGTACATCCGAAACCAATATCCTTCAGACCCATTTCACGTAGTCGCAGCAACGTGCGCAAGCCCTTGTCAAAGCCGCCTTCCCTCCCACGGAGTTCATCGTTTTTCTGCGACAATCCTTCTATCGATATTCTTATTCCTATATTCGGGAAGCGCTCCGCCAATGCGATTATGCGGTCCTCAAACCAGCCAGAAGTGGATATCACTATGCGCTTTGTTTTTGAGAAGCACACATCCACTATGTCCACAAGGTCTTCTCTTACAAAAGGCTCTCCTCCCGTAAGATTTATAAATTTCAAATGAGGCAGCTTTTTCAATTCTTCCGCCTTCAATTCTGTGTCCTTATCGGTCGGATTCTTCCAGATGTTGCACATCTTACACCGCATCGGACATCTGTATGTCAATATTATAGAGGCATCTCTTGGTGCACTTGCTGTATTTTCCATTCAACTATATTTTCACGCCTTCAATTAATAACGGCGGAATACGCCCGTTTATTGTACCGTGTACAATAATTCTTCATTATTTCTTATCTGCTATAGATGTCGAGGATTTCTTCCAAATAACGGTGTTCTGAAAACCGATTAATCGAATTGGATGAAATCCATCCATAATCAAACTGTCCCTCCCAGGCAGTTTCTATTGTACGCTTCAACGAATCCGCATCACCTGGACGGAACAAAAAGCCCATACCAGGCTTCACAAGTTCAGGTATCCCGCCGATTCTTGCCCCTGCGGCCGGAGTGCCAAGGCATAATGACTCAATCACACTCAATGGATTATTTTCATACCATTCAGAAGGTATGACTGAAAATTTAGCATCTGCCACATATTTTTTCACTTCCGATTGACTGAGATGTCCCAAAAATTCTATTTTTTCAGAAGCATAATGCGATTTCAATTCCGCAAGAAGCGGCCCGCCTCCTACAATCTTCAAATTGTAAGGCAACTGATTCGCCACAGAAAGCAATGTTTCCACACCTTTCTCCTTCGACAACCGCCCTACATATATATAATAATGCTCACGCACATTCTTGATTTCCAACCCTGACACAATGTCCCGAGAAACAGAATTACATACAACTCTCAACTTGTCTTTGTCAAATCCGTCCTTCACCATCATATCAGCCATAAAGCGGCTTGGGCAGATAAACGCATCTGTGCAACGCTGAAGCCTTTCTCTATTCCAATATTCCGCCTCCATATATGCGAGTATGCTGCCTGGCAATCCGCCTTTCATACAAAGCCTCTTAACCACATTGAATTTATTGCCGCCAACACATCTTTCGCATATTTCCTTATTACAAAGACATGAATAAGAAGGACAGATAAGTTTATAATCGTGGAGTGTCCACACTGTTTTCGCCCCAAAATCCTTCGCCATCTCCACTATTGCCGGAGAAAGATAGGAATGTATGTTGTTGAAATGCACTACATCCGGCTTGAATTTCGCAAGGACACAAGCAAACGATTTCTTCACGCCATCACCTCCAAAAATACGGGAAGCTGCTTTCAACCGATTGAATAAACCGCCTGAAAATGCCACCTCGGAAGCAAATAAATCAGAATATTCCGTATTTACGTTTTCCGGATACTGCATAGAAAAGACAGCCGTATCATTGCCCGCTTCCCGAAGGATACGCTCAAGATTCATCGAACAGACACAATCGCCACCTCTGTTATAATAGAATTTATTTACGACCAAAACTTTCATATTGCAAAAATAATCAAAGTTATCCGGATTCGCTGACCGATATACCTTTTTAACCTATAAATTATAGGCATACTGACAAAAAAAGTGGAGGACCGCGGCATCAGTTGCCTGCTGTCCTCCACTATAAG
>OHIY01001015.1_pt1 | contig 12116 bp, 6 predicted proteins | sample 1568351 | NCBI WGS metagenome assembly OHIY01 (sample SAMEA3879547, study PRJEB24766) | human gut metagenome | biome: human-associated habitat; feature: feces | place: USA | collected 1985/1987 | reverse complement strand
CGGGCTTCGCCCCCTCGAGCTCCCCCTGTGAGAAAGAAAGACTGCACGCGCAGCGGGGGGTTATCGACACGCAGAGGGCAGAAAAAGACGCCCCCGGCCGCGGTACCCAATCGCAGCCGGGGGCGTTTTGAGGAAAACCTCATGGAAAAGAAAAGTCGTATGGTCCTCTGAACTACGGTGTCATCATACCAGATGGGAAAACATTTGTAAAGCGCATATTTGTTCTTGAAAGCATGAGTAGTTGTATAGTAGAATAGTGGACAAAGGACGGTGCGCTATGAGTATTTCCAAGTATCAGGTGTTTTTGAAGGTCGTCGCCTGCGGCAGCTTTTCCAAGGCGGCGGAGGCACTGAGCTTCACCCAGTCCGGCATTAGCCACGCCATCAATTCGCTGGAAAGTGAGCTGGGCGTGACGCTTTTGAGCCGCAACCGGGGCGGCGTGGTGCTGACGGCGGACGGACGGGTGGTGCTGCCCAAGATCGAAAAGCTGTGCAGTGCCCACCACGCCCTCATGCAGACGGTGGAGGGCTTGAAGGACATGGACAGCGGGCTGGTGAAGATCGCCACGTTTTCCAGCGTATCGGCACAGTGGCTGCCCCGCATCCTCAAGAGCTTCGGGCAGCTGTACCCCAACATCGAGTTTGAGGTGGTCACGGGGGATTTCTATGACCAGATCGAAAGCTGGATCGCCAGCGGCGCGGTGGACTGTGGCTTTCTGCGGCTGCCGTCGGTGAAGCGATTGCAGACGTATCAGCTGCACAGAGACGAATTGCAGGTCATCGTGCCCTGCGACCATCCCTGCGGTGATTGCGACCCGTTCCCTGTATCCGCGCTGGCGGAGGAGCCCTTCATTCAGCTGGAGGAGGGCGACGACTACGAGATCATGGCGGCGTTCGACGAGATGGGCATACGCCCCAACGTGAAATACATCGCGCGGGAGGACAGAACGATCCTGGCGATGGTATCGGAGGGGCTGGGCATCAGCCTGCTGCCGGAGCTGATGGTGCGCCACAGCCCCACGCCCATCAAGGTCTGCCGCGCGCCGCTGCACTTCTACCGCACCATCGGCATCGGGGTGAAGGACAAGAAGGCACTCTCCAATTCCACGCGGCTGTTCGTGGACTATGTGCGGACGTGGGTGGCGGAGAACTCCGAGTAAACCCGGTGCCGTGGGGCATGTAAAAACGTATGCAGACAGATATAGCAAGGGCGTCGCCGGTGGCGACGCCCTTGCTATGTCCGCGTTTTCTGAAAATGGAGGTCTATAACCGTACTTCGACCTCCGGGGAAAGTTTTCTCGCACTGCCGCAGCCGAGGCTCTTGTTGCCCGCTACATTGAACAGGGGCTTCATAACCGATAACAAATAGAATAACCCGCCTCCATCACAACCTTGAACACGGTGGGAGGCTATCGTTTTTCATTAAAACGGCGCAGGCGGCGCAACGGAACGGTTTTACTCCGCCAGCTCGAAGGTATCCCGCTGGTTCACGGCGTCCAGAGCCAGCTGGGCACGGGACAGCTCGTCGGCGGTCTTTTCGTAGTCCGCCTCCACCGCCGCCAAGTCGTAGTTGGCGTAGGTGTAGTCGATGATGTTGGACTGCCGCCCGTATTGCTCCTCCACCCGCTCCTTGGGGAGCCGTGCCTTCATATCCGCCAGCTTGTTTTTCCGTTGGGTCAGCTGGGGGATGTAGACCAGCATCTCGTCGATGGTCATGGCAAAATCCGGGATAACGTGGGTGGCGTTGAAGATGTTGATGGCGTGCTTCACGCGGCGGATACGCCGCTCCAGCTCCGCCAGACGGTTCTGGGTATCAGCGTAGTCGTAGGCGGGGCGCAGGCTCTCCACGTCCTCGCCCATAGCGGCGCGGAAGTCCTTGCTGCGATTCTCCCGATCCAGCAGGGCGGTGTGCTCGTCGTTCAGCTTTTTCAGCAGCTTGTTTGCCTGTGCGGAGGTGTATGTCATGGTGGGTCGTCCTTTCTCAGTTGTGGTTTTCGGCTTCCATTGTACAGGATTTTGCGGGGCAAGTCCAGCAAAAAGCGTTTTTTCGGGTGTTCTGTCCCGCCGCTTCTTTTCTACGCCGCCTCCGCATAGGTTGTGGCAGAAAGGGGCGAACTCGATATGAAGAAGATACGGATACTTCTACTGCGGCGGTGGTACATGGTGGGCGGCGCGGCACTGCTTGCCGCTGCTGCGGTTTTCTACGCGGTGAACTATCCCGCCGCCGTCAGCACCGCCGCCACCACGCGGCAGCTGCCCATCTACTCTGTGGAGCGGGCGCAGAAGGTGTGCGCCATCAGCTTTGACGCCGCGTGGGGTGAGGGGAAAGTGCGGCACAGATGCCGCGGAAAATGCGCGCATCTCTCCGGTCTATCGCTGCCGGTCGTTTTTGCCCGCCGGAGCCCCCCCTCCCCGCTCTTAGGCGGATGGGACAGTGCCGTTTTCCTCAGCATAAAGGAGCGTGGACAGCTGATCAACCTGCTGGAGTATACGGACGCCTATTTCCTTGGGACGAGCCCCAGCAAGCTGATAAACGAAAACGCGCGAATCCGAACCATCCCGCTCTTCGGGCTGGAGAATGAACCCGTAACGGTGCTCCTATGGCAGCAGAATTATACCCTTCACAGAAACGCACAGCGATTTGTAGATATTTTCCGGCAGGTGACAGAGAATATTTAGACCGCGCCTTGCTTGAGCTGTTACCCCCCCGTCAGAGAAAGCTCCATCGCATTTTGCGATCGGATATGACAAGTATAGATGCCCCGCGAGGATCGTGAATGCTCCCTCTATGAAAGACAGTGTACAAACTGTCTAACATAGAGGGAGCTTTTCAATGTCGTGCGCTCCTATTGTGTTGTATCGCTGGTCCGTTAATTTTTCCGCCTACGTTGGGGCAAAACCGCCATACCGCCAATGCTGCTCAGTGCCAGCACTGCGTACAGCGTCACGCCCATGTCGCCGGTGGCCGGACCGCCAGTTGTACCGCCGGTTGTACCGCCGGTTGTACCACTGGTCGAATCGCCAGTCGAACCGCCACCGCCAGTCGAACCGCCAGCCGTCTGCACAGCGTTGATGAGGAACGGGCTGAAGCTCTTGGTCACGAATCTGATGCCCGCCGCGGTGTACTCGCCCTGAATGATCTCCTTTTCCGTGCAGGACTCGTTGAGATAGTGCCAGATCACAGGCTTGACGCCCTGTGCCGCCAGTGCCAGACCCTGCTCCGCCGTCATGTTGAAATCGCTGTACGGGAGGTAGATGACCGCGCCGTCCGGCCCGATCTCCGTTCCCTCGCTGACGCGCAGCAACAGGAACAGCTGGTTGTCCATCTTCGTCTGGGGCGTTATGTCGCAGTACAGCTCGCCCTCGCCCACCAGCGTCGGCACATCCACCGCCGTCGTCGGTGCTTGGGTCACCGTATTGGTGTCCACCGCTGTGCTCAGATTGCCGTTGCGTCCATAAATACAGCTGTACTCCAGTATATTGCCGCCCTTGTCCAGCCACTGAACGACCATACAGCCATACATCTGCGTCCCAGCATAATAAACCGTGGTGCCGTTCTCCAGCGTCACTTCCCGCAGCCAGATCAGATCAGTAGCCGGCAGCCCACCCTCACTGATCAGCACTTGGGCTGCCGCAGCAAGAACCTGCTTGGCCTTATCCATCTCGCCGATGGCGTTGGCCGGATTGCCGTTGCCGCCGAAGGTGTAGCACTTGTAGGCCACCGCGCCCTCCGGCGCAGGCAGGGTCATCCCCGCCCGCAGCTGTGCAACGTCCTTGATCTTACGTGTGTCAACCGCCGTGACAAAATAGCCGTTGCTCTCGTCATACGTCACCGAGATACCGTTTTCTTCCAGCACCTGCTTTTTCGCAGCGGGCAGGATCTCGTGTTCCTTGGGTATTGTTACCGTGCTGCCGTCATTCCCCAGCTCGAAGAATACCTCTCTGTTGTTCTGGCACTCCACCACCACGTTCTCCAGGATGTCCGGCGCACCGGCCTTGACCCACAGGAACTTCACCGTCTGGAAATAGTCCTTTTGCAGCGGCACAGAGTTGGTCGTGCCTACCCCGCGCTCATGGGTGCTGGTCCACTCCTTCAGCGTATAGCCAGCCGGCGCATCCACCGTCAGCGTACCGATCTTATTTTGGTTATACGTCCCCGCACTATCATAGTCCTTGTCCGCTATCGTCCGCAGGAACACCGAGCCGTCCGCCGGCACGCTGTACGTCCAGTCGCTGTGCAGCCCGGTCACATGGATGCGTTCCTTGGCCGCGGGCACGCCGTTGTCAGCACCCACGATGATGGACACATCCTCTGTGGCCTCGATCTTCAGCTGCAAAGCGTACTTCGCGGTCGCGTTGGCGATACTCGTTACCTCATCGTCCATAATCAGGATGACCCACCAGTTCTCGCCCTCCCGGCTCATGGTCAGCATGGTGCTGTTAGCGGTCTGCTGGTTCAGTGATGCCAAATGCAGCGCATTGGTATGCTCGAAATTCTCGGATAGAGAAAAGCTGTCCGTTATCAGCTCCGCGCTGCCGCCATACCAGTCAAAGCCATAATTCATGGGCTTCTGATAGTTGGAATTCCCGAAGTAGTAGCGGAAGAACACGCCGTCGCTCAACGCGCCGTCGTTGCTGCTGCGGACGGCGTTCTCCCAGCGATCGCGGCTGCCCATGTTCACCTCTACGGTGATACGACCCGCCTCCGGCTCCTGAATGAGCCGGTAATCCCAATCGTTGCCGCGGCCCTCTTCCCACTCCTTCAACGCAATGGGGAAGGTGAAGTGAATATCCTGATCCAGCACGGGGAACTTAAAGCCCTTGCCATTTTCACCGTACTTGGCATCGTCATACAGCTTCTGCAAGGTCTCGTCCGCCTGAGTGGGCTTGATGGCCTTATCGCTGGGATGCCAGTCCGGCAGCGGCACACCGTACCACGGCCAGTTCTGCTTTACATCGTAATCCGCTGGCGCGATAACGAACATTCCGTCATGGTTCGCCGTGAACTCATACATCCGCCAGCTGTTGTTGTCACCCGTCTCGACCCGACAAGTGACTTCATTCTCCTGCTCCACCAGAGCCGTGCCGACCTCGTTCTGATCCTCCGGGCAGTACAGCTTGAATGCCGTGTAGTTGTTGATCTGCCCGCCCAGCTGGAACGTATATGTCAAGTTTCCCGGCAGCTCATAGTGCGTCTCTCCCAGGAACGCCCGCATACGGAAGGCATACGCATCCCCCGCAGGGCCGTCGCAGTTCCAGTATTCCAGCTTGAGCCACAAAAGTGCACGATTTTCCTCGCTCTTGCCCGCATTCATGCTCGCCAGCCGGTCTGCCATGGCACAAACCGCCTCGGCGGGGATCATCATATTTGTCCCCCACGCGCCGTACAGCAGCACGGGCTTTTCGGCTGCCGCCATCTGCTGCAGCACCTCGTCGGGGATGCCTACGTTCTGCACAGCACCGCTGGTCTCGTCATGCCGCCAGTCCACGCCCAGCTCGATGGACTTCCGGTCATCGTTCATATTGCGCAGACTCTTGATGACCATATACCGCAGATCCGTTTCGCCGTCCCAGTCCTTGCCATCCGTACAGTGATCGAATTCCCCGATATTGTCACCGTATCGCGGTTCAAATATCAGGTCAATATCTGATCTGCTGCCGTTGCCATAATCAATATTGCCGTGCACAGTGCACTCCCGAACGATCTGCCATGCAAAGTCTACTGCATAAACATGGTAGTGCTTGTCTGCCGACAAGCCAAGATACTTGATTTGGACATCATTTTCGCAGAACTCCGGCCTATTGAACACCAGCGTCGGCGGAGTGTTGCTGCCGTTGTTCTCCAATGCCAACAAGAACCATTGGTGATCCATGCCCAGCCGGAACGCAGGGATGCGGTTGGGTCCTACGAACTCACCCTGCACGCCCCAGTCCTCGTCGTAGAGCAGCCAGCCATCCTTCATACCCGAGCTGATCATTATGCCGCGTCCTGGTCCATTGGACAGCTGCACACCACTGTGCTCGCCGCCTTGGCTGCCGCCCAACGACACGGTGAACGGTGAGAAATCCTTTGTATCAAACGCGATGCCCTGTGGCTCATAGCGACCCTTTAGCTCCTCGTAACGGCTTCGATCCGCATTGTAGTGGTGCACAATGATCTCCGGCTGTTCGTTCAAGTTGTCCCTGATGTCCGCGTAGTTCAGTCCAAAATAGCCATAGGGGATATAGATGGTCTTATTGCTATCCTGATGGCTGTCCTGCAGCAGTGTCAGTTCGAAATACTGCGTCCTGTTATTTCCCGCCTGAGGATAGCGGTCACAGATCAACTCTGCCCCCTCCGCGCCAACTGCCACAGGAGCTTTGACCTCAACGTCCGTGATGCCACCCACATTGGCAACGCCCTTTAGCTGCGTCCGATCCACAAAGTCATCGTTCTGTCCGTAGACGTAGTCAATGCCGATCACTTCGCCATTCTCGTCATACCACGCCACGGTGATGCTGCGGTAGTTCTTCGTCCGGGACACGCACACCCGGATACCATCCACCCTGATCTCCTGCACCTGTACCAGCTGGATAGACCGCGCCTGTACGGCTTCCTCGCTGCCATCCTCAACACGGAATAGTTTCTCGTTCTTCAGCATCCCCTGCGTGCGCTGCGTCATGTCCTCGTTGCCGCACCGGGGATCATTGTTCCCGTCCTCGTGGACGCGGCGGAACGTCTTTGCACCCTCCGGCGGCGTCAGCGTGATGCGCGTACCCACCAACGCATCATAGTCGGGCAGCCTGCCCTTCTCATAGTAGGCGTGGAAATACCCCCGTTCCGCGTCATACGTGAACTGGATGCCCGCTTTGCGCAGTCCTTCCTTGTCCAGTTCAAGGCTGTTGATCGCTTTGGCGGTTTTGTTGCCGAGCTTTACCCGCGCATAATACGGCATTCCGCTGGTGCTCACCAGCACGTTCAGCTCCTCCAGCAGCGTCCTGCCGTCAGCATTCTCCCATGTCACCTGGTAGAACATATTGCTGCTGCAATAGCCGTTCTCCATCCAACAGTACACAGGCGTCGGAGCGTTGCCGTCGCCCGTTGAACTGTTTCCGTCCGTGCGCCGCCATTCCTTGAGCGTATAGCCGCTCTCCGGCGCGGTCAGCTTCGTCCAGTCGATCTCTCCGATGCAGTAATTGCCGTTCTCAAGAGAGTCCCTCGGGGTCAGCAGAAGCTTGCCGTTCTCACAGCTGACCCCCCATTTTTCCGTCATTTCTTCGCGCAGCGTGACAAGTCTTGACAGTCTCTCCGCCGGGATGGCCGATGCCTGCTGATAAGCGGCGTTCACCGCGAACGGACCGTTCTCCATCTCAATGTAGATGTTCACCATCTCTTTGCGGGTAATGGTACCGTCCTGATCGCCCCACACCACGCAGAAACGGTGATGGTTCATGTCCGCCGTTGCTACGACGGTCAGCAGTCCGTCTACTCGGTTCACGCTGCCGATGTTCGCGCCGCCGCCGGTGCACGGCTTTCCATCGCGCCAGTAGAGCTCTCTGCTGGTCACTTTTTCCAGATTCATAATGTACTCGAAGCCGCCGTTGCCGTTTACCGTCGCGGCATACTCATCACCGGCTTCTCCCTGAACGTCGATCTGCATATCCAAGCCTATTCGGCCGGTCTCCATGCTGTTGGCCGCCTTGATCCAGTTCGCTCCCCCGTTGGTCTTCTTCAAGACGATATGCAGATCCATGCCTTCAAGCGTGTAGTCGTAGTCTACGCCCTTTTCCAATCCATCGGGAAAGCTGATCTGCACATTTTTGGGTGCTGTAAACCCGGAGGCTACCAGCTGATTTGTTTCTGCATCAAAGCGATGTTCGCCCTGACCGCCATTATCTCCGCCTCCGGGATTCGGCTCCGGGTCTCTCCCGGTCTTTCTGAACAGTACCGCGAATCCGTCCTTTTCGCTGCTGCTATCCGTGCGCGGCAGATCGAACAGGTAGTTGACGCCGTTTCCCTCAAATTCCGGCACGGTCAGCTCGTAAACGTACTTGTCCTTCTCGTTCGTGCCGGTCGTGTTCAGTGAGAATACGTTCGTATCCCCCTCAACGTGATACGTCAACGTGGGCGCACTGTTCCCAAAAGTAACCTTATCTACCGCCAGAAAGCAGCGAGCCCCGGCATTCGCGCCTGTATAGTCGAACACGGGCATTTGCTCGCTGCCCATCGTGCCAGGACGCACGCCGCCGCTGCTTCTCAGCAGTCCGTCACTCTGCTCCGTGGCAAAATAGACCGTGCGTCCGCCCACCTGTATGGTCGGCAGCGAGAGCGCGTCGTCCCCCTCCGCCCACACAGCCGCGGGCAGCAGACTCAACGCCATGACCAGTGCCAGCAGCAGGCTCAGTACCTTTTTCATACCCGTTTCCTCCTGATCTCCGTTTCTCTCATGGATACTTGTTTCAGGCACGCCTGAAACAAGCCAAGGGGTACCCCTTGGTCAGTATTCCATTCGGGTAAAATTGTAGCACCTATTACCAAATTTGGCAATAGATGCTACCGGGTTATTTCGGCATTTTTGCTATATTTCATCAGGAAGGCACTCGCAGAAAGAAACGCCGCAATATAAAGAGACCTGCTTATGATCACTCCGCCATTTGGGAGACGGTCTCCTCGTAGAACACGTTCAGCTCGCCCAAATATCCCGGCTTCCACGGCTTGTTCCGCCCGCAGTAATGGATGACCGCAGACTGCTGCCGCACGTCCTCCAGCGTCATGCCGTCCCCGTTATACCGGTGGAGTGAAAACAGCTTTTCCGTCATGTTGTAGCGGATGGGGTCTAAAGGCAGGATGCGCTGGCCGTACAGGGCACTGATGATGTCCTGATCCGGCAGCATGAGCCGCCCCTTGTGCGCCTCCATATAGTCGAACACCGCCTCCATATCCTGCTCCGCCCGCAGTGCCCGCAGATTCATCAGCATGACGCCGGAGTTGATGTAGGGGCTGTCCTCGTCCATGTCCAGCCGCAGCTCGTTGAGCCGGTGCAAAAAGCCCCGGATGTGGGTGGCTGCGGCGAAGAACGCCGTGCCCATGGGCATTTCATACAGCTCCCGCAGGCTCTGGCGCACCACGATGTCCGGGTCGAGATACAGCACCCTCTCCAGCGTGTCCGGAAGGTATTTTGCCGCAAAGATGCGGTAATAGATGGCTTTCGGGTAGCGGTCGGAGGTGGGAGCGTCCGCCAGACCGCTCTCGTCCACCCGTATCAGGTGCAGCGCGCCCCGCTGCCCCAGCAGTGCCCGCGTTTCCGCCACGTCCGCCTCCGACAGCCCCTCATCCTGGAGCACAAGCTGCTGTACGCCAAGAAGGAGGAGATCCCTGAGGAGGAGTACACCATCCCTCTGGGGCAGGCCGCAGTGAAGCGGGAGGGCAAGGACATCGGCGTGGAGGTAGAGGGCGTGAAGGTCAACTTCCCCCAGGTCATCGCCCACAAGAACGCCATCAGCAAGCAGCTGACCAGCGGCGTAGCCGGTCTGCTGAAGCTGAATAAGGTCAAGAAGGTGGACGGCACCGCTAAGTTCACCGGCGAAAAGCAGCTAGAGGTCACCAAGCCTGACGGCAGCAAGGAGGGCATGACCGCCGACGCCATTATCGTGGCTACCGGCTCCGTCAATGCCCAGCCCCCCATCCCCGGTCTGAAGGAGAATCCCAACTGCATCGACTCCACCGGCGCGCTGTCGCTGGAGAAGCTGCCCAAGACCATGGTGGTCATCGGCGGCGGCGTCATTGGGCTGGAGCTTGCCTGCGCCTACGCCGCCTTCGGCACGAAGATCACTGTGGTGGAGGCCATGGATCACATGCTGCCCATGCTGGACGGCGACCTGACGAAGATCGGCGTGGCGCACATGAAGAAGATGGGCATGGAGTTCCATCTGGAGTGCCCCGTGCAGTCCGTGGAGGACAGCCCCGTGGGCGCGAAAGTGGTCTGCAAGGACAAGTCCGGCAGTACCGTCAGCTTCGAGGCGGAGAAGGTGCTGGTGGCCATCGGGCGCAGAGCCAACACCGCCGCGCTGGATCTGGACGCCGGTAAGATCGGCAACGACAAGGGACGTATCCTCGTCAACGACAAGATGGAGACGAACGTTCCCGGCGTATATGCCATCGGCGACTGCGTCATGGGCTATGCCCAGCTGGCGCACACTGCCTCCGCCATGGGCGAGGTGGCGGCGGAGAATATCTGCGGTCACGAGGCGCACTACTGCGAAAAGACGAACCCCACCTGCGTGTACATGGAGCCGGAGGCCGCCTCCGTGGGTCTGACTGAGGAACAGTGCAAGGCACAGGGCATTGCCTACAAGGTGGGCAAGTTCCCCATGAGTGCCAATGGCAAAGCTCTGATCCTCAACGGCGGCGAGGGTCTGGTGAAGATCATCGCCGGTGCCGAGTACGGCGAGATTCTGGGTATGCACATCATCGGGCCCCGTGCCACCGACCTGATCGCCGAGGGTGCACTGGCCATTGAGGGGGAAATGACGCTGGATGAGATCATTGACACCATCCACTCCCACCCCACCGTTACAGAGACCATGCGCGAGGCTGCACTGAACGCCGAAAAGCGCGCCATCCACACGAAGAACTGATTCTGCTATACTTCCTATCCCTCCGGGAGACATGCTCCCGGAGGGATCTTTGGGACACAAAAGGGAACCCCCGGCAGAGCCGGGGGTTCCCTTACTTCTTTGAATCTTTTATTCCACGGTGTTCAGCCCTTCATCCCACTTCCAGCTGCGGATCTCGGGCAGATCCACACCGTTGTCGCGGATGTACTGGCGATGCTCCACCAGCTTATCCTGCATCTTCTGGACGAGGTATGCGCCGCGATTGCCCAGCTGCGGCAGACGGCGTACCGTGTCGATGACCAGATCAAACCGGTCAATGTCGTTGAGGACCCGCATATCGAAGGGCGTGGTGATGGTGCCCTCCTCCTTATAGCCGCGGACATGGAGATTCCTGTTGTGGCGGCGATAGGTCAGCTCGTGGACGAGGGTGGGATACCCGTGATAGGCGAAGATAATGGGCTTATCCTTGGTAAACAGACCGTCGTATTCCTCATCGGTCAGACCGTGGGGATGCTCCGTGTGGGGCTGGAGCTTCATCAGATCCACCACATTTACCACGCGGATCTTCAGCTCCGGCAGCTCCTTACGCAGAATGCTGACGGCAGCCAGCGTTTCCAGCGTGGGTGTGTCGCCGCAGCAGGCCATGACCACATCCGGCTCCTCGCCCTGATCGTTGGAGGCCCAGCTCCAGATGCCGATGCCCTGCGTGCAGTGCTTCACCGCCTGCTCCATGGTCAGCCACTGCTGGCGGGGGTGCTTGCTGGCCACAATGACATTCACATAGTTGCGGCTCTTGATGCAGTGGTCAAAGCAGCTCAGCAGGCAGTTGGCATCCGGCGGCAGATACATCCGCACCACATCCGCTTTCTTGTTGGCCACATGGTCGAGGAAACCGGGGTCCTGGTGGGTGAAGCCGTTGTGATCCTGCTGCCACACATTGGAGGTGAGGATATAGTTGAGGGAGGCGATGTCGTGCCGCCAGGGCAGCTCGCTGCACATCTTCAGCCACTTGGCGTGCTGGGCAAACATGGAGTCCACGATGCGGATGAACGCCTCGTAGCTGTCAAAAAAGCCGTGGCGTCCGGTGAGCAGATAGCCCTCCAAAAAGCCCTCGCAGAAATGCTCGGAGAGCATGGAGTCCATCACCCGTCCGTCGGGGTCCAGGTGGTCGTCAATGTCGGGGATCTGCTGGTCGAGGAAGCGGCGGCCGGTCACGTCGAAAACAGCCTGCAAGCGGTTGGACGCCGTTTCGTCCGGCGCGAAAATGCGGAAGTTCCGGGCGTCCATGTTCAGCTTCATCATATCCCGGACATAGGTGCCGAGAACATACATATCCTGCGCCTCCACGGATCCGGGGGCTTTGACATCCACGGCATAGTCCCGGAAATCGGGAGTACGCAAATCCCGCAGCAGCAGACCGCCGTTGGCGTGAGGGTTTGCACCCATCCGTCGATTGCCCGCAGGCGGGAAGGACGCTACCAGCTCCACGGGCGTACCGTCGGCGTTGAACAGCTCCTCCGG
>OHIY01000998.1_pt1 | contig 12266 bp, 9 predicted proteins | sample 1568351 | NCBI WGS metagenome assembly OHIY01 (sample SAMEA3879547, study PRJEB24766) | human gut metagenome | biome: human-associated habitat; feature: feces | place: USA | collected 1985/1987 | reverse complement strand
CCTCCTCCGTCCGCACCTTCTCCGCCGTTCCGCTGACCCGCCTTGCGCTCGCAGCCGGAACTCCTCCTCTGCCGCCCGCACCTCCTCTGCTGTTCCGCCGACCCGCCTTGTGCCAGCGGCCGGTGTTCCTCCTCTGTCGCCCTGTCGACCGGCCCCCGTGCCAACGGCCGGTGCACCTCCTCTGACGTTCCGCCGACCCGCCTTGCGCTCGCAGCCGGAGCTCCTCCTCTGCCGCCCTGTCGGCCGGCCCCGTGCCATCGGCCGGAGTTTTCCCCTTTCTGCTGCCGCCCCTCCTTTTCGCCGCCGGTACACCCGCGTCGCCGCCGGTACACCCGCGTCGCCGACCGGCCCCCGTGCCAACGGCCGGTGCTCCTCCTCCGCCCGCACCTCCTCCGCCGTTCCGCTGACCCGCCCCGTGCCAGCGGCCGGTGCACCTCCTCCTCCGCCCGCACCTCCTCCGCGCCGCCGGATGGCCCTTTTTCTGCCAAAATGCCCGGTCGCGAAATGCCAATCTGCCGTGCCGCGCCGCGATCCTGCCATTCTGCTGACAATTTGGCAGAGATCGCCGATTGGTACGACCTTTGTTTGTTTTAGGGCGTCGCCGGTCAGGGAGCCGGCGGGAAAAATGAAAACAAACAATTAAAAACAAATAGCACTATGGCAAAGATTATTGGTATCGACTTAGGAACTACGAACTCCTGCGTGGCGGTGATGGAGGGCAACGAGCCCGTAGTGATCCCCAACTCCGAGGGACACCGCACGACCCCTTCGGTCGTGGCATTCACGAACGACGGCGAACGCAAGGTCGGTGATCCGGCCAAGCGTCAGGCCATCACGAACCCCAAGCGCACGGTCTTCTCGATCAAGCGTTTCATGGGTGAGCGTTACGATCAGGTAACCGCCGACATCGCCCGCGCACCGTATCAGATCGTCCGGGGCGACAACAACACCCCGCGTGTGGACATCGACGGACGTCAGTACACGCCGCAGGAGATCTCGGCCATCATTCTCCAGAAGATGAAGAAGACCGCCGAGGACTATCTGGGTCAGGAGGTGACGGAGGCCGTCATCACGGTTCCTGCCTACTTCTCCGACTCGCAGCGTCAGGCTACGAAGGAGGCGGGCGAAATCGCCGGTCTGAAGGTTCGCCGTATCATCAACGAACCTACGGCCGCTGCGCTGGCCTACGGTCTGGACAAGAAGGCGAACGACATGAAGATCGCCGTATACGACCTCGGTGGCGGTACGTTCGATATCTCCATCCTGGAGCTGGGCGACGGTGTCTTCGAGGTAAAGTCGACCAACGGCGATACGCACCTGGGCGGTGATGACTTCGACCACGTGCTGATCGACTACATGGCCGAGTCGTTCAAGGCCGAGCATGGGATCGACCTGCGTCAGGACCCGATGGCGCTGCAGCGTCTGAAGGAGGCTGCCGAGAAGGCCAAGATCGAACTGTCGTCCTCGACGACCACGGAGATCAATCTGCCGTACATCATGCCGGTGAACGGTATTCCGCAGCACCTCGTCATGACGCTTACGCGTGCCAAGTTCGAGCAGCTGTGCGACCATCTGATCCGCAAGACGATCGAGCCCTGCAAGCTGGCGCTGCGTGATGCCGGTCTGGAGGCTTCGCAGATCAACGAAGTGATCCTCGTGGGCGGTTCGACGCGTATCCCGGCCATCCAGAAGATCGTCGAGGAGTTCTTCGGCAAGACCCCGAACAAGTCGGTCAACCCCGACGAGGTCGTAGCCATCGGCGCTGCCATCCAGGGCGGTGTGCTGACGGGCGAAGTGAAGGACGTGCTGCTGCTTGACGTGACGCCGCTGTCGCTCGGTATCGAGACCCTGGGCGGTGTGATGACGAAGCTCATCGACGCCAACACGACGATCCCGACCCGCAAGTCGGAGGTCTTCTCGACGGCGGCCGACAACCAGCCTTCGGTAGAGATCAACGTCTGCCAGGGTGAGCGTCCGCTGGCCCGCGACAACAAGTCGATCGGCCGCTTCCACCTCGACGGCATTCCGGCCGCACCGCGTGGCGTGCCGCAGATCGAGGTCACGTTCGATATCGATGCCAACGGTATCCTGAACGTATCGGCCAAGGACAAGGGTACGGGCAAGGAGCAGAAGATCCGCATCGAGGCATCGTCGGGTCTGACCGAGCAGGAGATCCAGCGCATGCGTGACGAGGCGAAGGCCAACGAGGCGAAGGACAAGGCCGAGAAGGAGCGTATCGACAAGATCAACGCCGCCGACTCGAACATCTTCACCACGGAGAAGCAGCTCAAGGAGTACGGCGACAAGCTGCCCGCAGACAAGAAGGCGGCTATCGAGTCGGCTCTGGGCAAGCTGAAGGAGGCGCACAAGAACGCCGACGTGGCTGCCATCGACACGGCCATGGCCGAACTGAACGCCGCATGGCAGGCTGCTTCGCAGGATATCTACGCACAGCAGCAGGCTCAGGGTGCCGCAGGCCAGCAGAGCCAGCAGCAGTCGCAGAGCAACGCCGGCAGCTCGAACGGCAACTCCGGCCAGCCCGAGGACGTCGAGTTCGAGGAGGTAAAATAATCCCGAAACGGCTGGGCGGCAGGGGTGATCGGATCATCCCTCCCGTCCGGGAGAGGGCAAGGGGCGCGATCCCAAAAGGGTCGCGTCCCTTTTTTTGTGTTTTTTCCGCTGCGGGTGCATCGCGGCCGGCTTCGGTTTGCTATCTTTGCACCCGGTGCCGGATGCGGACTGTCGTCGGGATGGCAGCCACCAAAAAACCGGCATGTGACGGATATTTACGGATAAAGAGATGGCCTGGTTCTATCTGCTGCTGGCGGGACTCTTCGAGATGGGGTGGCCGCTGGGCTTCAAACTGGCGGGCGAGTCCCCGCGCTTTCACCTGCTCTATCTGTCGCTCGCCGTCGTCTCGATGGCCTTGAGCGGCTGGCTGCTCTACCTGGCGCAGCGCGACATCCCGATGGGTACGGCCTACCTGGTCTGGACGGGGATCGGCGGCATCGGCACGGTGCTGATCGGCATCCTCTTTTTCCACGATGCGGTGACCGTCTGGCGGCTCTTTTTCCTGTCGCTGGTCCTGATCGGTATCGTGGGGCTGAAGATGGTCCATTGACCGGCCGGCACATCGGCAAAAAGACAAAAGGGGCATCCGCTTCGACGGATGCCCCTTTTTGTGTGCCCGGCTGCCCGGTTTGTCCGCTCTCCGGTTGGCGGTTGCCTGACACTTTGTTTCCCGACGGTCCGAAGGGCCCGTTGTCTGACTTCCTGACTGCCCGGCTGTCCGGCTGTCAGTCGGCCGTGACCCTCCGGAAGGGCTTGTTGTCCGGCCGCTCTGATGCTGCCAGTCCGCCGGCTGCCTGCCGTCCCGGGCCCCCGGTCGACGGGCACTTACCGGCCGACGGTCAGTTCGACGATGCAGTCGGGGCCCTGAGGCCGGCTGCCCAGCACGACCGTCACCCCGTGCGCATCCTGCCGGAAGGCGAGCTTCTCCCCGTCGGCGAACCGCACGGCGCGGCGGATGCGCTCGTCGCGGATCGGCACGAACAGCTCTTCGTCCTCCCAGTCGAGGATGTGCAGGTAGATTTTGTCGCCGCGGCGCGTCGTGACACCCCAGTTGCGCGGGGCGACGGGTCCGGCGTCGGTGCCGTAGATCGTCTCACCGCAGGTGTGCAGCCACTCGCCGATGCCCGCGAGCCGCTCGGTCGCCTCCTCGGGCAGCCGGCCGTCGGGCTGCGGCCCGACGTTGAGCAGCAGGTTGCCGCCGCGCCCTGCGGCCCCCGCGAGGTAGCGGATCAGCTCGTCGGTCGACTTGTAGTTGCGGTCGGTGATGCGGTAGCCCCACGAACCGTTCATCGTCTGGCACGTCTCGAGCGGCAGGCGGCTGACGGCCTGTCCCGAGAGCCCGGCGGTATTCTCGCCCGGCAGGTCGCGCTCGAAGGTCTGCACGTCCTCGCCCTCGAAGGGGGCAAGGTGGTGGTTGTTCACCACGAGACAGGCGGGCTGCAGGCGGTGGATCAGACCGTAAAGCTCGTCGAGCCGCCAGTCGAAGTCCGGATGCTGGTCCTGATCCCACACGCCGTCGAACCAGATCGCCCCGACCGGGCCGTACTGCGTGAGCAGCTCCGTGAGCTGGGCCTTCATGAAGTCGAAGTAGGCGTCGGCATCCTCCCGCTCGGCCGGGCGTCCCGTACCGAGGCCCGTGCGGCCGCGCGGGGCATCCTCGCGCCACCAGTCGATGAGCGAGTAGTAGAAGTGCACGCGCAGCCCCTGCCGGTGGCACTCTTCGGCCAGCTCGCGCACGATGTCGCGGGCGAAGGGCGTGGCCTCGACGACGTTGTAGGGCGATTGCGCCGTGCGGAACATCGAGAAGCCGTCGTGGTGGCGCGTCGTGAAGCAGACGTAGCGCGCTCCGGCCTCGCGGAAGGCCGTGACCCACGCTGCGGCGTCGAAGGCGGCGGGGTAGAAGGCCCCGGCGAGCTTCTCGTATTCGCGGTAGTTGATGTCGAGATTGGTCATCACCCACTCGCCCTGACCCATCAGGGCGTAGAGCCCCCAGTGGATGAAGATGCCGAAGCGGTCGTCGGCGAACCGGGCGCGGGCGGCGAGGTTCTCGGGAGCGGGCACATAGCCCGTCTGTGCCGGAGCCGACACTGCGAGGAGTGCGGCGCAGCAGAGCAGGATGAGTTTTTTCATGGATTGTTCGGGATGTTTCCCCAAAGATAGGAAAAAATCGCGAAACCGGAACCCTTTCCGGCCTCTTCCGCGCAAAGGCTGCATCGGGGCGCGTTATTTCCCGCCGCGGCTCCGCTCGGCGAGCCACATGCCCGAGAGGATCAGCGCCGCACCGCAGAGGGCCGCCGGGGTGATGCGCTCGTCGATCACAAGGGCGGCGGTGAGCATCGTCACCAGCGGGTTGAGGTAGATGTAGTTGGTCGTGCGCACCGCCCCGAGACGGGTCATGGCGGCGTTCCACAGCCCGTAGCAGAGCAGCGAGGCCACGACACCCAGGAAGAGCAGGTTGCCCCACACGGCCGGGTGGCGGAGCGTTGCGGCCGGAAGGTCGAAGGGCTCCCATGCGAACCACGGCAGGATGGTCACGATGCCGTAGAAGAAGACCTTGCGCGTGACGTATGCCACCGGCAGACGGTCACCCAGGCGCTTGATTACGAGCGAGTAGAGCATCCACAGCAGCGCCGCCGAGAGGGCCAGCAGGTCGCCCCGCGGCGAGAGGTGCAGCACGAAGCGTCCGTTGAGCACGACGAGCACCACGCCGACGAAGGCCAGCGCGCAGCCCGCAGTCTGCCGCCGCGTCATGCGTTCGCTGCGGTAGACGAGGCTCAGGAGCAGGGCCGTCCAGACGGGCGCCGTGCAGACGATCAGCGAGACGTTCGACGCCGGGGCATACTCCAGCGCGATGTTCTCCGTGAGGAAGTAGAGCGATCCGCCCGTCAGCCCCGCCGCCGCGAGCAGCAGCTCGTCGCGCAGCCGGGCCCTGCACAGCCGTGCTCCACACAGCCGCCCGAGGAGGCCGTGCCGGGCCGGACTGCCCGTGTCGTTCCCGGCGGCCTTTTCCCGCCCTGCGGCGGCCTTTTCCCGCCCTGCGGCATCCTTTTCCCGTCCCGCGGCACTGCTGCCGGCCCTTCTGCTGCCGAGTGTGAAGGGCAGCAGGCCGAGGTAGGCCATCGCGAGGCGCAGCAGGAAGATCTCGGCCGGGGCGAGGCCGTGCGCGATGAGGACCTTCGTCGAAACGAAGGTCGCGCCCCACACCGTCACGCAGAAGAGCGCGGCCAGGTGGTATCCGTATGGGCCCGATCGCAGCATGCGGCCCCAAAAATACGGTTTTTTTGTCGTTCGCGCGCAATTCTTGACAGCGATATTCCGAAATTTGATTCTTTTTTTCTATCTTTGCGTGCTATTGTGCGCAAGGACGATAAATCAAACAAACAATAACAAATTTTTATCATTCCAATGCAAAGTAAAGGTTTTATCAAACTCGTCGCGGTGCTGCTGGCGCTTGCGTGCGTGTACCAGCTCTCGTTCACGTTCAAGACGAGAAGCGTCGAGAAGAAGGCGGCCGAGTACGCCGAGCAGTTCCCGCTCGAGGAGCGCTCCACGGCCGAACAGCACTACCTCGACTCGGTGCAGAATCTGCAGGTCTTCAACCTCGGATTCAAGAAGTTCACCTACAAGGAGTGCAAGGAGAAGGAGCTCAACCTGGGTCTGGACCTCAAGGGCGGCATGAACGTCATGCTGGAGGTGCAGGTCGAGGATGTGGTCAAGGCGCTTGCCGGTGACAGCCAGAACGATCCGTCGTTTGTCGAGGCCATCGCCGAGGCGAATGCCGCGCTCAAGGCCGGTACTTCGAGCGACTACATCGGCGACTTCGTGAAGGCCTACGAGCGGCTGTCGGGCGGTCGTCCCATCGCCGAGATCTTCGTGAGCCCCGACCGCAGCGACATCACGCTCGAAAGCTCGGATGCCGACGTCGAGAAGGTCCTCAAGCGCGAGACCGAGGCGGCCATCGCCGCATCGTTCAACGTGCTGCGCAGCCGTATCGACCACTTCGGAGTCACGCAGCCCAACATCATGCGTCTGCCCAACTCGCACCGCATCCTGGTCGAGCTGCCGGGCGTGAAGGAGCCGCAGCGCGTGCGCGACCTGCTGCAGGGTACCGCCTCGCTGGAGTTCTGGCTCTGCTACGACGCCCGCGAGCTGCTGCCCGTGCTGAACCAGGTCGACAACCTGCTCCGCGGCCGCGTCGAGGAGCAGGCCGCTGCCGCCGTTGAGGAGCAGACGGCTCCCGCCGCCGAGGCTGCCGCAACGGCTCCCGCCGCTGCCGGTGAGGAGCTGCTCGCCGAGGTCGGCAGCGACACGACGGAGATGACCGACGCCGCCCAGATGCAGCGTTACGACCGCGAGCGCAACCCCTTCTTTGCCGTGCTCGATCCCTACTATGCCGGCGGCGGCGCCATCGGTGCGGCATTCAAGGCCGACATCGCGGCGGTGAACGCCTACCTGGCCGATCCCGCCGTGCGCAACCTCTTCCCTGCGGACGTCATCTTCCGGTGGGGCGTCAAGGGTGACGACAACATCGGCGGCCGCTACTACCTCTATGCTTTGCGTGTCACCACGCCCGACGGCAAGGCGCCGCTGGACGGCAGCGTCGTCACGGAGGCCGTCGAGCGCTATGCACAGCGCGGCGCCGAGGCCGAGGTGGAGATGCACATGAACGCCGAGGGCGCCCAGGAGTGGTCGCGCCTGACGGGCGAGAACGTCGGCAAGTGCGTGGCCATCGTCCTCGACGGCTACGTCTATTCGGCCCCTGTGCTGCGGACGAAGATCGACGGCGGCATCTCGACCATCTCGGGCAGCTTCACCATCCAGGAGGCCAAGGACCTTGCCAACGTCCTCTCGTCGGGTAAGGTGCCCGCTCCGGCCAAGATCATCCAGGATACGGTCGTCGGTCCCTCGCTGGGTCAGGAGTCGATCAATGCGGGCATGCTCTCGTTCGTGATCGCCTTCATCCTCGTACTGCTCTACATGGGCCTCTTCTACAAGACAGCCGGCTGGATGGCCGACGTGGCCCTGCTGACCAACGTCTTCCTGCTCATGGGCGTGCTCGTATCGTTCGGCGCCGTGCTGACGCTGCCCGGTATCGCCGGTATCGTCCTGACGATGGGTATGGCCGTGGATGCCAACGTCATCATCTACGAGCGCATCAAGGAGGAGCTGCGCGGCGGCAAGGGGCTGTCGCTGGCCATCAAGGACGGCTTCTCGAAGGCCTACTCGGCCATCATCGACGGCCAGCTGACGACGATCATCACGGGTATCGTCCTCTTCGTCTTCGGCAACGGTCCGGTACAGGGCTTCGCCACGACGCTGATCATCGGTATCATCACCTCGTTCTTCTCGGCCGTCTTCATCACGCGCCTGCTCATCGAGTGGATCGTGAACCGCTGGGGCAACATCTCCTTCTCGCACAAGTGGTCGGAGAACTTCCTCAGCAACACGCATGTGGACTTCATCCGCCTGCGCAAGATCAGCTATGCGGTGACGGCCGTGCTGATCGTCCTGTCGTGCATCTCGTTCTTCGTCCGCGGTCTGAACCTCGGCGCCGAGTTCACGGGCGGCCGCGCCTACGTCGTGCGCTTCGACAAGGCCGTGTCGGCCGAGGACGTGCGCCACAACCTCGCACAGATCTTCGCACAGCAGCCCGATGCCGACGCCGCATCGGTCAGCTTCGAGGTCAAGCAGTACGGCAACGAGAACCAGATGCGCATCGTGACGCAGTACCGCTATGACGATACGTCGGACGAGGCCACGGGCGACGTGGAGCGCATTCTCTACGATGCCCTGAAGCCGCTCTACTCCTACGACATCACCTTCGAGCAGTTCCGCAACACGCAGACCGACGCCAACGGTATCCTGACGGCCGACAAGATCGGCCCCTCGATCGCACAGGACATGACCTGGAACGCCATCTACTCGGTGCTCTTCTCGCTCATCGCCATCGGTCTCTACATCAACTTCCGCTTCAAGCGCTGGCAGTGGGCTACGGGCGCCACGCTGGCCCTGGCGGTCAATGCGCTCTTCATCATCGGTCTCTTCTCGATGTTCTACGGCATCCTGCCCTTCAACCTCGAGGTGAACCAGGCCTTCATCGCCGCGATCCTGACGATCATCGGTTACGACATCAACGACACGGTGGTGGTCTTCGACCGTATCCGCGAGTACCAGGGTCTCTACCCGAAGCGCAACCTCAAGGAGAACGTGAACAACGCCATCAACTCGACGCTCTCGCGCACGATCAATACGTCGGGTACGACGCTCGTCACGCTGCTGGCAATCTTCTTCTTCGGCGGCGAGACCATCCGCGGCTTCATCTTCGCGCTGACGGTCGGTGTCGTTTTGGGTACCGCCGCAACGATCTTCATCGCTACGCCCATGGCCTACGACCTGATGACGAAGCGTGCCAAGATCGACGACGAGACCAAATAGGCTCTCACTTCGCATTTTGCATAAAAACGGACTGCGCCTTTTGACGCAGTCCGTTTTATTTTTAACTTTGCGGAAGTTTACAACGGAGACACACCTATGATTATGGAGAATCTGCTGAAGTGGGTGCACCGCTACGTCTCGCCGGTCTTTCTGGCGCTGCTCGTCGCGTCGTTCATCCTGTGGTATATCGCCAAGTTGAGCTACACCTATACGACGGACCAGACCGTGCGCGTCGATGTCGACGGCGTGCCGTTCGAGGTTACGTGCGTGGTCGAAGGCGTGGGCACCAACCTGTTCGGCTACCGCGTCTACATGAACAAGACGCTGCACATTCCGCTGTCGGACCTCCGCTATACGCGTTCGCAGGAGGAGGGACACGAGGGCAAGCTGGTTCTCGATCCGCAGTCGCTGCAGAGTGCCATTTCGCTGAAGTTCAGTGATATCAAGGTGGTCTCGATCCGCTCGGTTCCCGAGATCGACGACCCCCGTAAACTCGAAAAGCAATGATGAAGGTGGGCATTACGGGCGGTATCGGCAGCGGCAAGAGCACGGTCTGCCGGTTGTTTGCCGCGCGCGGCGTCGCGGTCTACGATTCGGATACGGAGGCCAAGCGGCTGATGGCGACGACGCTGCGGCCGGCCATCGAGGCGCGTTTCGGCGCCGGAGCCTTCCGCGACGGGGTGTTGGACCGGGCCTACCTGGCCGACATCGTCTTCCGCGATGCGCAGGCCCTTGCGGACCTCGACGCCCTGGTGCATCCGGCCGTGCTGCGCGACTTCGAGGCGTGGGCCGCGGCGCAGCCGGGCGACTACGTCATTCTGGAGAGCGCCATCCTCTTCGAGGCGGGGCTGGAGCACGCCGTGGACCGCACGGTGGCGGTGCTGGCGCCCGTCGAGCTGCGCGTGCGGCGCACCTGCCGGCGTGACCGCTGCGACGAGGAGGCGGTGCGCCGCCGCATCGCCGCGCAGGCGGACGACGACACGCTCTGCGCCCGGGCCGACTACACGATCGTCAACATCCTGGAGACGGACCTCGAACCCGCCGTCGCCGACCTCGACCAGCGATTCCGCCATGAAGCCCGTACAGCCGACCGTATCGATGCCTGACCTTTCGCAGCCGTGCGTGATGGGTATCCTGAACGTCACGCCCGATTCGTTCTATGCCGACAGCCGCCGCACGACGCGCGAGGCGGTCGAGCAGCGAGCCCGCGAGATCGTGGACGAGGGGGCCGCGATCATCGACATCGGCGGCTACTCGTCGCGTCCGGGAGCCGACGAGGTGCCCGTGGAGAAGGAGTGGCGGCGCGTGGCCCTCGGACTGGAAGCGGTGCGGCGCGTGGCGCCCGGTGCGGCCGTTTCGGTCGACACGTTCCGCAGCGAGGTGGTCGAGCGGGCCGTCGCGGAGTTCGGTCCGGTGACGGTCAACGACATCTCGGCCGGGGAGCTCGATCCGCGGATGGTGCCGACGGTGGCACGTCTGGGCGTGCCCTACGTGGCGATGCACATGCAGGGCGATCCCCGGACGATGCAGTCCCTGACGGATTACCGGCGCGACATCGTGACCGAGGTGGTCGATTATTTTGAATGCCGCTGCGGGCAGCTGCTGGCGGCGGGCGTGAGCCGCGCACGGATCATCCTCGATCCGGGCTTCGGTTTCGCCAAAACCCTGGAACAGAACTACGAGCTGCTGGCCGGCCTGCACCGCCTCTGCGCACTGGGTTATCCCGTGCTGGCGGGCGTGTCGCGCAAGTCGATGATCTACAGGGCGCTCGATGCGACGCCTGCCGAATCGCTGGCCGGTACGGTGGCTCTCGGCTGGGAATGCCTGCGGCAGGGCGCCTCGATTCTGCGCGTGCACGACGTCCGCGAGGCGGCCGATACGGTGCGTCTGTTCCGCCTTTACGAAAAAATGAGACATGGAGATGGAAAATGAAAAGAGAACGGAGAGCCCGCAGGAGCCCCAACTCGAGGGTGCGGTGCATGATGCTCCGACCCCGCGACGCCGGCATCGCCGTCCGTCGCACCGCAATACGGCCGCCGCTTCGGCGGAGCCGGCCGCACAAACTGAAAGCGCAGCCGCCGCTCCGGCGGAGTTGGCCACGCAACCCGAACATGCGGCCCGCGAGACGGCGGCCGCGGAGCAGCCCGCACCCGATGCCGCAGCGCCGGTAACTCCGGCTGCTGCAGCTCCGGCTCCGCGCGATCTGGCCGCACAACCGACCCAAAAGAGCACGGCGAAGCCCGCTGCGCAGCAGAAGCCTGCCGCGGAACCGTCCGGATCGAAGCCCGCCGTGCAGCAGAAGCCTGTCGTGGAACCGTCCGGATCGAAGCCCGCTGCGCAGCAGAAGCCTGCCGCGGAACCGTCCGGATCAAAGCCCGCCGTGCAGCAGAAAGGGGCCTCCGCACCGCAAAGGCCCGCAGCGCCGGAGCGGCAGAAGGGTGCCGCCCCGCAGCGTCCGGCTGGCGCCGCCAGTGAGCACCGGGGCGCTGCGCCGCAGCGGAGTGCAGAGCGGAACGATAGGAAGAGTGCCGCCCCGCGCAATGCGGCAGCGAACGACCGCCGGACGAATACCCCGCGCCGCGCCGCGGAGCCGCCCAAGCGCCCCGCAACCCCGCAAAAACGTCCCGCAGAGCGGTCGACGGGGGATGGCGGATGGACGTGGCGCGGCTATCTGTGCCGGCTGTCGGTGGTGATCCTCGGCACGGCCCTGACGCTCCTCGGTGCCGGGCTGATCGGCCGCTGGCAGGAGTCCCGGCAGGTGCGCGGGGCGATGCAGGCGGTCTACGAAGAGCTGACCGCAAACCGTGCCGCGGTCGGCATGGCCTGCCGCGGTCTGATGCGTGGCGGACAGGAGCTGCAGCCGCGTGCCGGAGCAGCCGACAACCGCTTGTCGGCCACCTCGCCGACGACGAATCCGATGACCCTGCGTGCGCCGGTCACGCCCGTGCTGCGCGACGAGGCGTGGCAGGTGCTCTGTGCCTCGGGCGTGATGGCGTCGGTGCGCGACGGCGAGCTGCTGCGCGACATGGCGGGCTGCTATGCCGACGTGGACCGCTTCGCCCGGCAGATCGAGAAGGGCTGGGCGCCCGATCCCGCAGCCGCACAGCTCGGAAAGGGTGCCGCAGGGCGGATCGACCGCGTGCTGCGGCAGCTTGAGGGCAAATACGGTTTCCGTCAATGATACGTGTAACGGACATACACAAGCGCTTCGGCACGCTCGAGGTGCTCAAGGGTACGCTGATGGCTATGGACGAGCGCCT
>OHIY01000985.1_pt1 | contig 12400 bp, 14 predicted proteins | sample 1568351 | NCBI WGS metagenome assembly OHIY01 (sample SAMEA3879547, study PRJEB24766) | human gut metagenome | biome: human-associated habitat; feature: feces | place: USA | collected 1985/1987 | reverse complement strand
CGAAAGCGGAATGCTGCTTGGGAAATGGCTTACAGATAAGGCTCTGGTTGTTAAAACTTTTCTTTCTGTTGATGAAATGAAAATGAACCAATTCGTTGAATATAACAATAAGTTTTTTTCGTTTATTTCTCAGGATATGTTTCTGGCTCATAAGGGGTATGATTACGACGACGGGGAAATGTTCGACATAGAGGTTACCGACGATTACGTCATACCGGGTGAGGCTTGGAACAAATATCTCATTAATCGCGGTAATATATATTTGATTAATTTGGCAAGGACTAATGTGAAACGGCATGCGGAAAATCTTGAAGAATACAATAAACTTGACGAAATGTTAACTGCAATTCACGATAATGGTTTTGAGAATTTAAATGACGGAAATTGTAAGCAGTGAGATATGTGTTATTTATTACGCCTAACTATAAAAATTGATAATTATGGAATACAGGACGATTGACGATTTGAAAAAGGCGGAGTTTGAGGGATTCCGCTCTGTGGAAAAATTGAGAGAAGGTCTATCAGCGATACCTGCCGTGGCGGGCGTGTATATGGTGGTATATCAGGAAGACGGAATGCCGGAGTTCTTGGAGAATGGCACAGGAGGGCTGAAGAGGAAAAAGGATAAAAATGGCAAGGTGAAAATAACAAATCCGAATGTGCCGGTATCGGAGCTTGAAAGTAATTGGGTAAACGGCACTTGTGTGGTTTACATCGGCAAAGCCACTACATTATCGAAACGGATAAGCCAGTATCTAAGATTTGGTGACGGTGAGAATATCGGGCATTGGGGAGGACGGCTCATCTGGCAAATAAAGGATTCTAAAGATTTGCAACTTTGCTGGAAGCCTGTTGATACAAATCCGAGAGAAGAAGAAAAGCGGTTGATTGCCGACTTCAAACGGCAATATGACGGCAAGCGTCCGTTTGCCAATCTGCAAGATTGAAAAGTTTTGTAACAACAATAGCGGCGGAGTGCATCAGCAACCCGCCGCTATCTATTTATGAAACGAAGTGATTACTTCTCTTCTTTTGCCAATTTCTCTTTCAAAGCAGCCAGCTCGGAAATGTCGCCAAGAGTGGTTTTCTCAATCGGAGTATTCAAAGCAGGAGCAGCTTCTTTTGCCGCAGCTTCTTTTGCCTTCTTAGCAGCTTTCTTAGCTTCTGCCTTTTCTGCCTTAGCCTCATCTTCGAAAATGCGGCTATGCGAAAGGATTATGCGCTTGGATTCCTTGTTGAACTCGATAACCTTGAAGTTGAGTTTCTCATCAACTTGTGCCTGAGTTCCATCTTCCTTAACAAGATGCTTCGGAGTAGCGAAACCTTCCACACCGTAAGGCAATGCGATTACCGCACCCTTGTCGAGCAATTCCACAATAGTACCTTCATGGATGCTGCCTACAGTGAAGATTGTCTCGAACACATCCCACGGATTCTCTTCCAACTGCTTGTGACCAAGGCTCAAGCGGCGGTTCTCCTTATCGATTTCCAATACCTGGACGTCGATATCGGCACCGATTTGAGTGAATTCGCTCGGATGCTTGATTTTCTTAGTCCAAGAAAGGTCAGAGATGTGGATCAAGCCGTCAACACCTTCTTCGATTTCAACGAATACACCGAAGTTAGTGAAGTTACGAACTTTTGCAGTGTGCTTGGAACCTACAGGATACTTTTCTTCGATAGTTTCCCATGGATCTTGTTTCAGCTGTTTGATACCCAAAGACATCTTACGTTCGTCACGGTCAAGTGTCAGGATAACAGCTTCTACTTCGTCACCTACCTTCATGAAGTCCTGAGCAGAACGCAAGTGCTGTGACCAAGACATTTCAGATACGTGGATCAAACCTTCTACGCCCGGAGCGATTTCGATGAATGCACCGTAGTCAGCCATAACGACTACTTTACCTTTCACCTTGTCACCTACCTGCAGGTTAGCATCCAAAGCATCCCATGGGTGCGGAGTCAGTTGTTTCAAACCAAGAGCGATACGTTTCTTTTCGTCATCGAAGTCAAGGATAACAACGTTCAACTTCTGGTCGAGTTCTACAACTTCTTTCGGATCGCTTACACGGCCCCAAGACAGGTCAGTGATGTGAATCAAACCGTCTACGCCGCCAAGGTCGATGAATACACCGTATGATGTGATATTTTTAACAGTACCTTCCAGTACTTGTCCTTTTTCAAGTTTACCGATGATTTCTTTCTTCTGCTGTTCAAGTTCAGCTTCGATAAGAGCTTTGTGAGAAACAACAACGTTTTTGAATTCCTGGTTGATTTTAACCACTTTGAATTCCATTGTCTTACCTACAAATACATCGTAGTCGCGGATAGGTTTCACATCAATTTGAGAACCCGGCAAGAATGCTTCGATACCGAATACGTCCACAATCATACCACCCTTAGTGCGGCACTTGATGTAACCCTTAATAATTTCTTCATTTTCAAGAGCAGCGTTTACGCGGTCCCAAGAACGAGTAGCACGTGCTTTTTTGTGTGACAGAATTAACTGTCCTTTTTTGTCTTCCTGATTTTCAATGTATACTTCTACAGTATCACCTATTTTCAAATCTGGATTGTAACGGAATTCATTTAAAGGAATGATACCGTCTGATTTGTAGCCGATATTGACAACTACTTCGCGTTTGTTCATTGCAATAACAGTACCGTCTACAACCTCGCGGTCGTTTACTTTGTTCAGCGTACCGTCATAAGCTTTTTCAAGATCTTCGTGGCTCATGCTGGTTACAGCTTCGCCATTTTCATAAGCATCCCAGTTGAAATCTTCAACAGGAGTGATGTTTTTTAAATTTTCCATTAATAAAATTGTTAAAATTCTCAGTTAATTACGTTAGACATTATATTGTTTATCTAATTTCGGGCGCAAAGATACAACAAAATACTGAAACACAAACAAGTTTACTGAAATTTCTTGCTGATTAAAATTTAAATGGGATATAATCGTTGTTTTTAATTTATGTTTGTACATTTGTAGAAATTTAACCTATTAAAATATGGTAGCGTTCATTTTAGTTTGTTTGGTTCTACTTTTAGGTCTTTTATGGGGATGGGAGATAAGAAAGAGGAAAAGTTTGGAACAGGAGTTCGTTAAGAAGAAAAATGAGGTGTGTTCCGTGAAAGAATTTTCGGATACCATATTGTATAATGTGGATGCATATATAATTTTGGTTGATCGGAATTTTTTGGTTGAAAAGACCAATTACTATAATTTGAATAATACTTCTGAAGGACAGGTGCTGCGTAGGGTCGGGGAATTGCTTCGTTGTAAAAATGGATTGGACGCCGGAGCCTGCGGTTCTCATGAGAATTGTAAAGTATGTCCTGTCCGTAACTCCATTGAAAAGTGCTTTCGGGAAAAAGGGCACTTTTCTCCGTTGGAAACTCCGATGAGACTTTATATGTCTGAAAAGATGGATAATTATGTCGATTGTATTGTTTGCGTGTCGGGAACATATTTACAGTTGGATCAGGATGATAAGGTTCTGCTGACAGTTCGTGATGTGACTCGTCAGAAAAAGATTTTGGATGAATTGGAGGAGGCCAGGCGAAATGCGGAATTGGCAGGAGAACAGAAAACAGCTTTTTTGGCAAATATGAGTCATGAGATTCGCACTCCTTTGAATGCTATTGTGGGATTTGCCGGATTATTGGGGACCGCGTCGGATCAAGATCGAATTTCTTATGTAGAGATTATCAAGGGGAACACGAATATGCTATTACAGTTGGTAAATGATATTTTGGATATGTCTAAGATTGAGGCGGGTACTTTGGAATTTATTTATACCGATGTGGATGTTAATCAAATTATGCGTGAGTTGGAAGGTATTTTCAGATTGCGTTTGGAAGAGGCGGATGTTCCTGTACGTATCATTTTTGAACCTAAGCTGCCTGTCTGCTTCATTCATACGGAGAAGAACCGTATTTCACAGGTTATTTCCAATTTCTTGTCTAATGCTTTTAAATATACTGTGTAAGGCAGTATAACCATGGGATATGAGATACGTGAAAATGGTATCTGTTTCTATGTGTCCGATACAGGTACCGGTATTCCGGAAGATAAAGTAAGTCAGGTCTTTGAACGTTTTACAAAGTTGGATGCCAAGCGTCAAGGTACCGGATTGGGGCTTTCTATCAGTCGGACTATAATAAAAAAAATGGGTGGTGAGATTGGTGTTACTTCAAAATATGGTGAAGGTTCTACTTTTTGGTTTGTTCTCCCGGAAAAGCCTTTTGATTTTCTGCCATTACAGTCGGAAGAGAAAGAACAATTTATAGATTTGTCCGAGCCGGAGAGTTGTTTGGAGCATAAAACGATTTTAATTGCGGAAGATATGGATGATAATTATTTGTTGTATAAGATTTATTTGGAGAAGAAATACAATCTGATACGAGCTGAAAATGGTGAAGAAGCCATTTCTAAGTTTTTGGAATATAGTCCTGCTGTTATTTTGATGGATATAGGTATGCCTGTGGTGGACGGTTATCAGGCAACGGAAGCAATTCGTCAATTGTCATCCAAAGTACCTATTGTTGCAGTGACTGCTTTTGCATACGATGAAGATAAGCGGAAAGTAATGTCCAGAGGCTTTAACGGTTATTTGTCCAAGCCTCTGAACAAAGAAGCTTTGTTTGATATGCTCCGCCAAATGGGAATTTAATCTTCCAAAGAGTAATCAATGGTGGTTACAACGCGGATGCGTTTGATGTAAGGAGTGTTGGCGTCACGATCCTCAATGCTGAATTGTCCCTGATAGGCTCTTTTTATCTTACCAAGTTCGCTGTCCGAGTCCTTGGCGAATTTAACGGCTGCCGCCCGTGCGTTTTTAGTTGCTTCCTCTATCATTTGAGGCTTGATGTCGTTTAAACCGGTGTAGTCATATTGCACATTGTAACGATAATCTCCACCCGTAATAGCGATACCTTGCTTTAAGAGTTCGCTTTGTTCGCTGATCATCTTTCTCACCAGATCTACTTTAGTTGAAGTAACCGTGATGACAGAGGTCACATTATAGCGGAAGGGAACTGAATTATTATTATAACGTTCGGCTTGCATGTCTATAATTTCCGGTGCATTGATACTGATTTCGTTTTCAGTGATTCCTTTCTGTTTCAAAAAACCGACAATTGCTTGGTTAGTTGCATTTATTTTGTTATATAAGGTCGGGAGGTCATTTCCCAGGTCTTTATACATCAAAGGCCAAGTTACTTTATTAGCCGGCACCTCCATTTCTGCCAGACCTTTCACATTCACTACTCTGTCTTTACCAGAGAAAGTATCCAATCCCTGTTTGATAAAATACCCCATCACCAACATGCCTATAGCAAGGATGATGGCTTCCAGTTTCCAACTTTTCATACTTCAGTTGTTTTTAGTGATACAATTATTTGTTTTGTAAGCGTCCAATGCCTTTTTAACAGAACCCTGTTCTTGCAGGAATTGTTTTGCTTCTGCTTTATTAATATGTAATTCGTCAATCAGCATTTGCACTCCTCGGTCTATTAGTTTTCGATTGCTGAGTTGCATGTTTACCATCCGGTTTCCTTTTACTCTGCCCAGTTTTATCATGACGGTGGTACTTATCATATTCAGTATCATTTTTTGCCCTGTGCCGCTCTTCATGCGCGAGCTGCCTGTGATAAATTCCGGACCTACTATCATTTCGATGGGTATATCTGCCACACTCGAGAGGGGAGAGCCCGGATTGCTGCTGATGCTTGCTGTTAATATTCCGTGTTCTCTTGCTTTTTGCAGTGCTCCTATTACATAAGGAGTTGTTCCCGATGCCGCTATGCCTATCAGAATGTCTTTATTTGTGATGTGATGGTCTTGCAGTTCCATCCAGCCTTTTTGACTATCATCTTCAGCATTTTCTACGGGACGTCTCAAAGCCTGTTCGCCACCGGCTATAATACCTATGACACAGGTATCAGGCATACCGAAAGTGGGTGGAATTTCAGAAGCGTCCAATACTCCTAGGCGTCCACTGGTTCCGGCTCCCAAATAGAATATGCGTCCTCCTTGATGCATACGTTCTACTATTTCATTTACTAGTTTTTCAATTTGTGGTATGCAGGCATGAACGGCTGAGGCTACTTTCCGGTCTTCTTCGTTGATACCTTCCAGTAACTCTCTGACGGATTTTTGTTCCAAATCCTCATGTATGGACGGTTGTTCGGTTATTTTTATAAAATTCATACTTCGAAATGATAATCCTTTAATCCTTCCAGTGGACTTTTTAAAACTTTTCCGATGGACACATTCAGTCTTAGAGCTGCTTCTTTTACTTCTTCTTGAAAGAAAAATGCAATAGAACCTGTGAAATGTACAAGAATATCATGATATTCGTATTGCATAACATTACGGGTGAAGAAATCAGTGAAGCAGGAAATTAATAAATTCTGTATCTCTGGTCTATGCTTGTGGGCGAAAAGAAAAGGAGTCAGACCCGCCAGAAAGCGGTTGGCTAAAGGCTGTCGGTATACTTTATCTAAAATCAGTGCCGGGGTCAAATCGTATTCTTTAAGGAAATCTTGGCAAAGGTCATCGGGAAGTTGGTGTTTCAGTAAATCACCTACCAGACGTTTCCCTAATACGGCTCCGCTACCTTCATCTCCTAAAATATACCCTAACGGAGAAATATTAGCTGTTATTTTTTTCCCGTCATAAAAGCAAGAGTTGGATCCGGTTCCTAAAATACATGCAATTCCTGCCGTTTTACCACATAGGGCGTGGGCGGCACCTAACAAGTCACTTTCGACAAGGATATTCGCTTTGGGGAAGTTCTGCGCCAAAGCTGTTTTCACTATATTCGTCTTTTCGGGAATACATCCTGCACCATAGAAATAAATAGTTGTAAATTCAGTGGTGTCTCCCAACTGGGGAATTAGTGTGGAGGCAATCACTTCTTTTATTTCATCAACTGATTGGTGGAAGGGGTTGATACCTCCTGTTCGAACTGTCCTGCTGTTTGTCTTGGTGTTACCCAGACACCAGTCTGTTTTGGTGGAACCACTGTCTGCTATTACTATCATATCGGATAATAAGATGATTGTTAGTCTTACAAAAATAGTATAAATTTATCCGATATCCATTGTTTTCCGTATTTATTTGTCGGGCTCTTATATTATTTTAGTAACTCTGTTCCTATTACTTATAAGTTAGTGCTTTTTCATATAAACAGACTTTTTTAATAATTGAGCCACAGCTTCATTGCAGCTATCTTTTCTCTGCTTACAGTAATTTTATCTTTAAATGGCGGTTTTACCTGTACTATTATTTTTGAAAAAAAATAGTTTTCTATTTTCTGTATGGCATGTACACTGACCAATGTTTGCCGGTTGGTGCGGAAAAAAATATCGGGGTTTAGTTGTTCGGACAGTTTGTCGAGCGATAAATCTATGATATGCTCTTTTCCTTCTTTTGTGACGGCAAAGGTAATTTTGTTTTCAGAATAGAAATAAGCTATATCTTCTACTTGCAAGGTATACAGCTTTTTGTCTCCTGATATCAGGAAGCGGGTACGGTATTTTTTTTCCGGATTACTTATATTTTTCAGTAGGTTCAGTAATTCATTGGATGGGTTCGATAGGGTGGTATTGCCATATCTGGCAGTTAATCTTTCAAACTTTTCGATGGCTTCGGCCAATCTTTCCCTGTTTATTGGTTTCAGCAGATAGTCTATGCTGTTTACAGTAAAAGCACGTATGGCATATTCGTCGTAAGCGGTGGTAAAAATAATCATACTTTCGGGTTGGGCCTGTTCTATGAAAGCGAAAGAAATGCCGTGGTCAGTTGGATATCCAGAAAGATTATATCCGGGTGTGGATGCTCCTGAAACCATTTTACAGATCCCTCTATGCTGCCGGGCAATACAACTATATCCCAGTCTGGCCTTAATCCTGACAACATTTTATGTAGCAGGCGTCCTGCAGGAATTTCATCTTCTATAATAGCGGCTTTTATCTTATTCATTCAGTAAAGGTATTTTTACGGTGAAATATTCAGAATCGTCAATAATTGTGATATGCAAGTTGCAAATCAGCAGATAGCGGGCAGATAAGTTCTTCAGTCCCATTCCTGATTTTGCAACATCCTTTTTTAATTTGATCTTGTTTCTTACGGAAAGAGTTTGATCTTTGTCAGAATAATCCAAATGGATGACCATTGGATTTTCCATATTGATGATGTTATGTTTTATCACGTTTTCGATAAGTAACTGTAGGGTTAATGAAGGGATTTTCTTGTTCAATAACGTGGGGGTCATTTTGTTTTCCAGTTGAATGCATTTTCCCAGACGCACTTGATGCAGATAGATATATGAATCCAGAAATTCCAGTTCATCACGTAAAGTGACAAGTCCTTGTTCCTGACTTTTTAGGATATAACGGTAAACATCTGATAGCTTTTGTGTAAAAACTACTGCGTTTTCCGGATTATATTCTATTTCGGATATTAAAGTATTCAAACTATTGAACAGGAAATGTGGATTTAATTGATTTTGTAAAGCCGTGTATTGCGCTTTGATGGAACTTTCTTCCAGCTTGGTTGTTTTTTCATGCAGAATAACCAGCTGCCTGTAAAAAGCGCTCGTGATACTTAAACTCACAATCACAATTTCTACCAACCATATAATCATGATCAAGCGCAGACCCGGACTGCTCAGTACAAATGGGAAAGGCAGTTCCAGCAATACTTTACAGATGGTCAGAGTAGCGTAATTCATGAAGAAAAGAATAGCTGCAATCAAAATGCAGTTGATAATCAGCTTGTTTCTCTTCTTGATAAAGAATAGAGAGCTTTTTTTCAGCCACCGGTTGATGACTATCAGACTGAAGCCTACCAGATTGAATATGAACACCACAGAAATAAATCCCAGAGAGGAGATTAATATTTTCTGATGTTGAGGCGTAAGGTCGGTATATAGTACCAGCGAAAGGTATGAGAAACATGCCAGCCCTGAAAACAGGAAAAAGTTGAAGAATTGATTGTATTTATTTTGCATAGCCATTCCGCTGTTGAAAATGATTTGGGTTATTTTACAAAAATATGAAAAAAAGAGGAAATTCAGAAAAGAATAGAATACTTTCCAAATCTCCTCTTTTATGAGCAAACGCTTAGTATGGATTAAAAACAAACTCCTACACGTACACCCATGCTATTCCTTCCATCTTCAGAATAAGTCAGGATATCGGTTTTATTGGTTGCGTAGCTATAATATACGGCTACATGAAATCCCAGACGTTGATAAGGCACCGGATGAATATCCATTCCCAGTTCGGGTGAAACATAGAATCCCCACGGGCGTTCATACCATTGTACCAGATTGTTGTAAATGGAGTTTTGGGAATACATGGCACCCGATTTGACTCCGAAGTAAGGTTTTACATACCTGTTATCCGGTAACTTGTAGGATACAGATATTCCGAAGGGTAGTTGGAACGCTGATTGTTGCTGGTCTGTTGTCAATGAAGCCGTTGGGGTGAGGGGGATGGTCCGGCGGTCCACATATCGGTGATTGGTATGAAAATTAAGGAAAGCTCCTATAGACCAATAGGGCGTCAGATCATATTTTCCTTCAAAGTTCATTCCCCACCCGCTGAATTTATCGGCAAAGTTGCTGTTCAACGGCACATTCATCTGCCAGTCTACGTTAAAATGTACATTTTCCCAGGTCTGTGCTTTACTTGTGAAACAAAAGAGAACTAGTAACATTCCGATGAGGATACGTTGGGGAACTCTGTGTTTTAATATTTTCGTTTTCATGATTTTCCGGTTTTATTGTTTGTTTGACAGATAAGGAGATTGTGCAAATGCCTGATTGACGGCATTTAATGTCAACTGCATATTGAAATGGGAGTTTCCGTATAGCAGTCCTGACGCATAGGCATGCCAGATGACAGGCAGTTTGTTCTGGTTGGACTTATCGGCAGGTTGTCTTAAATCAACCATCTCCATAATCAGGGTTCCTGTGTCATAGCTGTAAGTTACCGGATAAGGATAATACCATCCTCCTCCCCAGTAGGGCCCCCAGAATCCGGCATCCCACCAGCCGCCATACCATCCTCCTGTGGTCATTTGTATTCTTTGTTGGGCGTATGACAACTGAATGCCTACATTGGCTTTTTCTTTATCTTCCGTCCGTACATAGCCTTTCTGTTCCATTTCATGGGCCACTGCACTGATAATGTTTTGGGCATTTTCATCTTTCCAATAATTGGCTTTCAGGCTGTTGTCCGGAACCAGAATGCTATCTGGCAGGTAATAGGTGGAAAACTCATTGAAATGTACACTGTTGTCATAATCAGTGTAAACGCTGTAGTCACTATCCAGTTTATTCATATCCGGATCTTTCTCGCACGAAGTAACTATCATGGCAAGCATGAATAGTGGAAATAGTAGCTTCTTCATATTCCTATAATTTTAGTTAAGTAGTTTATAGTGAGCGTCCTTTAAACACATTGGCTTTCTTTAATGGCAATATTTGACCGGATAAAGTCATGTGGCTGGAATTAAAGTTCGGAAGAATATCTACAGTCGCATTGTTGCTTCCATAAGGTATGTCAATGTTTACTTGGGCTGAGATTCCGATTCCCATCACGTTCATACTGACATGAATATTACCTTTTTTGTCGGTTTTTACTTTATAGTTCGAAGCATTACCGTCTACGGTAATACCTCCTAGTCCGTTCGGACCGCTGAAAGGTACATTGAATGCTACTTGCACCACGGCCTTGTCACCGTCCAGTCCTACAAAGTTGGTGTTGGATGAAACGAAAGCGGAGGTTCCGTATTTAAAGTAAACTCTGTCCGCTTCCAGTACAAAGGTTTGGTTGTCTATTGCCTCTTTGGCTTCCTGAAATAACATTTTGTCCAAAGCTTCCTGAGCCGCTTTTTTTTCCTGACGTGTCATTTCCTTTTCTGTTGTTTGTGCCTGTGAGTATTCTACGCAGGTAAACAAGGTTACTAATGTTAATATTACAACTTTTCTCATAATACCTACTTTTTTATTTTATGTTGTTTTCCTATTGAAATCCGGTATAAATATAATAAGCTTTGTCATAAACAGGTAGTAATTTATTACTGAAACGGAAAAACCGGTTGCTGAAGTGTGTTTTGGAGGAGCTGAAATTAAAGGTGTGAAGAGGAATGAATGAGAAAAGAACAGCCCTGGAAATCTGCTTTAACAAAATTTCCGGGGCTTATTTTCTATGAACTATAAAGTGATTAGAAAGACCTTCCTTTAAATATATTTGACTTGTCAAGCGGTAGTATTTCACCGGATAAAGTCAGACGGTTGGAATTGAAGTTGGGGCGTATATCTACGGTGGCATTGTTGCTTCCATAAGGTAATGTTATACTTACCTGAGCAGATATACCTACACCCATTACGCTCATTGTCAGATATATGCTTCCTTTCTTGTCGGTTTTGATCTTGTAACCGGAAACATTGCCGTCTACAGTGACACCTCCTAATCCGTTAGGACCGCTGGCAGGAATGTTGAATGCTACCTGCACAGATGATTTATCACCGTCTACCATTACAAAATTGGTATTAGAAGAAACAAAGGCATTTCTTCCTCTTTTAAATATAACCCGGTCAGCTTCCAGTGTGAACGCTTTATTTTCTATAGCTTGTCTGGCTTCTTCGAACAAGGCTTGTTCCATAGCTTTTTGCGCCTCTTTCTTTTCCTGACGAGTCATTTTTTTTGTTGTTTGTGCTTGTGAGTAGCCTACGCAGCAAAACAAGGTGACGAATACTAATAAAATAATCTTTTTCATATATGTATCTTTTATGTTATTGTTTGGATATGAAACAAATATAATAATTATTTTGTTGAAAGGACTTTATCTTATTTTTTAATTAAAAGCTTCTATGACTTTATATTTTGTACAATGTGTCAAAGAGGGGAGGACAGTATGGCGAATCCTGGCGCAAAATCCAATGGAACTTGGTGCAAGATTGGGTAAACCTTGTAACAAGATATTGCGGAACTTGATACACGTACATAAGTACGTGTTGGCTTATGCTTGCGTATATGTAGCCCGATGCCAGCGTATGTTGCAAGCTTACGTTACTGATGTTGTTGAATATGTCTTCATGTTTTTAGAAAACATCAGCACCTTTTTAAAAAAGGTCAGCATGTTTTAAAAAAAGGTCAGCATGTTTCAGCGTACATGCCTATCATGTTCAGCGTACATTACTCCCTCACTAAGCCGATGTTCTTCCTTCTCCATTCATCCTTTCATCTTATTTAAAACACACAGTCAATCAAGCGGTTAAAAATGGAACCGCTTCCCCTCACTCCCGTTTCAACGGTAAGCGGAAAGGTAAGCGTCTCCGCGATTCTATATAGTATATTAAAAGTAAAAAGTCTAATGATC
>OHIY01000980.1_pt1 | contig 12506 bp, 12 predicted proteins | sample 1568351 | NCBI WGS metagenome assembly OHIY01 (sample SAMEA3879547, study PRJEB24766) | human gut metagenome | biome: human-associated habitat; feature: feces | place: USA | collected 1985/1987 | reverse complement strand
ATATATTATTTTTCGATTTGCAATGCCATTGTACTATCATTTAGTAAAAAAGAAAGAAATGAGCAAAAATGTATACCAATAATACACTGGATAGGGGCTTTGATGATGAATTCCAAACAATATCGATCATTATACCAGTATATAATTCGAGTGAATATCTAAGGAATTGTCTGAATTCAGTGCAACAACAAAAATATAATAATATAGAAGTGATAATTATAGATGATGGCTCCAAGGATAACAGTAAAATGATTTGCAAGGAATTTGTGAAGTCTGACTCGAGATTTATATTGCATTCACTGCGACATCAAGGCGTTTCTGCAACACGTAATTATGGACTTAAAATTGCCTCAGGTCAATATGTTGTTTTTCTCGACAGTGATGACAGCATAAAGAATTCCTATTTACAGAATCTATACAAAGAAATACACGATTCAGCCGTGGACTTGGTTATCTGTGATTATAATCAAGTAGACGTGAATTCTGACACAAAAGATATGGAGCATTATGTTCCAAAATGTGGTTTGTATCAAAAAAAATCTTATATAAACCAATTGGCAAAATGCCCGGGAGCACATTACTTTGGTGTCCTTTGGAATAAAATATATAGAATGGATATTATACAAAAAGAAAATATCCAATTCGATACACGACTAGAATTGGGAGAAGATTTTGACTTTAACATGAAATATCTTGCTGCGATCCATCAGATACGAGTAATTCCAGATAAACTATATACATACTATTGGAATCGCCCCTCATCATTAACACACGCGGCAAAAAGTGTAGAGCAAAAAGTCTCAGAAAGAATTCTATTATATCATTCGTATAGAAACTTATACGTGCATGAACGGCTTGACGTAATATGGTTCTACAAATTGCATTATTACATGTATAAGGCATATTTTGAGGAAACTAAAAATTTTGATTATAAAAACAAAAAGCTCAAACGATATTACATGAAAAAGTATTTGATTGACGAAGATTATGCTTTGCCAGAAATTGTGTTAGTACTAATGGTGAAGAAAATTATCAATATTAGAAGGAAACTTGTTGATAACAAATTAAAGGTGAACTAATGCGGCCGGAAGAATTGATATCAATTATCGTGCCAGTATTCAATGTGGAGCGTTATTTAGAACAGTGTTTGGTGTCTTTGATGCAACAGACATATTCCGAAATAGAGGTCATTTTGGTAAACGATGGCTCGACCGATAAATCTGAGGATATTTGTAAGAAATATTGTTTGTTAGATAAAAGATTCCATCTTATTAATCAAAAAAATGCTGGTTTAGGTAATGCACGTAATGCAGGACTCTCATATGCACATGGAAAGTATGTATGCTATGTGGATTCGGATGATTATGTGCATACACAGTACGTTGAAATTCTATATTTAAATCTTGTCAGAAGTAATGCCGATCTTTCACTATGCAATTATCAAAAAGTGTCTGGCGATTACAGTGTGGCATTCAAGGAAGATAATAATTGTCGATTGCTGACAAAGAGGCAAGTGCTTATGGCACTAACAACAACGGGCACAAACAATATAAGCGAAAAAGTTGTTGTTGCTTGGAATAAGTTGATTCCAATTGAAATTGCAAAGAAGTGTCAGTTTTGCAATAAAGTGCACGAAGATGAATTTATGATAAATGACTTGTTGCTTTATGTACATAAAATCGTATGGACTGATGCAGAATTGTATTTTTACCGGCAGCGACAAGATAGTATCACTGGTGAAAAGAGTAAAACAAGATTAAATAACATAGATGTCTTGGATGCGCTGTATTACCGAATTGAGATGTTTAAGGATAAACATGATCCTTGCTTAGAACAAAAACTAATATGTTCTTTTCTTGAAAATTCGACATCTATTTACTACGTTTTAATTCAATCATATGGAAGATATAAAATAGGTAAACTCATATACCCGAGATATATTCGTGTTTTGCTAGGAAATATCAGAAAACTATCTATGAAACAAATTGCCCGATTTTCTCTGTTTATATTATTTCCGGGCTATTATCACCGCCGTTATTGGCCTGATATGAGGGAAAAGCAAAATGAAAAAAGTACAAAAGACTAAGGAAAGAAATTTTCTTAAAATTTTTCTTGCTATTGTGTTTGGGCTGTTTATAGTTTCATTTATTACATTAGTCGGACTGTGTATTGATTATCATTACATACAATTTGAAAATGTTCAAACTGACACATATACGTTGAACTCGGTGAATGAGCTTAGAAAAGATGATTATCTGACAGTTGTGGGCGATAAGATTTTTAATGAAAAAGGAAATACTGTAGTTTTGCAGGGCGTAAATCTGGGAGGTTGGCTATTACAGGAATATTGGATGTGTCCGGTTAAGGGAAATGAGGAAATCGATCAGTGGACAAACTTGGAAACGCTTGATGTGCTGGAAAAGCGATTTGGAGAACAAAAGACACAAGAATTAGTACAGACATATGAAGACAATTGGATTACAGAATGGGATATTGAAAACATTGCATCTCTTGGATGTAATGTGGTTCGAGTGCCATTTTGGTACCGAAATTTTATGAAGAATCCCACGGGAGATTGGATAAATGATGATTTGAACATGAATCCCGGATTTCAACGCTTAGATTGGATCATTGATACAGCCGGGAAATATGGCCTTTATGTTATCCTTGATATGCATGGTTGCCCTGGTGGACAAAGTGAAGACCACTGTGCAGGCTCGGCAAGACGCTCAGAACTATTTACGGTGCCTGAATATCAGGATGCCATGGAAAAACTTTGGGTAGCAATCGCTGAACGATACCAGGGTAATCCGGTTGTTGCCGCATATGACATTATGAATGAGGCACAAGCACCAACAGAAAGCATAGGCTCGGATCCTCGAAATAGTGTTTACGATCGAATGTACAAAGCGATACGCAAAGTGGATCCAGAGCATATTATCATTATGGAAGGGATATGGGACCTATCCGTCCTTCCTATACCGGAGACAATGGGATGGACTAATGTTATGTATGAAGTTCATCCTTATGGTGTTTCAGATACTGAAGCGGAATGTCAAAGATATGTGGAATATAGTCAAGCATATCATGTACCCATCTATATTGGAGAGTTTTCGGACCCTTCCTGGTACGAAAATTGTAGAAAGCATGGCCTCCATTTTACATCGTGGACATATAAAGGCGATCAGTATATGGATGAACCTTGGTTTATGTATTACGCGGACAAAATGTTGGCAGCAGATGTTTATCATGATCCATATTGGCTAATCAAATTAAAATGGGGTAAGTGCCTTAATACGCGTTACTTTGTAGAGAATCAAAATGTACGACAACTGTGGATACAATAGGGTAATATAGGGGTAAATAATGATAGAAGTGAGTGTTATATTGCTAGTTTATAATCACCAAAGATTTTTAAGAAAAGCCATAGAAAGCGTATTAATGCAGGAAACGACTTTTCGATATGAAGTGGTCATTGGAGATGACGCATCAACTGACGGTTCGGAAAATATAATAAAAGAATATCAAACAAATTATCCTGATATAATTACACTCATACAACAAAAAGCCAATAGCGGAATTTTTGTAAATCTTGGAAGTTGTCTTTCAAAATGTAAAGGAAAATATATTGCATTATTAGAAGGCGATGATTATTGGTGCGATAAAAGAAAATTGCAAATTGAAAGAGATTACTTAGCAAATCATCAACAAAATTCCGCGGTCGCGCACAATTATGTGCTTGTTGATTCAAATTCCAATGTTATCAGAACCGGTTTAGAGACAAAGAAGCTCGTTGATTATAACATTACCGAGATGGAAAAGTTCAGATTACCATCTCAAACTTCTACATTAATGATAAGAAATATTACAAGTTCTATTTCGCAACATGAATTGCAAATTATAAAAGCATATTCCTGGATGCCTGCAGATAGATTGTTTGCCATTTTGCTATTAAAACACGGGAAAATCACTGTAATACCCAAAGTTATGAGCGCTTATAGATACTATATTGAAAACAACGGAACTAACTGGTCGTCGCAACACCATGTGAATTCAATCGAAGCAAACCTTGAACGATACAGAATAATGTGCGGCATGGAATCACTATCGGAAGAAGTTGATATACATCTAAACTTGTCAAATGTTAAAGAATATATTTTGAAAAAGACAATAAGTGAAGGAAGTACTTCGGACCAAAAATGGAAATACTATTGGTTGTGTGTTCGAATGCTATTGTCAGACAGAAAAAGATTGCGAATGCTCAGTAAGATTATTTTTAAACATGTCTGGTGAACACAATGAAAAACATATATGTAACAAAACCGTATCTTCCACCAATTGATGAATACATAGAAAAGCTTAAAATCATCTGGAAGAATCATATTTTAACTAATATGGGACCACTTCATCGTGAGCTTGAGCAAAAACTAACGCATTTTCTTGATGTGCCGTATTGTCTCTGCTTGGCAAATGGGCATCTTTCTTTGGAAACAGTATTGCAAGCATTGGATTTGAAAGGCGAAGTTATTACTACGCCATTTACATTTGCATCAACGACTCATGCAATTGTCCGATGCGGACTGAAGCCTGTATTTTGCGATGTGAAAAAAAGTAACTATACAATTGATCCATTGAAAATTGAAAATTTGATTACTGCGAACACATGTGCTATAGTCCCAGTCCATGTATATGGCCAAATTTGCGACGTCGAACAGATTCAATCCATTGCGAACAGATATAACTTAAAAGTAATATATGATGCAGCGCATGCGTTTGGGGAAAGACGTAATTGTGTTGGCATAGGAAATTACGGTGATGCTTCCATATTTAGCTTTCATGCCACAAAACCATTTAATACAATCGAAGGCGGTGCAGTTGCATTTTCTGATAGCGCGCTTGGCGTGAAAATCTATCAACTCAAAAATTTTGGCTTTATGGGCGAAGATTTGGTTTGCGGAGTCGGTGGAAATGCGAAGCTTAGTGAATTCCATGCGGCTATGGGACTGTGCAATCTTGAACATTATACGGAGATTAACAACAGAAGAAAACAAATTGTCATGAGGTATCGAGAAAATTTGGCAAGTGTACCTGGATTAGCCATATTGCATGATCAGGAGAATGTTGAGGAAAACTATGCCTATTTCCCCGTAGTATTTCATTCAAGCATTTTTGGTAAAAATCGGGATGAAGTATACGAAACGCTTAAGAAAAATGGAATATATGCACGACGGTACTTTTTTCCTCTTACTAAGAATTTCCCGTGTTATCACAATAAATATCAACACTATGAAACACCGATTGCTGACTATATCTCAAATAATGTGCTGGCACTTCCATTATATGATAGCTTGAAATTGGATGAGGTCGACAGTATTTGCTCGCTTATTTTAAAGAGGTAGTAACAAATGGCAAGTGTTGAAAAAATAGTAGCAAAAGTAAAAGCTGGATTTCTTCAAAAATCAATTGAAGAAATCAAGTGGGTATATACATTGCTACAACAGGATAAATGGCAGATCATTTCGTATACAGCTCTTGTTCTCATTAGTATGGGAATCTCTTTGAGCATTACGTTACAGTCAAAAAGCTTGGTTGACAGTCTTGTATCTGGATCCTGGATGATCGTAGTTCAGATAACTGTATATTACATTTGCATTGGTACATTGAATGTGGCGCTAAGTATGATAATACAGAGAATGTCGGCGAGACTAAGCGCAAAGGTCAAAACAGAATTATCGGTTGCTTCATTTAACCAAGTATTATCTGCAGATTGGGAAAGCGTAGCGAAACTCCATAGTGGTGACATAATGGCGAGGATGCAGGAAGATATAGGTGTAGTTGCAGGCAGTACGGTTGGATGGATACCGTCTATTATATCTCAATTGGCTCAAATTGTGATAGCGGCACTGTGCATTGTCTACTATGACTTTAGCATGCTATTTGTCATTCTACTCGTTACGCCAATTATTTTTTTTAGCTCGAGAATTTTTCTGAGTAGAATGTATGACAGTAATATGCGGCAGCGTCAAATTTCCAGTACAATAATGAGTATGTATAAAGAGTCTTTTCAACACCTGCAATCAATTAAAAGCTTTGGGCTGCTTTCCATATTTGATTCCAAAATGAACCAAATGCAAAATAAGCGTCAACTAATCGATATGGAAGTCAATAAATATTCAATTGCTTCTTGGGGTGTAATGTATATTGGTGGACAGATTGCTGCGCTAATTTGTTTGGGATGGTCGATTTATCATGTATATCAAGGCAAAATCTCCTTGGGCACAATGGCTTTGCTTATTGTACTTGCAAGTAGTGTTGCAACGGCTTTTAAATCGTTTATTCAATTAATACCAACAGCTGTTGGTACAATTTCATCTGCGGAACGCCTCAGGACAATCTTAAATCTTCCTGAGGAAGAAATTCCAACATCTATAGAATATCAGCGGCTTTTTGAACTTAGCAAAAACCAAGGCATCAGTGTGCATATATCACACATGGATTTTAGCTATCAAAATGGCCAGACCGTATTTGAGGATGTGTCGTGCCATATAGAGAGGGGTGAGATCGTAGCATTTGTTGGACCGTCAGGGGAGGGAAAAACAACGTTGTTGCGAATACTGCTGGGAATAGTGAGAGCGCATGGATCTATTACACTTAGCTCAGGAACACTTACACTCCCAATTTCAGCCGCCGCGAGAGGGCTTATTTCGTATGTACCACAAGGTAATACAATGATGAATGGCACAATAGCTGAAAATCTAAGACTACTGAAACCAGATGCTACCGATGATGAAATTATACAGGCGCTAAAAGATGCATGCGCTTATGAATTCGTAGAAAAATTGCCAAATGGTATAAACCATATAATTGGTGAAAGTGGTATAGGGTTTTCAGAGGGGCAAAATCAGCGTTTAGCAATTGCGCGTCACACGCCGCTTTTACTATTAGATGAAGCAACCTCAGCACTGGATGTTGCTACGGAACGGAGAGTACTGGCCAATTTGATGAGTGGAAAAAATCGGCGTACATGCATCCTCACGACACATCGCCCAAGTGTATTGACTATGTGCGATAGAGTTTATCGAATCGCTGAACGGTCAATCAGAGCAATAAATGAGAGTGAAATTGAGCAATTAATGAATGAGTTCTAAATGCTCTTGGAGGAATCAAAAATGTCAAAGACTCTAGCTATATATGGCGCTGGTGGGACAGGCAGAGGAATTCTTGATCAAATTAGACGTGCCGAATCCATAAAGAGTACATGTGATGAACTTATATACATTGATGATATTCTTCAAACAGATACAGTATATGGAATAAAAAGAATCAATTGGGAAAGCATGACACAACTGTATGCAAAAGATGAAATCGGAATTGTAATATCATTTGGAGATCCGGCAATCAGAGAACAAATTTGGGGGAAAGTTGTTAGAGCTGGATTCCATGTTGTTTCTTATATCCTCCCGGAAGCATTTGTATCATCATCCGTTAAAATCGGAGAGGGATGCCTAATCGCAAAATGCTATATAGACAACAATGTCACAATTGGTGATAACGTCTTTGTGTTCCCGGAAGCTATTATTGGTCATGATGTTCTCATAGGAGATAATAGCATAGTTTCCGCGAGGTCATTTATTGGGGGACATAGTATTTTGGGTAAAAATGTATATTATGGACCATGCGCGGCGTGCAGAGATAGAATTAGTATTGGAGAAGGAGCTATTGTTGGCCTAAATGCAGCTGTATATAAGGATGTCCCTTCTGGTTTTACAGCGGTAGGTAATCCGGCACATAATTTGCCAAGGGCTGAAAAAAGAATATTTGCAAAATGATTCTATACAAATGGTGAAGAGCGGTGAAGTGATATGACAAAGGTATCTATAGTGATTCCTGTATATAATTCTGAAAAATATCTTTCAGTATGCCTTGACAGTTTGCTATGTCAAACGTTAAAGGAATTTGAGATAATATGTGTTGATGATGGCTCAACAGATCAGTCGCTTAAAATACTAAAAGAATATGAAGCGAAGGATAACAGGATTCGTATTATTCACCAGAATAATTTATATGCTGGAGTGGCGAGAAATAACGGTTTAGCATTGGTGACAGGGGAATATGTATGCTTTTTTGATTCTGATGATTTTTATAATCGTTCACTGTTAGAAAAAGCATATAAGAAAGCAAAAATTACAGATGCGGATATAGTAATATTTGGTGCCAAAAAATATGATACAGAAACGAAAACATATGAAAAGACAAATTTGTATTTTGACAAGAAGTTTTTACCACGGAAGGAGGTCTTTTCGAGGCATGATATTCCTAATGAAATTCTGATGATAACTTCGCCAGCACTTTGGACGAAAATGTATAAAACAGAGTTTATTAGGAACAATAATCTGCAGTTTCAACCGTTACAAAACACAAATGATGCATATTTTTCACTTGTCTCCTTGTGCATAGCTGAAAGAATCAGTTATGTTAATGAAGATCTAACATATTACCGCGTTGGACAGAAAAATAATCTGCAAAGCCAAAAACGTAAATTTCCAACTTGCTTTGTCGATGCATATACGGCAGTATATAATGAACTGAAACGTAAAGGAATATTTGACGAAGTGGAGAAAAGTTATGTCAATATGGTAATGTCGGGCTGTTCTTACAATATTGATACGACAATGGATCCATATGCTAAATTACAAATTTGCGAAGGCTTATCAAACCCACAATTTCTTGATAGCGGGTTTATGTCGCATCCTCAATCATACTATCTGGATATACACCAATATGAAAAAATTGCAGAATGCATAAGAAAATGGAAACCTTATCAAAAAATCCTGGAACAATGTAGAACGTGGAGTAAGAAGCTATCGCTTAGTTTAAATTCCCCAAATGTATCTGTTATTATTCCGGTGTATAATACCGAAAAATACATTGAAGAATGTTTGACCTCGATATGCAATCAATCGTTGCAAACTATCGAAATAATAATTGTTGATGATGGAACGACAGATCATGCCATAGAAAAAGTACAACATTTTATTAAGAATGACCCACGTATTCATGTGATACATAAGGCAAACGGTGGATTGTCTTCTGCGCGCAATACAGGCCTTTGCCAAGCTACCGGCGAATATATACTGTTTGTTGATAGTGATGATAAACTCTGCAAATATGCATTAGAAATATTATATTACTATGCTAAGCATAATCTCTTAGATGATTTATTCTTCGGAGCTGAGGCATTTCTTGACTCGGATTCCAATCAAGAAAGACTCAAAGACGAATGGAATAAATATAGACACTATTATGAAAGAAAGGGGAAATATACTAATTCGACAAAGGGTCAAACATTATTCACGGAATTTGTTAATAATAATGATTTTAAACCATCGGCTTGCTTGCAGTTACTGCGTCGTGAATTTTTACAGAATAATAAGTTGAGATTTAGGGAGGGAATTATTCATGAAGATAATTTGTTTACGATGCAATGCTTATTATTTGCTGAGCACGCAAGCTTCCTAAATTTAAACTTGTACTTTCGTAGAATTCATCAAAACTCCATCATGACAACGAAGCAGGGTTTTAGCAACACCTACGGATATTATATCTCTGCTATGGAAATGATACATACAATTAAATTGTACGATCGGGAAATTGATGAATCATATATAGTAGCAATTGGCAGGCAAATGCAGCAGCTACTTATAGCGGCCCAAAATTCATTATCACAAATACCATTAGGTGAACAATATGAAGAAAAGCGAAAATTGAAAGTATGTGATCGCCTTCTGTTTGACTTGTTAATATCCGACAAACAATCTCCTGCGGATAAAATAAGTAAAATTCAACGATTTCTTTTAAAAATATATAAGGTTATTGCCCGTAATAGTAAATGATTTATATAGTGATGCATACGAAATAATTGAAAGAAGCGAACTTCTTTTAGTATGATTTCTGCGGGACAGATAAAAGCAAATGTACAAGGTGGAAAATGATCAATTGTGATGTAATTTTTGTAATAATGGAAACTATATACGGCAGTGACATGAATAATGATTTACGAAGTTGATTAAAGAAGCATCATGTTGAATCGTCTCGCTCTGGGAAAAATATACATGGTGATGTTCAGAAATGATGGTGTTGAGCGCATCTGGCTTATCAATAGGCCAATCAAGGAAAAACGTATATTTTGATGAAAAATCAGAAGCGATAAAAAGTTTGCACTTGTTATCTTGTATTTGATCGTTTATACTTGTACAAGCTAGTTGGATAAATATAGCCCGCGAAAAATCATTGATCAATATGACCGCTACAGTTATTCATTAATTAGGCTTCAAAAGTAGACAGGAGGACACCTACAGTTGGCATATGTTTTGCTGGCTTTGACAATCCTTTGGCTTGTGTTTATGACCTATCTTTCTCATCAGGATGGTAACCACACAAAAAAGATTAGTAGGGATCTTGCAGAAAAGTTGTCATTCTTTGCCAAAAACGATATAATGCGCTTGAATAGTCAGCTCAGACATTTGGCACACATTTTCCTTTATGCAGTGTTGACGATGTTGTTTGGAACGATGCTGATGTTCGGCACCGGCCAATTTCTGTACCTTTCCTTGATTGTTTTCTGGGCATGGGTGGATGAAGCAACTAAAATATGGATACAAGGCCGGCATTTTTCCTGGGGTGATGTTGGACTAAATATCCTTGGTTTTGGTGTTGGTCTGGCTGCCTTATTGGCGCTACAATTGTTTTAGCAAATGGATTCTATAGCAAATGTTTATTAGGTCAATGCTTCTTGTACGATTTTGCGATGGCTTTCGTCGTACTTCGCCCACGGTAGTGCTGTGGTATCGTCTTTGCAAGCAAATTCAGCGGTGATTATGGATAGTCTGGCTTCGACTAATGACTGAATGTTAAGGATAGCTATGTTGTGGTTTCTGGTGCCTTGATCCAGATGATGTTTGCGGTGCAAACTAAATAAGCACAAAATGTATTCTCCTATTGCCTTCATACAAGACTGCCATTAGATACTCCTTGAGAGCAGAGTTCTTAGCGGCTAATTTTGCACAGAAGTTTAAAGCGGCGGGTGTCCTCCAATTGGGGGACACCCGCCGTTTCGAATTGAGCAAGACTGTTGAATGTGAGTAATCAAGGATATACCATGCTGTCATGAGAGAACGTTTATTTGAGCTTATCCAGTATTTCCTGCGCGCTCATGCCGTCTGCCATCAATTGCTTCAGTACATTTTCCACTTCGGCTTTTTTTGCCTCTTCGGCTTCCGCAGCTGCCTGGGCTGCTTGAGCAGCTTCCAACTTTGCAATTTCTTTATCCAGAGATTTGATCTGTGAATGAAGGCCTTTCACTTCTGCCTTCAGCGAAGTGAGCTGTTCTTCCTTTCCTTGAACTTGTTCGGTAATTGAGGCTTTAGCGTCCTGTTTTTTGGCGATCAATGCTGCATAATTCGCATTGGTGACATTAGATTTTTTCTTGTTTCTTGATCCCTTTGTACGAGGCATAGGATCACGCTCCTTTAAGTTAGTTCTTTAATTATAGTATAGCGGATATAGAGAAAAATATCAATTGCCATTTGGAATTTGGATATTAAAACAGTAAAATACTAAACACACGGATGCATGTACATTATCGCAATGGAGTGGGGAAAGTGCATTGTCTGTGTGACTACGTGCACACTTAACGCATTTGATAATATGCAACACAAAAAGCGGCAACCTGATTTGTGAACGGACGGGATTGTCGCTTTTTGATTTGTAAGGCAGAATTAATTCGGGAATAAAAAACGGATCAAAATGACCGCAATAGTATTTAACTTTTTCGTGGCAGATATTTTTTGATGTAGTACAATCTGCGTCAAAGTATTTGAGATGGACTAATTCTGAAATTGTAAACATTTTTTGAATATGACAGGTTCTGGCATATTACGACATTAGGATGTTCTTAGAGCCAAGGGAAGAAGGGATCGTATGTGGATGCAGAAGAGCGACGTAATGAAATTCTGCACCACTTGCGTTCAGATGGCCAAGACACAATGGAAAACCTTGCAGCAATGTATGGAGTTTCCGTTCGCACAATCTGTCGTGACATTAGCAGGCTGTCGCGCAAGCATCCGATTCAGTGTTTGCGCGGAAAGTATGGCGGAGTCATCTACGATGAGAAAAAGCCACACCTTTCAAAGCGGCACTATGATTTAATGGAACGACTGTCGAAAGAACTGCCTGAACAGGATGCGATCACCATGCAAGAAATCGAGCAGGCCCTGGCTCAATGTGGCGTTTGGTAAATCAGACATCACACCTACCTTGACAACTACATATCCAGCACGGCAGGTACGTTTCTGCCCCAGCGAGCAACGCGGGAGGATGCGCCAGGACGTGTCACTCAGCGCATAACCAACTATGCTGTTTACAGCATAATGCGCGGTCTGACACTGAGCGAACCCCATCCGTCCCCCAAACAGCCGAAGCACAACAGCTTCCGGCAGGCTGTTTTG
>OHIY01000971.1_pt1 | contig 12638 bp, 10 predicted proteins | sample 1568351 | NCBI WGS metagenome assembly OHIY01 (sample SAMEA3879547, study PRJEB24766) | human gut metagenome | biome: human-associated habitat; feature: feces | place: USA | collected 1985/1987 | reverse complement strand
ACCTGCAGAAGATCAGCGGCCCGGATGCCGACAAGTACAAGGGCATCCCCACCGGCTTCCGTCTGCTGGATACCGTCCTGACCGGCCTGGGCCGCGGCGACCTCATCATTCTGGCCGCCCGCCCCGGTATGGGCAAGACCAGTTTTGCGCTGAACATTGCCACCCGCGTTGCCATGCAGCAAAAGGTGCCGGTGGCCATTTTCAGCCTGGAAATGACCAAGGAGCAGCTGACCAACCGCATCCTTTCGGCGGAAGCAGGCATCGACAGCCAGGCTTTCCGCACCGGTGCCCTTCGCAGTGAGGACTGGGAGTATCTGGCACTGGCAACGGAAAAGCTCCACGATGCCCCCATCTATATGGACGACACCTCAGGCATCACCATCACCGAGATGAAGGCGAAGATCCGCCGGGTCAATCAGGACCCCACCCGCCCCAATGTGGGCCTGATCGTTATCGACTACCTGCAGCTGATGACCACCGGCCAGCGCAGCGAGAACCGTGTGCAGGAGATCAGCTCCATCACCCGAAACCTGAAGATCATGGCTAAGGAAATGAATGTGCCCATCATCGCGCTTTCTCAGCTGTCCCGTGCGGTGGAGAAGCAGGGCAACAACTCTTCTCACCGGCCCCAGCTGTCTGACCTGCGTGACTCCGGTTCCATCGAGCAGGATGCTGACTGCGTCCTCTTCCTTTACCGTGATTCCTACTACGCCAGCCAGAACCCCGATGGGGCAGAGGTGGATGCCGATACCGCGGAGTGCATCGTGGCAAAGAACCGCCACGGCGAGACCAGCACGGTGCCGCTGGGCTGGGATGGCGCACACACCCGCTTTATGGATGTGGACTTCAAACGCTGATGAACGACGAAATATCAAAATTGATCGCAAAAGTAGAACGCTTTGCCCGGCAGGAGCAGCTGTTTGCGGCTGTGGAGCCGGGCCGGGCTCTGCACCTGTGCGCTGCCGTTTCGGGCGGGGCCGACAGTATGGCGCTGCTGCGGGTACTGCTGGAACTGCGGGAAGCTTTTGCGTATACCCTTTCTGCCTGCCACGTCAACCACGGCCTGCGGGGCGAGACTGCGAACCGGGACGAAGCCTTTGTTCGGGCCGAGTGTGCCCGGCTGGGGGTGCCGCTGACAGTCTTCCGCCCGGCAGATGTGGGAATGGCTGTGCCGCCCCATGCCGGGGAGGACTGGGCCCGCAAACTCCGCTATGCCTGCTTTGCCCAACTGCTGGCAGGCGGGATAGACTGCATTGCAACGGCCCATACTGCTACTGACCAGGCCGAGACCCTGCTGTTCCGGCTGGCACGGGGGACCGGGCTGCACGGGGCAGGGGGCATCCGGCCCGGGCGGCCCGGCTACTGCCGCCCGCTGCTGGGCCTGACCCGGGCCGAGACCGAAACGCTCTGCGCCGCCTTCGGGCAGGCGTGGGTGACGGACGAGACGAACGATTCCGATGCCTACGCCCGCAACCGCCTGCGCCATGGGGCCGTTCCGTCCCTGCGCAGCGTCAACGATGCGGCAGAGGAAAATCTGGCCCGCTTTTGTGAAAAAGCGGGCCGCGCGGATGCCTACTTTGCCCGGCAGGCGGAACAGCTGCTTTCTGTCGCGCGTCTAGATGCAGCCCAGACTGCCCGCAAGGCCCCGAAAGCCAAGGCAGCATGGCGGCTGGAGCCGCTGCAGGGCGCGGACCCGATCATTCTGGAAGCAGCGCTCCACAGCCTTGTTGCCCCGGTGCGGGATGCCGAGGAAAAGTACATCCGCCTGCTGGCAGAGCTGGTGGAGCAGGGGAGCGGGGCGGTGCAATTGACCGATACGGTCCGTTTCTGCGCAGGCAGCGGGATGCTCTGGCAGGAAAAGAGCCGGCCGGAAGCGGCTGCGGCCCCTGCGTTTTCGCTGCCGTTTGCCCCTGCCGATGGGGCGGAATTTGCTCTGCCCGGGGGCCAAACCCTGAAAACACGGCTTTTTGTAAGCGGTTTTCGAGAAAAAACACAGGGTGTTCATAAAAAAGACTTAAAAAATCGGGCGGATTATGCTAGAATAACCTTGTTATATTCTGCCCTTACGCTGCGCACCCGTCAACCGGGAGACCGGTTCCGGCCTGCGGGGCGGGGGCTGAGCAAGCCCCTGCGCAAATGGATGAATGAGGCAGGCATTCCTGCCGGAATACGAGAGGGCCTGCCGCTGCTGGCGGCGGGCAGCGAAATCCTGTGGGTCTGTGGGGAGGGCTTTGCCGAGGGGCTGGCCCCGGACGAGGAGACTGTACAGATCTTGCAGTTGGAATTGGAAAATGGAGGAACAACCCATGAGCATGAATGACGATATCAAGAACATCCTGGTCAGTGAGGAAGCACTGAAAGCCAAGGTTGCCGAACTGGGTGCACAGATCAGCAGGGATTACGAGGGCAGAAACCTTGTCCTCGTCTCCATCCTCAAGGGTTCGGTGGTTTTCATGGCCGACCTGATGCGGGCCGTGACCATCCCCTGCAGCATTGATTTTATGGTCGTGTCCAGCTACGGCGGCAGCAATACCACCACCAGCGGTCTGGTCAAGATCATCAAGGATCTGGACGGCGACCTGTCCGGCAAGGACGTGCTGATCGTGGAGGACATTCTGGATACCGGTGTCACCCTTTCCAAGCTGGTGCCCATGCTCAAGATGCGCAACCCGAATTCCGTGAAGATCTGCACCATTCTGGACAAGCCCAGCCGCCGCAAGGCCGACATCCAGCCCGATTACGAGGGCTTTCAGGTGCCGGACGAGTTTGTGGTGGGCTATGGTCTGGACTACGATGAGAAATACCGCAACCTGCCCTATGTGGGTGTGCTGAAACCGGAAATCTACGCATAACAAAAACGAATTAGAACTGGAGTTGATCCCTTTTGCAACCGAAACGACCTCGCTTTAATCCCCTGATCCTGGCGCTGGCACTGGCCGGTGTTCTGATGATCTGGTCGGTGCTGGGCACCAGCGACAGCAGTACCGGCGGCTCCACCATGAGCTACTCGACTGTGGTGCACTACTTTGAGAACAATCAGGTCACAGCATTTACGCTGGACCGCAACACCAGCATCATCACCCTGACGCTGAAGGAAGGCAAGCAGGAGCTGCCCGAAACCACAGGTGCCACCGCTGCCACACAGGCCTCCGGCGGTCTGCTGAGCAATATGTTCTCCTCCTCCACCTCTTCCGTGGGGGCGACCAGAAACGATGACGGTACGGTGACGGTGCGCTACAAGCTGCCCTACGCCTATGTGTTCATCGAGAACGTCCAGCAGTATATCGATTCCTACGATGCAGCCAACCCGACCGCGCCCATGGAGTACGATTACACCACTCTGAAGGAGTCCATCCCCTGGATGGAGATCCTGTTCTACCTGGGAATGCTGGGCTGCACCGGCTTCCTGCTCTTCTCCATGATGCGCGGCGGCGCTGGCGGCGGCGGTATTATGAACGTGGGCAAGGCCAAGGTGAAGGACGAGCACGAGAACAAAAAGACCGCGACCTTTGCCGACGTTGCCGGTGAGGACGAGGAAAAGGAAGAGCTGAAGGAGGTCGTGGAGTTCCTCAAGAGTCCCGACAAGTTCAACACGCTGGGTGCCCGCATCCCCCACGGCGTTCTGCTGGTGGGCCCTCCGGGTACCGGCAAGACCCTGCTGGCCCGTGCCTGTGCCGGTGAGGCAGGGGTGCCGTTCTATTCCATCTCCGGCTCCGACTTTGTGGAAATGTACGTCGGCGTGGGTGCATCCCGCGTGCGTGACCTGTTCGATAAGGCCAAAAAGACCATGCCCTGCATCATCTTCATCGATGAGATCGATGCCGTGGGCCGTCAGCGCGGCGCAGGTCTGGGCGGCGGCCACGACGAGCGGGAGCAGACCCTGAACCAGCTGCTGGTCGAGATGGACGGCTTTGAGGCCAACGATGGTGTCATCGTGATGGCAGCCACCAACCGTGCCGACATTCTGGATAAGGCACTGCTCCGTCCGGGCCGCTTTGACCGTCAGGTCTATGTAGGCCTGCCCGATGTCAAGGGCCGCGAGGAGATCCTCAAGGTCCACACCAAGAATAAGCCTCTGGCTCCCGATGTCTCCCTCAGGGTCATCGCACAGCGCACCGCAGGTTTTGCGGGTGCTGACCTGGAGAACCTGGTCAATGAGGCCGCTCTGCTGGCTGCCCGCCGCAGCCGCAAGGCCATCACCATGGAGGACATCGAGGAAGCTTCCATGAAGGTCATGGCAGGCCCTGAGAAGAAGAGCCGTGTTGTGACTGCCGAGGAAAAGAAGCTGACCGCCTACCATGAGGCGGGCCACGCCGTGGCAGGCTTCTATTGCAAGCACCATCCCCGTGTGCATGAGATCACCATCATCCCCCGCGGCCAGGCTGGCGGCTACACCATGTATCTTCCTGAAAAGGATCGCAGCTATGTGACCAAGGGTGAGATGTTCGAGGATATCGTTTCCAGCCTGGGCGGCCGTGTGGCCGAGCAGCTGATCCTGGAGGATATCTCCACCGGTGCCTCCAACGACCTGCAGCAGGCAACCAACATTGCCCGCCAGATGATCACCAAGTACGGCTTCTCCGAGCGCCTGGGCCCTGTGGTCTACGGCACCTCGCAGGAGGAGACCTTCCTGGGCCGTGATTTCACCCAGGGCAAGGGTTACAGCGAGAGCACCGCTGCCGAGATCGACGGCGAGATGCGGGATATCATCGATGAGGCTTACGAGACCTGCCGCCGCACCCTGACGGAGCACATCGACCAGCTCCATGCGCTGGCACAGGCGCTGATGGAACGCGAAAAGCTCAACGAGAAGGAGTTCAACACCGTGATGGCTGGCGGCAAGCTGCCCCCGCGTGACGGTGACGAGCCTGCACAGGAACCCGCCGCACCGGCGGCCCCTGTGGAGACCGCAGAGCCTGCCGAGAGCGCAGAGCCCGCTGAACAGGCGGAGCAGGCCGTGCTGGGCGAGGAAATGCCCGACCCGGCGCAGGATGCCCCGCAGGAAAACGAATGATCGAAGGGAGCGAGTGTCGTGGAGGAAAATTTTAACCCGGTCGCACGCACCCGGGCCAACTATTATACCCCGGGCAGCCCGGTGCAGTTCGTCTGTGTGGAACTGCTCAAGGGCGAACTCAGCGGCGAGAACGCAGTCTGCCTGACCTTCAAGAACATCTCCAAGGTCACCCTGACTGCACTGGAGATCCACTTCAAGTGTAAGGGTGTGGACGGTATCATCCTGTGTGAGGATGCCTTTGAATACCGCGAGATCGAGGTCAAGCCCGGTGAGAGCTTTGGCATGGACGATGCTGTGTTCGTGACCCAGAAGGCCATTACCAGCGTGGATGTGGTCCTGAAGAACGTATACAGCGGCAAAAAGGTCGTGCATCTGGATGCCATCAAGCGCGTCCGCCTGCCTGCTCCGCGCCGCCTGAGTCCGGAGCTGGAAAAGGCACTGGAAAGCCGGATGAACCGCACCGGCCTCAAGTATATGCCGCAGGTGTTCGAGAACGGCTGGTACTGTGCCTGTGGTTCCTTCCACCCGAAGGAAGAGGACACGGTCTACTGCACCGAGTGCGGCTGTGACCGCATCCTGCTGCAGAACGCCCTGAACACCCTGCTGCAGCCCGGCCAGAAGGCCGCCCCTGCAGAGCAGGCCCCGGCGGCGGAGGCTACCCGCGTGGTGAGCGCCGCTCCGCAGGAAGAGCCGACCCGCATCGTGGCCAGCGCGCCGGTGCAGGCAGAACCCACCCGGGTCATCCCGACGGCCCGCCCGGCAGCGCCTGTCGGCGCTCCGACCAGCTTTGCACCGCCGGTGGAACACACCCCTGCTCCGGAAGCAGAGCCTACCCGGGTGCTGGATGCCGCCACCCGCGCGGCGTTCCCCGGCAGCGGTGCAGCGGCTGTGGATGACGAGGGCACCCGTGTGATGCCTGCTGCTGCCCGCCGTGCCGCCCCGGCCCGCCAGCCGGAACCCGAGGTGGAGCAGTACGATGAGGAGGACGATGCGGAAGAGAGCCGCGACGGCATTGCCGAGACCCTCGTCCGCTGGGTCCCGCCCATCACCGCCATCGTCTGCGCAGGCATTGCGCTGTGGGGCTTCGTCTATTATCAGTTTATGATGTAAATGAATGACGGAGGAGGCTGCGCTTCCTCCGTTTTTTGGTTGTACGAAGGAGAAACGTTATGCCCGACGAAGCACTGCAAACCGCTTTTGAGATCAAAACTACCTGCGATGAGATCAGCCGCAAGCTGCTGCGCTGGCACTGGGAGAACAAGCCCGGGGAGCACAGCCTGGGAGCCCTGCTGGATCACATCCGCACCCGCCAGCAGGAGAGCCCCGAATATTATGACCGTCTGCCCGATCTGGCGGGCCGAAACAGCTGGCAGCAGCTGGATACCACCCTGTGTATGCGGGTGCTGCTGGACCCTGAAAAGGATGCTGCGCACCAGCTGGATCTGCTGGGCAATACGGAGCACCCGGCTGCTGCCCGCCGGGCCTGCAACGCGGTGCGCACCGCCCGCAATGAAGCGGCCCATGCCTCCGACCGCACGGCGGCTGCGCAGGCGGCGATCCTCTTCAACGAGGCAGTGGAAGCACTGGAAGAAGGTTATGCAGGCGCACCCCTGCGCACCAGTGAGCTGGGCCAGTATTACCGGCTGGCTGAGGATTATCTGAGCCGCTGCGGGGCCAAAAAGCCCATTGCATCGGCGGCCCCGGAAGAGAAAGCACTCCGCGCGGCAAAGTCCGGCCAGAGCACTGCGGGCAGGAAAAAAGAGGGGACTTCCGGCAGTGCTTCCCGCCGCAGCAGCACAAAGCAGAACACGAGCGGCCGCAGCTCTGGCGGCAGACCCCAGAACCGGAAGCAGGGCGGCAGCCGGAACAGCCGTGCCCGGGCCAGACAGAAGCAGAAACAGGCCAACCGCACCGTTCTGCTGGTACTGCTGGCGATCCTGGCCGTGGGTCTGCTGATCCGCGGCTTTACCATGAACTGGCAGTGAAAGAGTGAGGAAACTATGAAGCAAAAACTGATTTTTCTGGATATTGACGGTACTTTGCTGCCGCCCGGTGAAATGACCGTTCCGGCCAGTGCCGTGGAGGCCATCCGGCAGGCCCGGGCCAACGGCCACAAGGTGTTTCTGTGCACCGGCCGCAACCTGCGCATGACGAAACCGCTGCTTGCCTACGGTTTCGATGGCTTTGTCTGCTCTGCAGGCGGCTATGTAGGCTGTGATGGGAAAATACTCGTGGATCTTCCCATGGAGCCCGCACAGGTCGAGGGCCTGCGGGAGGTGCTGGGGCGTGCCGGTGCCGAGTGCACACTGGAAGCCCGGGACGATACTTACGGCGGCATCAGGATGATCGAGCGGTTCGCCCATTTGTTCCCCCGCAAGCCGGGGCAGCTGAACAGCGAGGCCGAGCGCTGGCGCAAAACGATGGAGTATGGCATGACCATCCGGCCCATTGAGGAATACCACGGAGAGCCGGTTTACAAGGTGGTGTTCATCGCCCCCAACGAGGCCTGCCTTGCCGAGGCAAAGCAGCTGTACGAGGATCAGTTCATCTTCTGCGAGTCCCGGCTGGGGGATACCCCGTCGGCCATCGTCAACGGGGAGCTCATCAACCGCAAGTTTAACAAGGGCACCGGCATCAAGGCCATCTGCGATGATCTGGGGTGTTCGCTGGCCGATACCATCGGCTTTGGCGACAGCGACAATGACCTGCAGATGACCGACGTGGTAGGCATCAGCGTCTGCATGGCCAATGGCTCTGACAACCTGAAAAAGCTCTGCGACCGCATCTGCCCGGCTGTGACGGAGGACGGCGTGGCAAGGGAGCTCAAAACTCTGGGCCTGATCTGAGAGCAGCCTTCCACAAAAGAAGAGATGATAACAAAAATTCCCGCTCCATCGAGCGGGAATTTTTGTTAGAGAGGGTTATTTCTGATGGACTGCCTTGTGATATACCGCGTAGGCGATCACGGCAGAGAGGGCCTCTGTGATCCAGAAGGCGTGCCAGACACCGGTAGGGCCCATGCGGCCGCACAGCATCCACGCAATGGGCATGATGAAGATGATGTAGCGGCAGAGGGAGATGACCAGCGAGGGCACGCCCTTGCCCAGACCCTCCAGCGCGCCGGAGGAGGTGGTAGACACTGCCGAGACGATGAATCCCAGGCAGATGATCCGCAGAGCGGTCTGGCCGATGGCGATGGTCTCGGGGTTAGAGGTGAACAGACCCATCAGCGGGCCTGCAATGGTCAGGCAGAGCAGGGTGCCAATGGCCATGATCCCAGCGCTCAGGCCCAGTGTCAGGTTGTAGAGCCTGGACACACGGCCATGCTCCCGGGCACCGTAGTTGTAGCCCACCAGCGGGCGCATCCCCTGCACGATGCCGTTGGCCGGCAGGTAAAGGAAGGTCTGGAGCTTGTAGTAGATGCCCAGCACCGTCACATAGCTCTGGGAGTAGACCGCCAGCAGGCCGTTCAGGAAGGTGACCAGCAGGCTGGGCAGGGCCAGATTCAGGATGGCCGGTACACCGATGGCATAGAGCTTGCCGTCAAGGGCGGCATCGAACCGCAGGCAGCGGCGGGAGAAGCGGACGGCGACTTCGGTGGTGCAGTAGACATAGAGGTAGACCACAAGAGAAACGGCCTGCCCGATGCCGGTGGCAAGGGCCGCACCTGCAATGCCCAGGGCGGGCACCGGCCCAAGGCCGAAGATGAGGACCGGGTCGAGGGCGATGTTGGTCACGCAGCCGGTGATCAGTGCCACCATGGCAACGTTCATCCGGCCCACGGACTGGAAGATCTTCTCAAAGGCGAGGTCTGCCATGTTGACCAGCGAGAACAGGAACACGATGGTGGAGTAGGTCACACCCATGTCCACCAGAGCGGGATCGGTAGTGAAGCGGCGCAGGAAGCCGGGCATGATGGCAATGCAGAGGACCATGCCCAGCACACCGTGCAGCAGGGAGAACATCATGCCGTGGGTGGCGGCCCGGTTGGCGTTTTCGTGGTCGCCTGCGCCGAGGTAGAGCGCAATCTGGGCGTTGATGCCGATGCCGAAGCCGATGGCCACTGCATTGACAAAGTTCTGGATGGGAAACACCAGCGAAAGAGCCGTCATGGCCTGCTCGCTGATCTGGGCCACAAAGAGGCTGTCCACGATGTTGTACAGGCTGTTCACCAGCATCGAGATGACGTTGGGCAGGGCCATGGAGAGCAGCAGCGGGAACACCGGTCTGGTTTTCATAAAAGTATCGTTCATTTTCATTGCTCCTGAGGGTCAGATTTGGATTTGAAGGCAAAGCAAAAGCCACACAATGGCTTTTGTACCATTGTGTGGCGAAAAGTTGCAGAATGCTGTAAAAATCCACACGATATTTTATTGGCTCAAAGATACCACATCACAGGGATACTTGTCAAGGACTTTTTGAAATAAAAGTATGACTTTTTACAGCGGGCCCTTGCCCTTGACAAGGGGCGCGGTGGCGGTAAAATAAGAACAGAACGCACAAAAGGAGGATCTGCCATGAAATGGATGATCGCGTCAGACCTGCACGGGTCGGCTTACTACTGCCGCAAAATGCTGGAGGCCTTTGAGCGGGAGGGAGCCGACCGGCTGTTCCTGTTGGGCGACCTGCTCTACCACGGCCCCCGCAACGACCTGCCTCGAGAGTACGCCCCCAAGGAGGTCATCCCTCTGCTGAACGGGAAAAAGGAGAAGCTGCTCTGCGTGCGGGGCAACTGTGATGCCGAGGTGGACCAGATGGTGCTGGAATTCCCGGTGCTGGCCGATTATGCGGTGCTTCCGGTGGGGCAGCGGCTTATTTATGCGACCCACGGGCATATCTATCATGTGAAAAATCTGCCGCCGCTGGCCCCGGGAGATGTGCTGCTACATGGGCACACCCATGTTCCGGCCTGGACAGAGTTCGGGCAGGGAAATCTTTACCTGAATCCGGGTTCTGTGAGCATCCCCAAGGAGAACAGCCCCCACAGCTACATGACCCTGGAAGAAAACACGATGCAATGGAAAGAGCTGGAAAGCAGCACTGTTTTCCATGAACTGACCCTTTGATAAAGTCCCCCGGCCGGTTTTGCGGGCAGCTTGAAATTTGCCCACCGGTATGGTATGATAAAACTGAAAACAGATCGGCAAAGTTCCGCAGAGCAGTGCTGTGCGGGGCATGAGCCTTTTTGTTTCTGCAATGAGTTAGCTAAAACTAACAAAATGACGAAAACAGCGGGCTGGACTTGTGCAGTTTGACAGGGGTGCCCGCAGATACAGTATGGAGGGGACAACAATGGTAGAAACGATCCTGAGGGTCGATGGTATGATGTGCGGTATGTGCGAGAGCCACATCAATGATGTGGTACGCAAGACCGCCCGGGTGAACAAGGTGACTTCTTCCCACACCAAGGGCGAGACGGTCATCATCTCGGAGCAGCCGGTGGATGTGGAGGCGCTGAAGGCTGCCATTGCCGAAACGGGCTACACCGTGACAGGCGTGCAGACCCGGCCCTATGAGAAAAAGGGCTTCTTCTCGTTCCTGAAAAAGTAACAGCCCGGTGTTTCTGGCCGGGCTGATCATGCAAAACAGGAGGTATCTCGTTATGAGGATCTTGGTGTACGGCGCAGGCGTTCAGGGCTGTCAGCTGGCCCACAGTCTGGCACAGAACAAGAAAAATGTGGTCACCCTGCTGGCCCGGGGCGAGTGGAAGGAGGTCATCGACCAGAAGGGCCTGACCATCCGCCACATGCTCCAGCGGAAAACAACGGTGGATCGGATGCAGACGACAGATGTGCTGGCCCCCGAGGATGTGTATGACCTTGTGTTTGTCACGGTGCAGGCCGGGCAGCTGGCCGATGTGCTGCCCATCCTCAAAGCAAACCGGAGCCAGTACTTCATCTTTGTGGGCAATGATCCCTATGCGCAGGAGATGCTGCAGGCCATGCAGCGCCCGGTGGATAAGATCGCCTTTGGCTTCCAGAACAATGCAGGCCGCCGGGAGCATGACCGGCTGGTCAGTGTGCACATGGGGATGGGAATGACCGTCGGCGGCGCAACCGCACCCCTGTCCGGCGCGTTCCGCCTGCGGCTGCAGGCTGCCTTTGAGGGGACTCATTACAAGCTGACCTATTACAGCGATATGGACGAGTGGCTCAAGAGCCACATCGCCTTTATCCTGCCCTGCGCCTATGCCTGCTATGCGGTGGATGGGGAACTTTCCCGCACTACAGTGGAACAGCGCAGGATGATCGTGGATGCAGCCTGGGAGTGCTGTGAGATGCTGAAAGCGGCAGGTGTACCCGTGAACGATGCGGAGAACACCGACCGCTACCGCGAGGGCACCAAACAGCGGAAAAAGACCGAGCGGATGGTCTACTGGATGGCGCAGACGGTCGTTGGGAAGTGGTGCATTTCGGATCACGCCATGCGCGCGGTGAGCGAGATGCAGTATCTGGATGAAGCGTTTGCCGCCCTGCGCGCCGCCACATTGGTGGAGATGACTGCCTGGGATGAACTGCGCAGATCCCTGCCCAGAAAGAAGTAAGAGCCGGAAAATGTCCGGAGCATGAGAAAAAGCCTGTCGGTTTTTGCGCTGACAGGCTTTTTCTATTGGTTCCGTGCCCAGAAGGCGGCAAGCTGCTGCTCCAGCTCTGTGGTGCTGCGCAGGTATTGGAGCTGGTGCCAGTGGCGGGGGAACAGGCGGGTGTATTCGGTGCGGGCAAAGCGGTCATCCAGCAGAAGCACCACGCCCCTGTCTTCCTGCGTGCGGATGACCCGGCCCGCCGCCTGCAGCACTTTGTTCATGCCTGGGAAGCGGTAGGCGTAGTCGAAACCGGTGCCGCCCGCTTCGTCATAGTAGCGGCGCAGGATCTCCTGCCGGGGGTTTACCTGAGGCAGGCCCACCCCCACGATGGCACACCCGATGAGCCGGTCGCCTGCAAGATCCACGCCCTCGCCAAAAACACCGCCCAGCACCCCAAAACCCAGCAGAGTTTCTTTTGGCTGCGGCACAAATTGTGCAAGAAATTCTGCCCGGGCAGCATCGTCTGCGCCTCTCTCCTGCACAAGCGTGCGGATGTCCGGGTGGCGCGCTGCAAAATCTTCATATACCTGCCGGAGATAGGCGTAGCTTGGGAAAAACGCCAGATAGTTGCCGGCTTTTCCGCTGGTCAGCCGGGCCAGTGCATCCGAAACGGCCTGCACACTGGTTTCCCGGTCGCGGTAGCGGGTGGAGATATTTGCCATGCAGTAAAGACCGAGATTTTCGGCGGGGAAGGGGCTGGGCAGCGCCACGGCCCGGGCATCCGCACAGCCCAGCACGCCCCGATAATAGCTGGGCGGGGTGAGCGTTGCACTGAACAGGGCTGCACAGCGCCCGGCGGAAAGGCTGGCCTCCACAAAGGGCGCCGGGTCCAGACACAACAGCTGCAGTTCCAGCTCACTGCCGCGGGCAGTCAGCTGGGTGACAAAATGGCTGTCGTACCGTTCGGAAGAGCGGAGGATATCCTGCACCGCAAAATAAAGCTCCAACAGCTGCGTGTGGGCATCCGCGTCCGGGTTCGCTTCCAGCCAATCCTGCAAAGGTGCCTGTACGGCCCGCAGCGGACTGAGCAGGGCAGAGGGC